>ERZ1023617.161-NODE-161-length-31708-cov-33.079740_pt1 | contig 31708 bp, 27 predicted proteins | sample MGYA00380328_ERZ1023617 | MGnify/ENA primary metagenome ERZ1023617 (study PRJEB33179, sample SAMN07448977) | human gut metagenome | biome: Human-gut; feature: Human associated habitat; material: Faeces | host: Homo sapiens | place: India: Bhopal | collected...
CCGGAACAATCTGGACAACGTGCTTGTCCCAAATCTTGTCGAATAATGTATTCATTATGTTATTGATTAATTATTATTTATTATTGATTAATTACAAGGCGAGAACATTCTAGCTGCAGAACTTTTAAGCTACTGAACTTTTAAGCTGCAGAACTTTTAAGCTACTGAACTTTTATCTTACCTTGAACTTGTTGATACAGTCGATGTAAGCCTCTACGGAAGCGGTTACGATATCGGTATCTGCGCCGAAGCCATAATATACATGACCGTCGTATTCTACCTGCATGTGAACCTTACCCACATCGTCTGAACCCTTGTCGATTGCCTGGATAGTGAACTCCTTGAGGTTCATCTCCTTGGTGATGATCTTCTTGAGGGCACGGATGGCAGCATCCACAGGACCATTGCCAGATGATGCAGCCTCGAACTTCTGACCTGCGATGTTCAAGCCGATGCTTGCCACGCTCTTCACGCCCTTGCCGGTAGTTACCTGCAACCAGTCGAGCTGAACACCATGCTTGTCGGCAGAATCAGCACCAGCGAGCATCAATACATCCTCGTCGGTAACCTCCTTCTTCTTGTCAGCCAACTGGAGGAATTTCTTGTAGATCTTGTCAAGCTTCTCCTCGTCCTCGATGTTCACGCCGTTCACGTGGAGACGATACTTCAAGGCAGCACGTCCAGAGCGGGCTGTCAATACGATAGCGTTATCATCCAATCCCACATCCTTAGGGTCGATGATTTCGTAAGTCTGAACATTCTTCAGCACGCCATCCTGGTGGATACCAGAAGAATGAGCGAAGGCATTGCGACCCACAATCGCCTTGTTAGGCTGAACAGGCATGTTCATCAGGCTGCTCACCATGCGCGACATCGGAACAATCTTGGTGGTATTGATATTGGTATCAATGTTGAGGTGCTTGTGGCACTTCAGAATCATGGCGATTTCCTCGAGCGATGTATTACCAGCACGCTCGCCGATACCATTCATGGTCACCTCCACCTGGCGGGCACCATTCAATACACCCTGCAGGGTATTGGCAGTAGCCATACCGAGATCGTTGTGACAGTGGGTAGAGATGCATGCCTTCTCGATGCCATCCACATGCTCCATCAGATACTTGATCTTGTCGCCATACTCATCAGGCAGACAGTAACCGGTAGTGTCAGGAATGTTGACTACGGTAGCACCCGCCTTGATGACAGCCTCTACCACGCGAGCCAGATACTCATTGTCGGTACGCCCCGCATCCTCAGCGTAGAACTCAACATCTTCCACGTACTTCTTGGCATACTTGACAGCAGCCACGGCACGCTCGATGATTTCTTCGCGGTTGGAATTGAACTTATATTTGATGTGGCTATCGCTGGTACCGATACCCGTATGGATTCTCTTGTGCTTGGCATACTGCAGCGCCTCGGCAGCACAGTCAATATCCTTCTCCACTGCACGTGTCAGCGCACAGATGGTAGGCCATGTCACAGCCTTGGAAATCTCCACCACCGAATTGAAGTCGCCCGGGCTAGAAATAGGGAAGCCCGCCTCAATGACATCAACGCCCAACTGCTCCAGCGCCTTAGCCACCTGAATTTTCTCAACTGTATTCAACTGGCATCCTGGAACCTGTTCGCCATCGCGAAGGGTTGTGTCGAAAATAAATAATCTGTCACTCATATCTCTTTATATTTTTAATACTCTATATTATAATATGAGAAAAAGCCTTTCTCACTCCCCGATACGGAAGTGTAGAAAGGCTTTATATATCCAAACCGATGAACTATACGCACACCTTATCACTTCCGCCCACAGTCTGTAGTCGAAGTCGAATAATAATGCTTGTAATATTCAACGCTAATGCTCTCATATCTTTCTATTTTTTATGTTATATTTTTATCGCTTGCAAAGGTAATATATTTCTCTGATATACGCAAACAATTTATAACTTTTTTAATAGAAAATCTAACAAATTACTATTCTTCCTGCACTTTTCTCGCAAAAATGCGCTAAAATTGCGCCTTTATGCAGTAAAAAGCAGCAAAAAAGACCTGAATGGCTACGAATCCAAACCTAGAATGGCAACGGACCATTAGGAACAGGAGGAGGAGGCGGCAACTGGCTGTCGTCACCTCCGGCATTCATCTTGGAGCCCATGATTTCGCCACCCTCCTGGATAGGAGCGAACGAAGTTTCAGGGTCCTGGAAGCGTGTAAACTCGCCACGGAAGTTCAGGAGCACATCACCCGTAGCACCCTTACGGTGCTTGGCGATGATGATCTGCGCCATGCCATGCAGGTCGTTTCCCTTTTCATCCTGATAGATGTGATAGTATTCCGGACGGTGAACGAAGAGTACCATATCGGCATCCTGCTCGATGGCTCCGGATTCACGGAGGTCGCTCAACTGAGGTCGCTTTCCTTCGAGACCTTCACGGTTCTCCACGTTACGTGAGAGCTGTGAGAGAGCCAGGACCGGGATATTCAGCTCCTTGGCAAGTCCCTTGAGCGAACGTGAGATGGTAGAAACCTCTTCCTGACGGCTACCGAACTTCATACCGTTGGCATTCATCAGCTGCAGGTAGTCAATCATGATCATTTTCACTCCCTTCTCTCTTACCAGTCTTCTAGCCTTGGTACGCAGTTCGAAAACCGAAAGACCCGGCGTATCATCAACATAAATAGGTGCCCCCGTCAGGTCACGGATTTTCTTATCCAGTCTCTCCCACTCGCTTGGGTCGAGCTGACCGTTCAGTATCTTCTTACCGGAAATCTCACATACATTGGAGATAAGGCGGTTCACCAACTGAACGTTGTTCATTTCAAGGGAGAAGAATCCGATAGGAATATGATAATCCACCGCCACGTTCTTGGCAATGCTGAGTGCGAAGGAAGTCTTACCCATGGCAGGACGTCCGGCGATGATGACGAGGTCGGAATCCTGCCATCCGGAAGTCATCTCGTCCAAACCGTGATAACCGGTAGGAATACCAGTCAAACCTCCCTTGTTCTGCGCAGCCCGCTGCAGGATATCCACGGCATCCTTGATGACCGGATCAATCTGTGTATAATCCTGCTTCATGTTGTTCTGCGAAATCTGGAAGAGTTCACCTTCCGCCTGCTGCATCAGTTCATCCACGTCCACGCTCATGTCGAACGCCTTGGTCTCGATGCCACCGGCAAAATGAATGAGCTGTCTCTGCAGATATCTCTGTGCCAGGATTCTGGCATGCGACTCGATATGGGCAGCCGAAGCCACCTGGGAAGAAATCTCCATCAGATAGGCAGGTCCGCCTATTCTGTCCAGTTCGCCCATCTTCGCCAGCTCATCAGTGAGTGTCATGACATCCACCGGGCGCTCCTCCATATTCATGGTCTGGATAGCCTGGTAAATCTTCTGATGACGAGGCTCATAGAAGGAATCGGGTTTCAACACCTCGGATACCATGGAGAAGGCGTCCGAATCCACCATGAGGGCACCCAGCACCACTTTCTCCACATCTATCGCCTGCGGCTGAAGATGCGCATAATTATTATCTATCGGAGCTTGCTGCCCCTTTTTATTGTTACCTATATTATTATTCGCCATTATCGTTCATTTCATCATGTCTAAATTGATCCATCATTTTTTTCATACCTTGACGAATTTTTTGAGCCATCAATTCTTCCAAATAGATACGCATATTTTCATTTATTCCATGCGCAGACAACCATTTTCCCTGCTTTTCGTCAAATAACGGACCCTCCTGATGAGCCATGCTTCTAGCTTCATAGGCTCTCTGCCAAGACTTCATAGCCTTTTGCCGATCGTCACGAGCCCACCAAAGCATGCCGTCCACTCTATACAGTTCAAAGTCTACCATGAAGTCCATATTTAAGCAAGCAGACATGGCAGAGAAGAAAGTTGCCAATCCTCCCTTTGGATCGTCTGGGAAACTGTCAAACTTAAAGTTATCCCTTCTCAGATGAATCAATTTTTCCTTTCCTGACTTCAATATTTTCTCAATCTTTTCCAGGTTCTCCTTATCGTCACCGTCCATATAGAGAAGTGCTTCAGCCAGATTAGCAGTCGCAGTCAGGTTGTCCGGCTCCAGATATGTTATCTCGTAAAACAGCTTGACGGCATCTTCATATCGTTCCATCAAGACATAGATCTTAGCCAGACGTTTCTTACACCATAAGAGCGCCTTCTCGTCATCTTTCTTGATTTCCATCAGATGAGTCAGGCAGTCCACAGCTTTCTGATAGGCGCTCACGTTCTCGTAGCTGGCAACCTTCTCGTAAAAGTCCACAGCCAATTCTACCAGCTGAAACTGTCCGGGCTCATTCTTCATCAGATAATCAATATGAGGATAAGCCAGAACAACATTCTCCTTAGCTTTGGATTTCACAGCAGCCCATGCCAGCAGATAATGACTCTCCACTGTGTCAGGATAATGATTACCCATCAGGTCGTAGATGAAATTCTGATAATTACGCTTGAAGCAATATCTCGCCATCTTGTAGCGCAGCTCGTCGAATGCAGCATCCTCAAAGATAGGCAGCGCAAGAGTAGTATACAGTTCGTCATCAGCATCCCTCTTGATGCTATTGTCATACGCCTTGCGCATCGGAGCGAGGTTGAAGAAACGGGAAAGATCCTGGATGTAATAGATCACCGCAGTATGTAATTTTTTCTTTTCCAAATACTTTTTCTCCTCTTCATTAAACCCTGCGGCTTCATCTTCATCCATCGAGTTCAGATACTGTTCTGCCACCTCATCAGGAGCCATGTTCTCCAGCGCCTCGTTAAAGGATTTTTTCTCCTTTTCGAGCATCAGAAGCAGACTATAGCGGTCGCTGTCGCAGGCGGTACCATTCTCAAGCAGCAGATGCAGGTTGCGTTCCTTGTCACCCGCCATCTCCTGAACGGAGAGATAAAGTGGAGACTCGAAATAGAACGGCATGAACCAGTTGTACATGGAATGGAAGAAGCCCAGTTTCTTGGTTTCTCTAAACTGCGTGAAATAGATGTCAGCACCATCCTCCAGCATTTCCACCGTCTCGTCGACATCACGACCGTCTTCCGGCTCATCCTCCTCATCATCATTCTGGATAAAAGAGAAGCTTGACTTCCCCTCCCAGTCAATATCTTCATGACTTAACTTGTCCGCCATATTATGGAACATGTTCTTCATCATCGCTTCGCTATCCTCCTTCATATCCTGTGAACGTAGCAGGATTTTGGAAATCAGGAGCAGCAGCTTCTTGCCTTCCTCATCCTCCTTCAGCGACTCGATATCCTTGGCGCACTCTTCTACCATAAAGCCTGGAACCTGACTGGAACACAAGACCCAGCCCACCCATGCACGTACACGTACCTGCATGTCTTCGCTCTCCTTAGCCAGCTTGAAAAGGAACTGGAACTTCTTACGGTCAAAGAAGTAGAGGCAGGAAAGGGTTATGGCACTCACCATGAGCTGGGCAGTGACGGAATCGACGGCTGTGGAATTCAGCAGTTCCTGATACTCCTTCGCCTCGTCTTCATCCCACATAGATGAGCTTGTGATATAAGAGAAGATGACATTGCGCAACTCGTTGAGACGTTTCTGTGCCTCAATCATCTGATCTATCTTCTTCTTTTTCGAACCTCCCTCGTCAAGAGAGAGCATAGCCACATCTGCCAAGGCAGAAACCAGCTTCTCCTTCAGGTCGCAGAGAATTCCCAGCTTCTTACCTCTATTATAAAGGGCTAAAAGAGTAGCATCATGACTCAGCAAGAGCGCATATTGGAATTGTTGAACAGTCGTATACAGATCCTCGTAGATATTGTACACGTCACTGAAGTCTATCGGATGAGATGCCGAGAAGGCATGCTTCCCCACTACATCCAGCTCATGCAATGACTCTCCCAGAACCTGAGCCACCTTCTTCTTCTCCTTCTCTGGCTGGGCTTCGAGTTCCGTATACATTTTCTCTACCAGAAAACGGAAAGACTTGAGGTCCTCAAAACCAGGTATCTTTCTCAACTTTTTAATGTCATTTTCTTCCATTTTTCTTGATTTTATAGATTAATGTTTAGCCACACGAGCTGCAGCCTCAAGGTCACGACGGCGAGGTTCCAATGCATGGTTGTATTTTATTTTAGGCAAGTTGCCAATTGTTTTCTCATCTACATGACAGTACTTACTGATAAGCTTGGAGTAATGCTTCACTCCCTTGGAGTTGATGCTGTCCACAGCTATATTGTAAGCCTGGATGAAATTCTGCAGCTGTTGTTTGCGTCCCGGCTGCTTCAGCGCCTTCTCGCGGAAGGCAAAAGCACCCAGGTTCAGGTTCTTGTCGCGGCTATCCATCAATACCACATGCTTGTCCATACGGGCTCTGGTTGCCTGAGGCTCCGGCAGGAGCATGGCATCCATCTCGTTGTTGAGAAGCATCTGGAGACGAAGATTCACATCGTTTATCTGCACACGATACACGTCATATTTCGGCTTGCCGCTGTCTACTGCCAGGTCGGCAAGATAGTCGGTAGCCGAATAGCGTGTCATGGCTATCATCTTATCGCTCAGCTGCTTCAGGTCGGCAATACGGGCTTTTTTGTTCGTAATCAGCTGCCAGTAGGTATCTGTGGCGATAGGATAAGTGAGCGGAGTGCCCTTCCTTACCATTCGGGCTCCTCGGATCAGGTCGGTGATGGAACCCTCTACCCTGCCATTCATCAGGGCTGTATCACAGTCCATCTGTGCCGTATAATAGCGCAGATGAACATCCACTCCCTGCTTGCGGAAGAGGCTGTCTTCATAAGCTACATATACGGGAAGGCAGTCCAGGGTGGGCATCACGCCCACCTTGAGCGCAGCCCGGTCGATACTGTCCAGACGGGCACGTTCCAGCTTGCTCAGCCGCTGGCGTTCCTGCTGGGAATCACCGCAACTGCACAGTCCAAAAATAAAGCCACTCACCAACGTGATCCATAATAATCTCTTCATAATCTTCTGTTTTTTACTCCACATAAAGTACCAGTCCCTTCAGATACTCACCCTCCGGGTGATAGATATTGATAGGATGGTCGGCAGGCTGATGCAGCTGGTGCAGGATGCGCACCTTTCTGCCAGCCTGGGCTGCTGCCGTAAAGACGGCATTGCGGAAATTGTCCTTCGTCACCACCTGCGAGCAGCTGAATGTAAACAGGATACCGCCCTTCTTGATGCGCTGCAGTCCCTTCACGTTCAGACGGGTATATCCCTTCAGGGCATTATGCAGGGCTGCACGGTGCTTGGCAAAGGCTGGTGGGTCCAGGATGATGAGGTCATACTGCTGGTCGTGGTCATCGAGATACTTGAATGCATCCTCGCAGATAGCCTGATGACGCGCATCGCCAGGAAAGTTCAGGGCGATGTTCTCATTGGTCAGTTCGATGGCCTTGGCACTGCTGTCTACGGAATGGACTGCCTTGGCATCACCACGCATGGCATAGACTGAGAATCCGCCGGTATAGCAGAACATGTTGAGCACGCTCTTGCCCTTGGCATAATGCTCCAGCAGCGAACGGTTCTCGCGCTGGTCTACGAAGAAACCGGTCTTCTGACCGCGCAGCCAGTCGATATGGAACTTCAGTCCGTTCTCTACCGCCACGTCGTCGGCATCACCTCCCAGGATGAATCCGTTCTCCTGTCTGAGGTCAGCCTTGTATGGCAGGGTTGTCTCGCTCTTGTAGTAGATGTTCTGCAGTTCGTCTCCCATCACCTTCTTCAGCGCCTTGGCTATTTCCATACGGCATACGTGCATGCCCACGCTGTGAGCCTGCATCACGGCAGTAGGTCCGTAGCAGTCGATGACGAGTCCTGGCAGGTTATCTCCTTCTCCATGCACCAGACGGTAAGTATTGTTCTCAGGATTCTCTGCGATACCCACAGCCACTCGCATCTTATACGCCGACTCCAGGCGTGAGCACCAGAATTCCTCATTGATTTCTACATCCTTGAAGGAAAGAACGCGCACGGCGATAGAACCGATCTGATAATGACCTACGGCGATGAAATCACCCCCACGTGTAATCACTCTAACGATTTCTCCTTCCTCGATGCCTTCATCCATCGCCTGGATGGCACCGGAGAAAATCCATGGATGAAATCTCTTGAGCGATTCCTCTTTACCTTTCTTCAAATATATGCTCTTATACATATTTATATATATTGATTAGTTACAATTCAAGTTTCGCAAGTTCAGGAGTTAAAGAAGTTAAAGGAGTTATCGCTCCCTACGGTCGCTGAGGAGTTAAGACAATAGTCTTTTTTTGCATAGTTTTTAAGCAGCAAGACATACGTCTTAACTCCTTAACTTCCTTAACTCCTTTAACTTCCTGATATGCGAAAGTACAGTTATTTTATTTCCGAATCCTACAGTTCGTCGAGCTCATAATCTCCCTCCTGCTTCAGTCGGAGCAGTTCTTCATAGAGATTAATGCAGCACCAGGCATCCGTGGCAGCATACGCCATCTGCGAGTCCTTCAACTCGCTAGCCTCCCAGTTACTCAACCGCTGTGCCTTGCTGATTTTCTGATGGAAGAGGTTGGCATAAAGCTTCTGCAGACTCATGTCCTGCAGTCCGAACTTCTTCGCCTCGTCCTGCAGTTCTATGAAATATCCCGGCTTGAACTCAGCCCTCTTATGCAGCTGCAGCAGGTCGTCATGCCATGACAATCCCACCTTGGGCACCGTCTTGTCTTCCAGGAACCGGATGATGGCAGGCGTAATGCCCGTCAGATGCAGACGGAAGAGATAGCAGGTATCACGGGTGCTCACCTGGAGCAGCGAAACCTGGAATCCCCTGCCCTTGCTGAACGAAGGACGGGTCTCCGTATCTACACCGAGAATGGGCTGGCTCAGGAGGAAGTTTACGGCTTCTTCCGTGTCTTCAGCCTTGTCAATCAGTACGATTTTACCTGGGAAGAGAATCCTCGGCAAACTGTTTATTGATTTCTTATCGAATTTAGTGAAAATAATCCTCATTACTCATTTTATTCTTTACAATTTGCAAAATTAAAAAAAAAACCTGAGAAAAGAGCGGTTTTTTCATTTATTTTCGCTAATTTTGCAGATAAAATATTCAAAGACAAAAAAAATGGCTAAAAAAAGAACAGAACGCAAAGCCAAATCTTTTGGCGAAGCTATAGGTTTGCAATATATTTTTAACAATACTATCACCGACTTTTTCCTAGGGCTGGCGCTGATTGGTATTGCTATTGTCACCATCATCGCTATGGTTTCATTCCTCAACACGGGATATGCCGACCAGAGCATACTGGAGAATCTGAAAGCAGGCGAATGGACCAACACCGAGCAGCAGTTCCAGAACTACTGCGGCTCCCTGGGTGCCATCATCTCCTACTGGCTCATAGCCGTGAACTTCGGTTTCCCGGCATTCCTCCTGCCTTGCTACATCATCATGGCTGGCTTGCAGCTCATGAATGCATACAAGGTGAACCTCTGGAAATGGTTCTTCTGCCTGATGATTGTCATGATATGGTCGTCTGTCACTTTCGCCAAGTTCCTCACTCCTATCATGGGTGGACTCATCTTCAATCCCGGCGGAAAGCATGGACTCTTCGTGGTACAGAACCTGGAAAACGTAGTGGGGCCTCCGGGACTTACCGCTATCCTCCTCTTCGTGGCTATCGCCTTCCTCACCTATCTCACGTCTGAGACCATCACCATCATCAGAAAGGCGCTCAACCCTATCGGATATATATCTAATAAGGTGAAGTTCGAGATTACCAACCACGACAACAAGGCTGAAACCAACGCCATCGACGAGGCCTATGCGCATGCTGCCAAAGGGCAGACCGAGGAACAGCCTGAGGAACAGGAAGAATACAAGGACGATGAGCAACCTACCGTCATCGACCTGGACGTAGCCCCTGACAAGACCTTCTCAGAGCCTGCAAGCCAGGAGAACGGGCAGGCTCTGACCGATGAAACGGCTGATGCTGCCGACAGTCAGGAGAATGCTGCTGAAGAGCAGACCGATGCAGAGACTGCCGGAAAACCACTTTCTTTCCTGGAACAGCAGCGTCAGCTGCGTGCGGCAAGAGCCAAGCAGGAAGATGAGGAGATGAAGGCTGCTGCTGCCAGCGAGGCGCTCAACATGGATATCTCCGTGGCTGCCTCTGACGAAAAGGCATCGGGAAATACAGTCAGCAGTGCCGAGGTGCTCAATACGCCTATCAATCCGAAGGAACCGTTTACAAGATACAAATACCCTACCCTCAATCTCCTGAAGAAATATGAGGACGACGGCGTTTCCATCGACGAGGAGGAGCAGCGCGCCAATAAGAACAGAATCATCGAGGTGCTCGGCAACTTCGGCGTACAGATCAAGACCATCCGTGCCACCGTGGGTCCTACCATCACCCTCTATGAGATTCAGCCTGCCGAGGGTGTCCGCATCTCCAAGATCAAGAACCTGGAAGATGATATCGCCCTGAGTCTTGCGGCGCTCGGCATCCGTATCATTGCTCCTATCCCTGGCAAGGGTACCATCGGTATCGAGGTGCCTAACGCCAACCCTAAGATTGTGAGCATGGAGAGCACACTGAACTCCAAGAAGTTCCAGGAAACCAAGATGGAGCTGCCTATCGCGCTGGGTAAGACGATTACTAACGAAGTGTTCATGGTAGACCTTGCCAAGATTCCTCACCTGCTCGTTGCCGGTGCTACGGGTCAGGGTAAGTCTGTGGGTCTGAATGCCATCATCACCTCTTTATTATATAAGAAGCATCCTAACGAGCTCAAGCTGGTGCTCATCGACCCTAAGAAGGTGGAGTTCAGCGTTTACTCGCGCATCACCAACAAGTTCATGGCGGCACTGGCTGACGAGGACGAGCCGATCATCACCGATGTAACCAAGGTGGTACGCACCCTCAACAGTCTCTGTGTCCTGATGGATAGCCGCTACGACCTGTTGAAGAAGGCGGGAGCCCGAAACATCAAGGAATACAACCAGAAGTATATCAACCATAAGCTGCGACTGACCGATGGACATGAGTACATGCCATACATCGTAGTCATCATAGATGAGTTTGGTGACCTGATCATGACCGCCGGCAAGGAAGTGGAGCTTCCTATCGCCCGTATCGCCCAGCTGGCACGTGCCGTGGGCATCCACATGATCATCGCCACCCAGCGCCCTACCACCAGCATCATCACCGGTAACATCAAGGCAAACTTCCCTGGCCGCGTAGCCTTCAAGGTGACGTCAGCCATCGACTCGAAGACCATCCTCGACCGCACCGGAGCCAACCAGCTGATAGGTCGTGGTGATATGCTTTATCTCAACGGTCAGGAGCCGGTACGTGTGCAGTGTGCCTTTGTTGATACGCCTGAGATTGAGCGCATCAACGAGTTTATCCAGGAGCAGCCTGGTCCTATTGAGCCGATGGAATTGCCAGAGCCAGCCAACAACGAGGGTGGCGCATCAGGAGGCGGCACAGTGGATGCCAAGAACCTGGATCCGTTCTTCGAGGAGGCAGCCCATGCCATCGTCCTCTCCCAGCAGGGTTCTACCAGCATGATCCAGCGCCGATTCAGCATCGGCTACAACCGTGCCGGACGCCTGATGGACCAGATGGAGGAAGCCGGCATCGTAGGTGCAGCCCAGGGCAGCAAGCCGCGTGAAGTGCTGATACAGGATGAGAATCAGCTCAACAACCTCCTGCTCCAGCTCAGAAACTCATAAAATTATTAAACCTTGAAGCCGTAGAAGCGTCTAATCATCTGAAGGTCGCTTTTACGGCTTCATATACAATTAACATACATCATAAACAGTAAGGATATGAAAAAATTTCTAGCTATCGCTTTCGCAGCGATGATGAGCCTGGGCACTATGGCACAGACAGCCCAGCAGGTACTCGACAAGACAGCTGCCATCGTGGGCAACAAGAAGGGCGCCAGCGCCAGCTTCAAGTTGTCAAGCCCTAAATATGGTTCCACCAGCGGTTCTATTGCCATCAAGGGCAATAAGTTCAATGCACGAACGCCGCAGGCTATCGTATGGTATAACGGAAAGACACAGTGGTCGTACATGAAGAAGACCAATGAGGTGAACGTCACCAATCCTACCCAGGCACAGCAGATGTCGATGAATCCATATACCTTCATCAATATCTACAAGACGGGCTACAAGAGCACCCTCAAGACCGTGGGCGGCAACTACCAGGTTCACCTCGTAGCCAACAACCAGAAGCGCAGTGTGGCAGAGATGTACATCACCATCAACAAGAAGACCCACGTGCCTTCGCAGGTGAAAATGCGCCAGGGCTCTACCTGGAGCACCATCGATATCTATGGCTTCAAGGCGAAGAACATCGCCAACAGTGCCTTCACCTTCAACAGCAAGGAATTCCCTAAAGCAGAGGTTATCGACCTGAGATAACCTTTGCCTTAGGGCAAAAACCAAAAATCCCTAGTAATTAAAAATAATCAATAATAAATAATCAATAATCAAACTCCAAACTAACATGAAAGATCTTTCGACAATCCTCAAGCAGTTCGACATCAAGGGAACTGTAAGCGAGATTAAACCCCTCGGTAACGGACTCATCAATGACACCTACAAGGTGACAACCCAGGAAGAAGATGCACCCGACTACGTTCTGCAGCGCATCAACAACGCCATCTTCACCGATGTTGACCTCCTGCAGCGCAACATCGAGGAAGTGACCACCCACATCCGACAGCAGCTCGAAGCAAAGGGCGCTGACGATATCGACCGCAAGGTACTCACCTTCGTCAAGGCACACGACGGCAAGACCTATGTCAAGGACCAGGACCAGCAGTACTGGCGCATCTCCGTCTTCATCCCCCGTGCCATCACCCAGGAAGCTGTCAACCCTGAAAGTTCCTACTACGCCGGCAAGACCTTCGGCGAGTTCGAGGCACAGCTCACCGACATCACCGACCGCCTCGGCGAAACCATCCCTGATTTCCACAACATGGAACTGCGCCGCGACCAGCTGCGCCAGGCTGTAAAGGAAGACCGTGCCGGACGCGCAGCGGGCGTCAAGGAATTCATCGCAGAAATAGAGAGCTATATGGACGAGATGTGTCTCTGCCAGCGCCTCTTCCGTGAAGGCAAGCTGCAGAAGCACGTCTGCCACTGCGATACCAAGGTGAACAACATGATGTTTGATGAGGAGGGCCGCGTATTGTGCGTCATCGACCTCGATACCGTGATGCCATCCCTCTTCGTGAGCGATTACGGCGATTTCCTCCGTACGGCAGCCAATACCATCGCCGAGGATTCTCCTGAGTTCGGGAAGATAGATTTCCGCATGGACATCTTCGAATCCTTCACCCGTGGCTACGTGGAGTCGGCATCAGCCTTCCTCTCCCCTCTTGAGATTTCCCTCCTGCCTCATGCAGCCGAGCTCTTCCCATACATGCAGGCAGTGCGCTTCCTCTGGGATTACCTCAACGGCGACCACTACTGGAAGTGCAAATATCCTGAGCACAACCTGGTTAGAGCCCAGAACCAGTGGCACCTCTTCCTCAAGGCAAAGGAACATGAGGCTGAAATGAAAGCTTTCATCGAAAAACTCCAGGAAAAACAGTAAAATCAACCCCGGAAAAGTGAAAATTCAATTAATTCTGTAAAAAGTCCTAAAATTATTTGGATTTTTTACAGAATTATTTTGTTATTAAAAATAAATATGTTACCTTTGCACTCAGAAAAATCAACAACAGTAATAAAGAAAAAGCATGAAGAAGAAAGAAGCTTACACTAGATTGGTGGAGAGTGGCGTTCGTCCTTCGGTACAGAGACTAGCCATCATGGATTACCTGATTAAGCATCCTACCCACCCAACTATCGACGATGTGTACCAGGCTCTTTGCGAGGAGGTTCCAACGTTGAGTCGTACCACAGTTTATAATACACTAAGAATGTTGAGCGAGAAGCATGCAGCTCAAATGATTACTATCGACGACCATCGTGTATGCTATGATGGCAATACCGACAGTCATGTCCATTTCTACTGCAAGCATTGCGGTAAGATCATCGACCTCTTCGACGAGGAGGCACCATCACTGAAAAGCGACAAGGTGATCAATGGCAACATCGTACAGGAAGAGCAGCTCTACTACAAAGGTATCTGCGCTGAATGTGCCAAGAAGTTGAATTAACTCATATTATATACAATAACATTTAAAACATTAACATTATGAAGAAGAAGTTTATTTGCACCGTTTGCGGTTATATTTACGAAGGAACAGAGGCACCAGAGAAGTGCCCTATCTGCAAGGCTCCAGCCAGCAAGTTCAAGGAGATGGAGGATGCAGTGGATGACGATTTGACATTCGCTACAGTTCACGTTCTCGGTCAGGCATATAAGGATGGCGTCAATGAGGAGGTCATCAAGGGTTTGAAGGATCACTTCGCAGGTGAGTGCGGCGAGGTGGGTATGTATCTTGCCATGGCTCGTCAGGCTGACCGTGAGGGTTATCCTGAGATTGCAGAGGCTTACAAGCGTTATGCTTTCGAGGAGGCTGACCACGCATCTCGTTTTGCAGAGTTGCTGGGTGAGGTTCTGGGTGATACCAAGAGCAATCTCGAGGCTCGTATCGCTGCTGAGAAGGGTGCATGCGAGGATAAGTTCCGCATTGCCAAGCTCGCTAAGGAGCAGGGTTCTGATGCCATCCACGATACCGTTCACGAAATGGCTAAGGACGAGGCTCGCCACTGCGCTGGCTTCGCTGGTCTCTACAAGAGATATTTCAAGTAAAAGCACCTCCCGTTTTTCACGGGAAATATTGCCCTGGGCAGACCATTCTGCTCAGGGCTTTTTTTTCATCACCCCACAGATTATTTTTTTCTCACGGATTATTTTTTTCGCCCCACGGATTATTTTTTTAGTCCCACAGATTTCACAGATTTACACAGATTTTATTTTCCCATTATCATCAGAATGTTCTGTGTAAATCTGTGAAATCTGTGGGACTTAAAAGATAAAAAGTATCTGTGTAAATCTGTGAAATCTGTGGGACTTAAAAGATAAAAAATATCTGTGTAAATCTGTGAAATCTGTGGGACTTAAAAATAATAATCCGTGAGAAAAAAAATAATCTGTGGGGTGAAGAATTTGTAAAGGATTCTGACTGAAGGATACCCCATGAAAAACTGAAGGATGTGAAGGAAGGGTCACAAAAAAAAACTGAAATCTGAAATTAAAAATTCATTTTTATATGCAGCGTAGAGCAAATAAGAGGTAATTATCTGATTATTAGAATACTACCCGATATTTGTACCAAGTGTTAAAATGCAGTTTTTGATAGGATATTATTATTTTGAAAAACTGCCTTCAGTCCTTCAGCCCCATTTTTTGTTCATTCTCTTTACTTTTTAACCCCATTTTAACGCTCCCAAAAACCTTGCCTTCAGTTCCTTCAGTTTCCGTGTCCTATTTTTTTATTTCGCCCATTTTCCCATTGTTTCCATATTTTTTGATAAGAAAAGCGCCAACTGGAAATGTCGTTCGTAAGACACTGCATGTCGTTCGTAAGACATATTTGCTTATCTCAAAAAAAAATTGTTGCTTTGCAAAATTATTCAAACATTAACAATTATGACCGAAAATAAAATTCAAACAGATGAGATTGAACTGACGAAGAAACTCTTCGAAGTGAAAGGAGAAAACGGAACGCAGCTAATGGCTATCCATGACGTGGTATACCTGGAAGCTAATGGGTCGTATACCAAACTCCACAGCTTCTACGGCAGAGTGGTAACGGTTACGTCTAATCTGAAAACCACCCACGAACAGGTAGAGGCTGTCCATTGCGACTCGTTTATCAGAATCAACCGTTCCATTGCCGTCAATTGCCATTACATCCTGTCAATAGTTGGAAACGAGCTGACAGTGTCGATGGCTGAACTGACGGTGCCGCTGGGACCGAAACAGAAATTCACTATCGGGCGAACATACAAGGATGAATTTCGGAAGCAATGCATCTTTCTCAGAAAAAAATAAGCTTTGACAAGGGCTCGCTGATGCGGGAACAGGTCGTTCGTAAAACATAGGATGCCGTTCGTAAGACGGATTTGCATTTCTCGAAAAATAATGCTATCTTTGTGGCGGTAATAATCATCGACGACCTACCCTAAAAAAGCAAGCCGCCACTAAAAATTTTCTGAGTATGAAGATAAATCAAAAAGAAGGACAGGACAAACTGCCATCGTTTTTCGAGACGTTGAACACTACTATCAACCGTCCCCTGGAAAGCCTTCAGAAACTGGAGGAACTCATCACAAAAGATGTCTATACCCAGCAGAATACGGAAGGGTATAGAATTGATGCCAAGATAGACAGAATGCTGGCAAAGACAAGAAAGCAGAGATCGCATGGCATCTGCCCTTCTATCCAATTCATGCGCACTGGAAAAAAGCTGGAAGACTTCGGATGGGAAACCTACTGGCTCATGCTGGACTATGACCACCTCACACTGGAACAGGTGGAGCTGGCAATGGAGAAGGTGAAAGACATCAGGAACACCATGGCGGCTTACCGGACCATCAGCGGAACGGGAATCAGAATCCTGTGCCGATACACCCGACCCAAAGGCTGTCCTCTGGCAGCCACCGACCTGCACCATATAGCCATCACCAAGGCGATGAAACTGTATGACGAAGCACTCGGACTGAAGGCTGACAGACAGTGCACCAACATGACCCGAATCTGCGGTCTGGCGCACGATGAGAATGCCTACTTCCAATGGGATGCCACGGCGATTGACGTGACACCGGAAGAGACCGAAGACTTCATCCGCAACGAAGAGAAGAAGGAGGAAGAGAAACGCAAGCCGCCCAGAAAGCGTAAGGCTGGAAAAGATGCCCCTGCGGCTGAGGAACATCAAAACACGACACCACCCAACTCGGAAGAGATCATCAGAAAAGTGGAAGAGATGTCGAAAAACTGGTATGTGCAGTTCGAAACGGGACATCGGCATGAATTCGTCATGCAGTTTGCCACCTTCTGCCACAACTACGGGGCAAGGAAGGAGGATGTGGAACAATGGATGACGAAGGAATATGCCGCACACGACGGAACACAGCAGGTGATTGACTGGGTATACAACCATACGGAAAGCCAGGGATGCTGGAGCTGCGAAATGCCTAGAGGAAACACGAAAAAAACTCGCATCCACCAAAAACGTCATGCAATGGCTGGAGACCAACTACGACTTCCGGCACAACACCATCACCAACAAGCTGCAGCTCAGGGGACGCTATGTGGGAAAGACCAAGTACTACTGCTGGACCGACGTGGAGGATTCCATCATGAACTCCATCTTTCTCAGAATGGAAAAGGACGGAATCAGAACCTCAACCAAGCGACTCAACATCATCGTGAACAGCGAGTTCAGCGTCGACTACAACCCGATGGAGGATTATCTCAAGGACCTGCCACCCTGGCATGAAGGCGACCCCGACTATATCGCCGAACTCGCCCGAAAGGTGACCGTGATGGACTGTCCCAACAACTATCATACGGAAGAGGAATTCATAGAGATTTTCAAGAAATGGTTTGTCGGAATGATCGTGGAATGGACCACCAGCCATACTGCCAACCAGGCTATCCTCATCTTCGTGGGCAAGGGCGGCATCTTCAAGACCACCTTCTTCGAACGCCTCCTCCCGCCATCGCTGCGCGAATACTTCGCCAACGACTCGGCGGGCGACTACAAGTCGAAGGAATTCCTGGAGCTGATAGCCTCGAAGGGACTGGTACTGCTGGACGAGTTCGGAGTGCCCCATGGCAAGAACCTGAATTCGCTGAAGAGCAGCATCACCAAGATGGCAGTGACCTATCGCATCCCCTACCACATGTACAGCTGCCAGCTGAAGAGGAATGCCTCCTTCTGTGCCACGAGCAACAATGTCCATATCATCCCTGAGGACGAAAGCCGCAGATACATGACATGGCATATCCGGAAGATAGAAAATCCCTATACCCATCCCTTCAACTATGAGGGCATCTACTCCCAGGCGGTGGCACTTGCCAGGAAGGTGCTCGAAAAGAAGAAGAAGGGACTGACGGAGGACGACTGGAAATACTGGCTCACCGATGAGGAAATCAAGCGCCAGTCGGTGCGCAACAAACTGTTCCAGGTGAACGACTACATAGCCGAAAGAATCCTCAAGTTCTACAAGGTTCCCGATGAGGATACGCCTGTCCAGAACATCTTCCGTCGCCGCACCAGTGATATTCTGGAGCGCATCTGCACCAATTCCATCTTCCGCGACACGATGTCAAACCGTGACATCAGCCAGACGATGCAGAATCTCGGCTTCCAGCAGAAGCACGAAGAGGACGGCAACAAATGGATTGTTTCGGAAATCCTGCCTACCGACAGAGACCTGATGGATAAGGGTAGATAAGCCCCCCTATCCTACAGAGAAAACAATTTCTCCCTGAGAGATATTTTTTTATCTCTCAGAGATAATTTCCTATCTTTCAGAGAGATTTTAAAATTTCCCGGAGTTTTTAAATGAAACCTATAAAATGATTAAATAGCCTATGATAGAAGTCAGAAATTACGATAAGGCAGAGCTTGCGATGCTCTACTTTCCCAAGGCAACGGAGAAGGCGGCTCTAGCCCGCCTATCACGCTGGATCAAGCGCATTCCCGCCCTGTTTGCCGCCATTTATGGTCCCCAACAGTGCAAGCGCCTCCACTACTTCACCCGCCACCAGGTAGAACTCATCTTCGAATATCTGGACGAGCCGTAGAATCCGTCTCCCCACTGATTGTTTTTAAGTCCCACTGATTATTTTTTTAGTCCCACAGATTTCACAGATTTACACAGATTTTATTTTCCCATTATCTTCAGAATGTTCTGTGTGAATCTGTGAAATCTGTGGGACTTAAAAAAACAATCTGTGGGACAACTTTATTTCTCATTATTCTCGTATTTCTCGTTAACCCTAAATAGCACCACGCAAATGTTGTATCTTTGCATTGTCAATCAAGAGAGATTGGCAGGAGTTAAATAACTAAATTATTAATCACTAAAAAATTTTTGTTATGTTGTTGTTCAAATTAGTTAAGTGTGCCAACAGCCTCATCAAGAAGGCGTTCGGCAAGTTTTATGCAAGACCTGTTGTGACCCACACCATCGGCATCGCCGAACTGGCAGAGCACATGGCTTCTCACAACACCCCATTCTCGGCCGGTACCATCAGAGGTATCCTCACCGACATGGTGGTCTGCGTTAGAGAACTGGTCATGCAGAACGTGGCGGTCAAGATTGAGAACCTCGCAATTTTCAGCATCGGTATCCGACCAAAAAAGGGAGCCGACAGCGAGGAGGAGTTCAGCGTGGCTAACCATATTGACGGAGTGAGACTCCGTGCACGCGCCACGGGTAAGTTCTCCAACAACCAGCTTGACCTGGAGGCTACGCTCAAGAACGTGAAGGACCTCACCAAGAAGAAGGAGAGCAAGACTCCTGGTTCGGATCCCGGCACCGATTCCGGTTCCAACACCGGCTCGGATTCCGGTAACCAAAGCGGATCGGATTCCGGTAACCAAAGCGGATCGGATTCCGGCAAGGAACAGGGGTCTGATAGCGGAGACGTAGGCTTGTAGACCGAAAGAAAGAGAAAACAGAGATACGATACGAAATCGATTTAAGAACTAATGGTTAGATAACCGGGCGAAGGAATGCGACAGGAGCATTCCGATGATAAAAAAGAGGGGGCAACATACTTAGCCCCGACAAGTCCATACAGTTACATCATCATGTACGGGTGCTTGGGTATTTCCTTCGCCAGGGTTATCAACCACTAAAAAAAATGAAAAAGATCAATTGGAAAACTGTCATTAATTTCATCATCACTGTACTTACTGCCATCGCCAGCTCTTTCTTTGTATCCAGCTGCAAGTAGAACTAAATTAACCACTAAAAAACGCTTTGATTATGCAGAACAGTAGAAAAATCTCATTGATTGTGGTACATTGCAGTGCCACCCGCGTTACCCGGAACTTCACGGTAGAAGATCTGGAAGCAAGCCACCGTGCCCGCGGTTTCACCGGAATAGGCTATCACTTCTACATCACCAAGGACGGGGTTATCTATCCCTGCCGTCCGGAGAACAAGATTGGTGCCCATGCCCGCCACTACAACGCCCATTCCATCGGAGTATGCTATGAGGGCGGACTGGACGAGAACGGACAGCCTGCCGATACCCGAACCCCGGCACAGAAGGACTCGCTGAAGACACTCCTGAAGAGTCTGATTCTCAGCTATCCTGATGCCAGGATTCTGGGTCATCGCGATCTGCCTTACGTCAAAAAGGAATGTCCTTGCTTCGACGTCAAGGCATGGCTGGCGCAGGAATCCATTATCTGATGGTTGCGCCGAAATACTTCACAAACTTAATCTTCTTTCCATCCATGCGGACTGGCTTCTTCCAGTCACCACCCAGAATGAGGACGGTAGTCTTCTTACCTGCCGGAATGGCATCTACCGCTTCCTGAAGCGTAAAGAAATCACCTCTACCCTCCTGGGATACCACATGGTCGAAATGACGGACGTGTTTCTTGAGTGCCGGAACCTGCTTGCCTATCTCATCAGCCAAAGCGTTGGCTACGATGCGGGCTCCATAGATATTATAATGTGTATTGTCTTTCTTGCCAGCGGGAACCTGTGGGTTCTCGCCTGGCAGGAACCACATGTGAAGCTTGCGGCTGCCCTCGATGCCCATGCTGGTCTCTATGTCGTGGGTAACCTTGGTGGCATCAACGAAAGGAACATTCAATGCCTTTGCCACATGACGAGGCGCTACCACATAGGCGCCATGCGTATCTATCAGGGTATCGCTGTTGATGAGCTCCTTGCCGTCATACTTCTTGTTGCGCAGCTTCTCATCATCATCATTCTTCAATTCTCCGGAATAATAGCAACGGCGTACTACGGCATTGAAAAGTACCGGAATGCCGCCCTTGGCACGGGTCTCGTTCACATACTTGGCGAGATTGGCATCAAAGGTGGAACCCGGATCGGTATGACGGTCTGGCTTCGGCTTTTCGTCGTTATGTCCGAACTGGATGAAGACATAATCGCCCGGCTTGATCTTGTCCAATACCTTCTGCCAGCGGCCCTCGTTGAGGAAGCTCAGGGAAGAGCGACCGTTGACGGCATGATTGTCTACGATGATCTTGTCATCGAAACAACCCTGCAAAACCATACCCCAGCCTCGCTCAGGACTCGTCTTGTAATTGCCCTTCTCGGCTGCGGTAGAATCACCAATCACAAAGATGGTAGTGGTCTTCGTGCTGGATGTCATCAACAAAGCCAACAGGAAGACACATAAAATAGCCTTTATTTTCTTCATTGTTTTTGTAGTTTAAGAATTTGTCATTACAGAATAAAAAAAGACTCGCCCTGCCATACCATATATTCACATACACAAGCATGAGAGGACGAGACCTATATATAACAACTAAATTTTTATTTCTTTACAGCAGCAATCAGCTCCTCGGTAGAAACCAAGGTCTGTTCACCGCTTTCCATATTCTTCAATGTAACCTTGCCCTGAGCCATCTCGTTCTCGCCTGCAAGCACTACAAACGGAATGTTCTTGGCATTGGCATAGCTCATCTGCTTCTTCATCTTCGCCTTGTCAGGGAAAATCTCAGTACGGATACCGGCTGCACGGGCTGCACTGACGACAGGCAGGCAGTAGGCAGTCTCCTTCTCACCGAAATTGATGAAGAGCACCTGGGTGGTATTCACCGCCTCCTTAGGATAGAGATCGAGCGCATTCAGCACATCATAGATGCGGTCGGCACCGAAACTGATACCTACACCACTCAAGCCTGGAAGACCGAAGATGCCGGTAAGGTTGTCATAACGGCCACCACCGGTGATACTGCCCATAGGAGTATCGAGCGCCTTCACCTCGAAGATGGCTCCGGTATAATAGTTCAAGCCACGAGCCAGGGTAAGGTCGAGTTCTATCTCGTTCTTCAGACCTACAGCCTTCAAGGTATCGAGGATAAACTTGGTTTCCTCTACTCCCTTCAAGCCCACTTCCGAGCCTTCGAGAACCTTAGAAATCACTTCAAGCTTCTCATCGTTTGTACCTGACAGAGAGATGATTGGCTGCAACTTCTCTATCGCTTCTTCAGAGATACCATCCTGACGAAGTTCCTCGTTTACATTGTCGAGACCAATCTTGTCGAGCTTGTCGATAGCCACGGTGATGTCTACAATCTTCTCTGCCTCGCCGATAACCTCTGCGATACCAGTCAGAATCTTGCGGTTGTTGATCTTGATACATACGCGCACGCCAAACTTGGTGAAGACGGTATCCACAATCTGCATCAGCTCTACCTCGTTGAGAAGAGAATCAGAGCCAACCACATCGGCATCACACTGATAGAACTCACGGTAACGACCCTTCTGAGGGCGGTCAGCACGCCATACAGGCTGAATCTGATAGCGCTTGAAAGGCAGCTGGAGTTCTTCACGATGCTGGACAACGTAACGGGCAAAAGGTACAGTCAAGTCGTAGCGAAGTCCCTTTTCGCAGAGCTTGGCAGCCAACTTGAGCGATCCGAGCGAATGAATGTCCTCATCGCTCACCTTATTCATATAGTCTCCTGAATTCAAAATCTTAAAGAGCAGCTTGTCGCCCTCCTCGCCATATTTTCCCATCAATGTCTGAAGGGTCTCCATGGCAGGAGTCTCAATCTGCTGGAATCCGTAAAGGGCATATACGTCCTTGATGGTATTGAAGATGTAATTGCGCTTCGCCATCTCTACAGGACCAAAATCTCTCGTGCCCTTTGGTATACTTGGTTTCTGAGCCATTTATTAATGTTTAATATGAATGTTAAATGTTTAATGTCTAGCGCAATGTAAACCACTCAAAGTAAACATTAAACACTAAACATTAAACACTATATAATTTACTTGCGTACAATAGTCTGAGCACGGTCTGGACCGATAGAAATGATACCGATCTTAGTCTCAAGGAACTCTTCTACAAAAGCAATATAATCCTTGAACTCCTGTGGGAACTGATCTTCAGATGTGAACTTAGTCATATCTGTCTTCCAGCCCTTGAACTCCTTGTAAACAGGTTCTACATCATCGATTTCGTATGGGAAATCTGTTGTAACAGAACCATCCTTCAACTTATATGCCACGCATGCCTTGATGGTATCGAAGCCATCGAGCACGTCGCTCTTCATCATGATAAGCTCGGTAACACCATTCACCATGACAGAATACTTGAGCTGTACAAGATCGCACCAGCCACAACGACGCTCACGACCGGTAACAGCACCATACTCATGACCGAGGTCACGGATCTTGGCACCCGTCTCATCGAAAAGCTCTGTAGGGAATGGACCTGCACCAACACGTGTACAGTAAGCCTTCATGATACCATAAACATTGCCAATGCGGTTAGGACCGATACCTAAACCAATGCAGGCACCTGCACAGATAGTATTAGAAGAAGTAACGAATGGATAAGAACCGAAATCAACATCGAGCATAGTACCCTGAGCACCCTCGCAGAGGATATCCTTGCCAGAACGGAGCACCTTATTGATTTCTACCTCGCTATCAATAAGTTTAAACTGCTTCAAGTATTCGATGCCCTCCATCCAGGTCTTCTCAACCTCTGTAATATCGAAGTCGGTATAACCGAGACTTGCGATGGTTTTGAGATGAGCAGCCTTGTGAGCAGCATACTTCTCCTCGAAATTGTCAAGGATATCGCCTACGCGAAGACCGGTACGGCTAACCTTGTCAGTATAAGTAGGACCGATACCCTTACCAGTAGTACCTACCTTGTTCTTTCCCTTAGAAGCCTCGATAGCAGCATCGAGTACACGGTGAGTAGGCATGATGAGATGTGCCTTCTTAGAGATGTAAAGACGGCTCTTCAAATCATGACCGCTCTTCTCAAGATCCTTAGCCTCACCCATAAAGAGGTCTGGAGCCAAAACCACACCATTGCCGATGATGTTCACCTTACCACCCTGGAAAATACCAGAAGGGATAGAGCGAAGCACATACTTCTCGCCCTCAAACTCCAATGTATGTCCAGCATTAGGACCACCCTGGAAACGAGCAATGACATCATACTTAGGGGTCAACACGTCAACCACCTTACCTTTACCTTCATCGCCCCACTGCAAACCCAGTAGGACATCTACTTTACCTGTGTTCATTTTATTATAATATAAAATTATTTAGACTTTTCATTCTTGTTGTTGCGGAGTCGCGTAATCTTAGCCTGGCAAGCACTGCACACGCCATAGATATACAGCACGAAGGCGTCCTTGCGGAACCGCTGCAATCTGGTCTCGTTGATGGCTGCCGTCACCAGGGGTGCCTGCACCTCGGTAACTCTTCCGCATACGGTGCATACCTGATGCACGTGGTTCTCGTTGCTGGAACTGGCCTCGTACTTGGTTCCATCCACCAGACTATGTCTCACCACCAATCTCAACTCCAGGAAGAGATGGATGGTATTATAGAGCGTGGCTCTGCTCACTCTGAAATTCTTCCTTTCCAGAGCAGCCCCCAGCTCCTCTAATGTAAAATGTCCTCTCATGCTGAAGACAGCATCAAGGATGGCATATCTTTCCGGGGTCTTACGATGCATGTTTGACTCCAGATACTGGTCCAGGATTTCTCTTGCCTGGGCTTTCATTTTTTCACTCATATTTCTTCGTTAGTTACATAAAACGCACAAAGATAGTCATAATTTATGATATGAGGAAAAATCAAATTTTAAAAAATCTAAATTGCCGTACATTCTTTCACTTTTGCGCCTTTTCAGCTTTCATTCCAGCGATTTCAGCGACAAATCCGCTTACAATCATACGTATTACATCCTGGCTATTTCTTCATAGATGCGCTGTACGGGAAGGCCCATTACATTGAAATAGCTGCCCTTCAATCCGGTGCATCCGATATAGCCAATCCATTCCTGAATGCCATAGGCTCCTGCCTTGTCGAAAGGCTTGTAATGCGAGATGTAATATCTGATTTCTGCATCACTGAGCTGCTTGAACGTTACCTCGGTAATAACCGAGAAATGGCGCTGCTGACTGCGGGTAGTCAGACATACACCCGTTACCACATGATGGGTCTTGCCGCTCAGCATCCGTAGCATGCGCACGGCATCCTCCTCATCCTTCGGTTTTCCGAGAATTACGCCCTTTCCCTCCTGATCGTTCTGCTCGTCAGCAGTTGGGGCAATCACAACGGTATCAGCAGTAAGAATGAGCGTCTGGGCTGCATCCTCACCCTGTTCTTCTGAAGCTTTTCCAGAAGGTTCTTCATCCAGAAGGCTCCGATAAGCCTCTGCCTTCTTACTGGAAATATATTCTGCCACCTCATAGGCATCAAGAGATTCAGGATAGCTCTCATCAATGCCCTTGATAACCTTTACCTCGAAAGGAATATCCAATCCGGCCAGCAGTTCCCTGCGGCGTGGCGAATTACTCGCCAAAATGATCTTATAATTCATCTTACTTTGAACTTGGAACTTGGAACTTTGAACTTGGAACTTGGAACTTGGAACTTGGAACTTTATGATTAGTAAAGCTATTGAATTGGCTTTCCCTTTCGGCCGCCGAACGTTGTTTCTTCACTCTTCGTTCTTCACTCTTCACTTAAATTCCCTCTTCACTTAAATTACCATCCAAACGCCTTGGCATTGGAAAGCCAATGGCCCTTGGCACGAAGCACCTGCTCTACAATATCCCTGCCCACTCCTTCGCCACCATTGGCTGAAGAGATGTAGCGGGAAATAGACTTGATATCCGAACAGGCATCAGCAGGACAACATGGACATCCGCAACGGCGCATGACCTCATAATCAGGAATATCATCTCCTACATAGATAATCTCCTCATCCGAAAGCTGATACTTCGCCAGGAACTCATCGTAGGTATGAATCTTCACAGCACATCCCATGAAAATATCCTCTACGCCCAAACCTTCATAACGCTTGCGTATCGCCTCGGTAGTACCACCCGTGAGAATGGCTATGCGCAATCCCATCTTCTGTGCCAACTGAATGGCATAGCCGTCCTTGATGTTAACCGTGCGAAGAGGTTCGCCCGAACTGGCTAGCGTAATGGTCTGTCTGGACAATACGCCATCCACATCAAATATAACAGCCTTTATCTTATCTAAATCGTAATTTATCATACTTCTTCACTTAAACGGTGTATATTCATGCTCATTCTGTCGTAGATATCCTTCACCAGCGGATTATTCTTGAGAAGCTGGCTCTGATTCCTGATAATATTCTCATCATATCTTACCGCCGGACCGGTCTGCGCATCCTTCGGTGACATCTGATGCACCTTGGCTGCCGTCTCGTCAATCAGCGGAAGCATCACATCGAACGGAATACCATGCTTCTCAAGAAGCTCGGCACTGATGGCATAACAATGATTCACAAAATTGCAGGCAAAGACGGCAGAGAGATGCAGATACTTGCGAGCCTCACTCGACAAACGGTAAACCCGATGGCTCAACTGAGAAGCCAACGCCTCGATGGCAGCTGTCTCCTCTTCGCCCGAACCCTCTATAAAACAAGGAATCTCCTCGAAGGAGACACGCTTCTGCCTGGAGAACGTCTGCATAGGATAAAACACACCGTAATGGCGGGCCATACCCTGGAAAACATCTATGGAAACAGAACCTGCGGTATGAAGGAACAGCTTGTCTTCCCTGCCCCTGCAAAGCTGAGGAATAAGCACTGGAAGCGCATCGTCCTTCACGGAAAGTATATAGACATCAGCATCGGCTCTCACCTGGGAAATATCGGTGACAGCAGCCCCGCCTGCAATCGTTGCCAAAGTCTGAGCCGACTGCATCGTCCTACTATAAACCTGTAAAATATCGTGACCGGCATCGGTTAAAGCCACAGCCAAACTGGTGGCTAAATTGCCAGCACCTATCATAATTATCTTCATAATGTGCAAAAATACTAAAAATAAGTCATACTTTTGATAAAAGACTTGCATTTTTATGATTAATTTATTATTTTTGCAAAAAACAGAAGAAAGAGAAAGATATGAATGATTTCAGCATCAGGATATATACAGAAAGCAATGAGTTGCCCGAACTCCTGGAAGGCAACTTCTTTCACAGCAAAACACTGTTCCTGATAGAGGAACAGACACCCAAAGACACCCCTTACATGGCCGTAGCAACCAGAGACGGCGAAGTAAGAGGACAGCTGCTCGTCATCGTACGCAGACGAGGTTCGCTCTTTCCACCTTATTTATATACGCACGCGCATGCGCATGGGGAAGGATGCTATGCGGACGAGACGGAGACCGAAACCCTCTTTCCACTGCTGCTGAAGGCCATCACCCTGAAGCTTCGCCACCGCCTCTGCTTCTACATCGAATTTTCGGACATGAAGAAGAAAATGTTCGGCTATCGCTTCTTCCGCAGACTGGGCTACTTCCCTATCGCCTGGCAGGAAATACACCATTCGCTCCACAGCAAGGCACCGGAAAGCAGACTCTCTGCCAAGACGGCAAACATAGTAGAGCGCATGACGGCAAAGGGAGTGGAAAGCCACGAAGCCACATCGGCTCAGGACATCGCCCTCTTCTACCGGATGCTCAAGAATTTCTATCGGTTCAAGCTGAGAAGATTTGTCCCAGCCAAGGAGTTTTTCATGCACTTTGCAGGAAACCCCGAGAGCAGAATCTTCGTTACCACATACAAGGGGAAAGTGATAGGAGGCTGCGCCTGCGTCTTCTTCCAGGGCAATGCCTACCTTCTTTATGCAGTGGGCAAGCGCAAGAGCCGCCTCCATCTGCATCCAGAAGCCATGACCATCTGGTATGCCCTGAAGTATGCCCATGAGCACGGCTACGCCCATTTCCGCTTCATGGATGCGGGTTTGCCCTGGAAGCAGAATCTATACAGGGAATTCCTCCTCAACTTCGGTGGCAAACCCGTAACAAGCTACAGATGGTTCAGATTCTATACCCGAATCATCAACAAAATCTTATATTGGATTTACAAACAGTAATAGACTGGGCTTTCGCATAGGGGGAAGTTAAGGGAAGTTAGAGGAAGCCCCTAGAGGAGCTGCAGCTTTACAGACCAGTCAAAGCCCTATCCAGCTCCATGAGTCCACGCTCGGTACAGAAGCCCCTGATAACCGTAAGCGTATAATTATCAAACAGTTCCTGCATTGAATAAGTGCGATATAGCTGACGGTGCATGATTTCTTCCATGGTAACATGCCCCACTTCAGACAACACCTCATAATTGAGATCAGGGCGGAACAGTCCCTCCTTCACACCTGTAGCAAAAAACTTGCTTCTCTCCTCACACTCCTTAGAATGATACTCGCGCATGAATTCCACAACACGGGGAATCTTATGGATCTCCTCATAGAAAACCACTCCCACCTGCTCATTGCGACGCATCTGAAGCTTATACACATAACTGATGATATCAATCACGTTGCGGGCTTGCGTATTGGCAAACTCTTCCAGCTCCTGCAGTTCTTTCGCCTGCTGCATCTTCATGCCAGCAAGAAGAAGCTCCTCCTTGTCACCGAATATTTCATAAACAGTGCGCTTTGATACATGAAGTCCGCGAGAGATTTCATCCATCTTAACCGCTTTTACGCCTCGTTTGTAAAACTCAGCCATGGCATAGTCTATGATTTTATTTCTCAGCTCTTGTCTGTATTGATTAATTTCTGCCATATCTATATGTCAATTTATACGCTTTGTAGACTTTTTTTTGTGCAAAGATACAAAAAAAAATAAAAAACCATTCGTTTTTACTAAGTTTTTTATTACCTTTGCACAAACTTTTAGAAATCGCTGCTTAAAAGCACGAATCTGTAAGAAAATAAAACTTCAAACCAATATATTATTATGGTAAAAATCACAAAAGAGGCGGCTCTTCTGTATCATGAGAATGGCCGTCCTGGTAAGATTGAGGTAAAACCTACAAAACCTTACCACACACAGACAGACCTGAGCCTTGCTTACTCTCCAGGCGTAGCATTCCCTTGCCTCGAGATTCAGCAAAACCCAGATGACGCATACAAGTATACTGACAAGGGTAACTTGGTAGCAGTAATTAGTAACGGAACTGCCGTGCTCGGTCTTGGCGACATTGGCGCCATGAGCGGAAAGCCAGTTATGGAAGGCAAGGGATTGCTTTTCAAGATTTATGGCGGCATCGACGTTTTCGATATCGAAGTGGCTGAAAAAGACCCTGAGAAATTCTGCGAAACCGTAGAACGTATTGCTCCTACATTTGGTGGTATCAACCTGGAGGACATCAAGGCACCTCAGTGCTTCTATATCGAGGAGCGCCTGAAGAAGAACCTTGACATCCCTGTCATGCACGATGACCAGCACGGTACTGCAATCATCTCTGCTGCCGGTTTGAAGAACGCTCTCGAAGTGGCAGGCAAGGACATCAAGAACGTAAAGATCGTCGTAAACGGTGCAGGTGCTGCTGCTATCAGCTGTACAAAACTCTATGTTGCTCTCGGTGCACAGATCAAGAACATCGTTATGCTCGACTCTAAGGGCGTTATCACAAGCGACCGTGAGAACCTGACCGAACAGAAGAAGATGTTTGCTACCGACCGCCGCGACATCCATACTCTGGAAGAGGCAGTAAAGGGTGCTGACGTATTCGTTGGATTGAGCAAGGGCAATGTACTGACTCAGGATATGGTTCGCTCTATGGCTGACAGTCCTGTAGTATTCGCCTTGGCTAACCCTGTTCCTGAAATCAGCTACGAGGATGCCATGGCTAGCCGCCCAGACGTACTGATGTCTACCGGCCGTTCAGACTATCCTAACCAGATTAATAATGTAATTGGTTTCCCATACATCTTCCGTGGTGCGCTCGACGTTCACGCACGCGCCATCAACGAAGAGATGAAGATGGCTGCCGTTCATGCTATCGCAGATTTGGCAAAGCAGCCTGTACCTGATGTAGTGAATGATGTTTACCACGTAAACGACCTTTCATTCGGTCCTAAGTACTTCATTCCAAAGCCAGTTGACCCACGTTTGATTACTGAGGTTTCTGCAGCAGTAGCCAAGGCTGCTATGGACAGTGGCGTTGCACGTACTCCTATCACAGACTGGGAGCAGTACAAGCAGCAGTTGCGCCAGTTGCTCGGTCAGGAGACCAAGCTTACCCGCAAGCTCCACGACACAGCCCGACTTCACCCACAGCGCGTAGTATTCGCAGAGGGCGGCAACCCTACCATGCTGAAGGCTGCCGTTCAGGCTAAGAGCGAGGGTATCTGCCAGCCTATCTTGCTGGGTAACCCAGATCGTCTGAACCGTGTGGCTAACCGCCTGAAACTCGACCTCTCTGACATCGAAATCGTAGATATGCGTGCAGACAACGAGCAGGGTCGCCGTGCCAAGTTCGCCAAGCACCTGGCTGAGAAGCGTGCTCGTGAGGGCTACAGCTTCGAGGAGGCTTACGACAAGATGTATGAGCGCAACTACTTCGGTATGTCTATGGTTGAGCAGGGTGATGCTGATGCTTTCATCACTGGTCTCTATACTAAATACAGCAATACCATCAAGGTGGCTAAGGACGTTATCGGTATCCGTGACGAATACAAGACATTCGGTACCATGCACATCCTCAACACCCAGAAGGGCGTATACTACATTGCAGATACATTGATTAACCGTCACCCTGACGAGGATGTCCTGACCGACATCGCCAAGTTGTCTGCCGGAACAGTGAAGTTCTTCAACGAGGAGCCTGTCATGGCCATGTTGAGCTACTCTAACTTCGGTACCGACAACGTAGGTTCTCCTGTCAAGGTAAAGAAGGCTGTTGCTGAGATGCAGAAGGAATTCCCTGAACTTGCCATTGACGGTGAGATGCAGGTGAACTACGCTCTCAACAAGGATCTCCGCGATGAGAAGTATCCATTCTCTCGTCTCAAGGGCAAGGATGTCAACACATTGGTATTCCCTAACCTGAGCAGTGCCAACGGTGCTTACAAGCTCCTCCAGGCATTGAATCCTGAGGCAGAAATCATCGGTCCTATCCAGATGGGTCTTAACAAGCCTATCCACTTCACCGATTCAGAGAGCAGCGTTCAGGACATCGTCAACATTACTGCCGTAGCAGTAATCGATGCTTACGTAGAAAAGATTAAGAAACAGAAATAAAAGGATTTTTTTTTCCGTATTCTCTTTACATCTAGCGAGATGGTTTTTAGAGAGTACAACAATTGGGCTGGGACGTGATGTTTCGGCCTTTTTTTTATTATCTTTTATCAATTTTTAGTTAAAGAACTTTAACAAACATTGTTGTGTCCCCACACACCACATTCCTTTATAAAATACTGCTCAAAAAATTTGGTAATATTAAAAAAAATGTATAACTTTGCAGCAGTTATCCTGAAAACAATCTTTTTACCTTAAGGAAAACTAATACCTATTGAAGATTTGGAGCGGTAGCCTGTGAAGGTCATCGCTTTTTTTATGCCCTATGATGAAGACAAATATAAGATTATATAAAAAATAAAGGCTGCAATGTTGTTATACATTGCAGCCTTATATTTTATATCTGAACCTTTCAGATTATCCGAAGTTATCGTACATGATGCTCTCAGGATCAACTCCCAGAGAATCCAGATAATCGGTTACAGTCTTGATCAGCA
>ERZ1023617.163-NODE-163-length-31522-cov-43.933804_pt1 | contig 31522 bp, 32 predicted proteins | sample MGYA00380328_ERZ1023617 | MGnify/ENA primary metagenome ERZ1023617 (study PRJEB33179, sample SAMN07448977) | human gut metagenome | biome: Human-gut; feature: Human associated habitat; material: Faeces | host: Homo sapiens | place: India: Bhopal | collected...
ACAGATTTATCTGTTCACCAAGAGTGTAAATCAGCCGATGTATGAAAGGAAAAGCCGAACCATAGACATCATCGTCTTCCAAAGCCAATACCGCCTGACAAGGATCAGCCTTATATTCTAAGACATACTCCCCATATTGCAGATAGTCATTCGCCTTAAAAGATGAAGAATTCTTAACAGCATTCCACATCTCAGTACCTTGCTTCAAACTTTCGGCCATCAGCATTGCCAACTTTTCACTTTGATAAGAAACACGTTCCACGTAATCCTTGCTTGGTTCACCCATCATCTGATCCATCAGATAACGTCGAGCTACAAGAAGCGAATATAGCGCAAACTTATCCTTATCATTTATCCTAACAGAAATATCTTCTTCCTCGAAAAAACCCATATCTTCAGCAATATGCTTGATTTTCCGTTCCATCAAAGCTAATGCATCTTGTTTTTCAGAAAGTGATGTATTAGGATTGCTTGCAAAATCGTACAAAGCATCTTCTGCCAAATCGCTCTCATGGTCATCCACCTCACAAAGTTGCCTTACTAATATGCTCACTAAATCTATCTTGCTCATAACCATTATTTTTTTTAAGCGTTCAACTAAAAAGTCCTCCTTTCAAAAGATTCTTATGCTACCTTTTCCTGGTAACACGTTAATACATAATTAATCAAATCAGCATTCTTCAATTGTTTTTTACCAGCATCTCCACGTACATATAATTCACAGCCATTCAAAAGAATAATGCCACCCTCCCATTTAGGGATAGAGATTCGGCAGAACAACTTACCTTCAACCGTTTTGTACCAAATCATTTTGATTTTAGATACAAACGAATAATTGTCTATCGCTTGGCTCAGCTGATTCATGAAGTCAGCCTGAAAATCTGCACGATTTTCAAAAGGTGCCTCATTCAATAGTTCATCTTCAACACCACGTATTGTACCATCATTCTCTACTCCAACATACACATCACCCATCTCATGACTATTGCCAAATGCTACAATCTCTTTAAATATCTGCTGATTTTGGAAACTTCGTTTACTACGAAGAGGATTGGCACTGTGCATAAATGAGCTTTTAAATTCACGATGAAGGTTTTCTTGCTTTCCTAAATCTACCGAATTTACCCCCAACAATGTTCCAAGGTATGCACTTTGCTCCTTTTCTGAGGACTTACTCTTCACATCCATAGCCAGAAGTATTGCATCTACAGTCAATTCATTCTTCCTCAATTTATCCGCAAACATGTTCCACAACTCATCAAGGGATACCGATTGATATAATTGAGCATCTTCGTACAAGCTCTCTTTGTTCATCTTCTTCGCCTTAGCAGGAACCGATGGCTTTTGCAAAGGATTTGCTCTATGTTGATAGCTTGTACTTGGATAGATTTTTCCATCCTCCATTTCACGTAGTTTCAAAATCGTTCCAACGACTACATGTCCGTCAGAATCCATATACTCATTAGGCAATACCACAAAACTTGTGATACACCATTCTGGAACAATCCCCTCTTCACCATTATTCATATTTACATAACGCAAATATTTACCTGTTGATAAATTCTTAACCTCAATCACTTTAGCTTCAAAGCTTCTTTTTGTTGTTGCCATAATAGTTTTAATTAAATTGTTTAAATAATCAGATTGCTTCCGAAAGGCTCTTGCTTTAGAAAATTTCTGCTTTTGCAAATAGAATTGTGAAAAGCGATTATCTTTCAACGAATATTTGTCCAAAGCTCGTAGCACAATCTGATTGTTTTGAATAATAATCTGATTCATAATCCATCATGATTTTACAAAGTAAACCTCAGGTTTATTTCGATGCTTCAGCCAAGACTTCCAACAGCTTGGCTGAAGCTTTTATGACACCTAATCATCATCCATTCCATTAGGAAACATCATGTTCAAAGCATCTTCAATAGAATTGTTTGTCACTTCTTCCCAATTCTCTGGATTGTTCTCATAATCCTCGGTTTCTTCATCCGAGAGATCAAAAATTGTTTTGTCTTCAATCATTGCCTTTAAATTTAAACGTTTATACTAAAGTTTTTCCAGATCAGAGATAGCCTTTGCCTTAAGTTTCTTTGACCAAGGTCCTTTCTCGATTTTCCTTCTAATAGTTTCTTTGGTTTCACCATTCTTATAGAGTTTCTTAATTACTGCCTTAAACAAGGCATCAAAGCCAAACTCTGTCAAAGCTGAAGTTACCGCACCAGCCAACAACAAGAAGGCGATTCCACCAAGCATTCCCCCAGGACCAAGCAACGCCAACGCTGCTGTTATTGCTGCTGCACCACTTAATCCTGTCATAGAGATTGCTACCATTAACATTACACCAGGTACTCCTGCACCTGCAATTTTATTCACTATTCTATCCATTTTCTTATATTTTTATGGATTAATAAACTTTGGAAGCAAATTTGCATAAACGCAGGCAGGCTTCCTTGCTACCTTTTGTTCCTTGCTGGTTGTGGAAAGACCTGGGGGAAACAAAAGAATAGCAGGAAGCCTAATATCTTTAGTATTGACTTACAAAACTAATCATCTTCAGTATCCGCCCTTATCAAATTTCCACATTCGCAAGGTGTGAAGAATCAACTTCATAATTGAAATGAGATTTGCTATGTCAGCATAATTAATACTATTTAAATGTTACTTACATGAAACAAATCACCTACAGAGATTTACCCAATAGTATAAAATGCTTCGTTTTCTATCTCTGGTGCAAAATTACATTTTTTTATTTTGTCTTCTCATAATATATATATATCTTTGCAACATAAAAATTGATTTTAAAACCAAATCGAACTATACTTCGATTTCAAAAAAAATATGAGAACAATACAAGAGTTTGACCCTACCGATTACGAATTTCTGTTGAAATCCGTCATTGACTCGCGCCTGTTATTCTCGACAAAAAAATACATTGCCGAGCATATAGGCTATTCTTCATTGACCTCAAAACCTATCAAGGACATCATCACAAGACCATTCCTGGCAAAGAGCATCTTTGAGGGTCTGAGCAAAGAGGTCGACTTTATGTGTGATAACAACATAAATCTCGAGAACTTTATAATGCGATATCAGCAAGCCTCTGAGTATTTTCGTAAACACAAGAGCTTCAAATTCTTTAAGAACAATGAAGAAGACTGCTCACATAAAGGTCTATTCGATTTCTTGGATATGATTTACAAGGACAATTGCATCCATGAAAGCCTGTCCGAGAAAGAAAAGAAGGTCATGAGTGATATCTATGACGAAGAGGAGGATGTCACAAAAATAGACCCCTCTATAATCCTAATGCTTGCACTTAAAGTATATCCAACCTTTAACCAAGGAGGAGATCTAAGCTCCATACATGAAGAGAATATTGACGAATCAAAGAGGAGCATTGAAGAGGACTTTAAAACAATGTATAAATTCCTTAAAGGCTATATCCAGCACTTGGAATATGACGAATTCATTCCGTTAGATGTACTGGAAAGAACAATCATTGAAGCCCCAAAAGCAAAGAACACAAACGAGAAATACGATGCGATTCCCGCTTTAAACAGAATCACGTTATACTGGCATGTCTCATCCATTCTTTGTCAAATAGATATTAATGAACATCCTGACAAATCAAGAGAGGCGACAATAGCTGTAAGAGAAACTCAATTATTCCCTAACATATCAGGATATTGGAGTCAAGATAAATCAGGAGTAAGCGATAGTTATTGGATTATCAAACAGACAATTTGGGGCTACACAATCAACATGTGTCAGAAAAAAGGTGACACCATAGAGTATGAATCTGCTGAACTATACCTATTTGATTATACCGATAGCTATTATGACAACAATATTATTACAGAAAACAAGAAGGACCTGAATTTCAGAAGAGGCTTATTCCATGGATTGATAGCTAAATCAAAATACATTGCTTCCAAGTTGGATGAATCTATCACATCAGACAAATCAGATCTATTCACATTCGTCTGCTATATCGATTTTAAGGAAGATACTCCTATAAGTATTGAATTCTTCCCATTCTCTTCATACGAAAGCTTTCGACATTGCACATATCATGCCATCTCACCCAATAGTCAAATATTAAGATTAGACAACAAGCTCACAAAGAAGAATATAGGAACAGAATACTATTGTCGTAATTGTCTCGTTGCTATAACACAAGAGAATATTTACATAGGATGCATGAGTAAGGAACAGATATGCTCTGAAGACGATTACATACCAGACATACATTATGATCGTTTCTACAAAATTCCCAAGCCCCTTAACCCATCTTTCTATGACTATACTATAAAATCTTTCCTAGGCTTAGCTCTTGCTATATTAAATGGCAATGATCATTTTTATATTGCAGCAATAGATTCTATGAATTTTTATGAGGTAACAACACAGGAGGATATGGAAAAGTACGGCATAGAAATCGTCAACCAAATTGGACAGGAATAAATAACCATAGCGGAGGTCAGAGACCTCCGCTATACCAAGACCATCAAGGGTATAGGATTAAGCTAACGACATTACCAAAAATTAGTAAGTGAATATTAACCTGATACTATACCTTTAAAAATACCATTCATTGCATTATCTAATTTATCACCATCTCGGAATTTATTAGAAGAAGGATGATAGGTATTTATATAAAATATATCATCTAAAAAAGTATTTGTACATAATCTCCATATATAATTTCCAGAAGACTTCTTAATTTGCAACTTATTACCAAATTCCTTTTTAAATTGATTTTCTACTTCTTTTTCCAAGTCACGCCCCCAAAAAATAACAATGTTTGGTTTCAATACTTCAATATACTTTTTAAAAGCTTTAAAATCGCTCTCTTTAAACTTATTTCCTCTTGAATCAGGCTGAAAGTTTTGAGAATAATTCACAAAAGCAATATGTTCCCATAAAGCAGTTTTAGAATATTCTTTAGGCGATTCTTTAAAATATTCTATACAATATTTTGTAAAAGTAGTAAAAGACTTATTATTATGACAATTTGGATCTAAAAAATTACATACTTCATCCAAAGTTGTGCTACTCAATTTCTCATAAATATCATGACTTTCTTTAATCAAGTCACATAATTTATCGTACAAACAAGAATGCTCTTCAGGATGTTTCATCCATTTGCAGACATCATCATACTTTTCTGTATTACCACAATTCTCACCCAAAGTTGTACAATCTAAAAAGTTATTACATCCTTTTCCACACGAACCATTTTCCATATAATTACAATCAAGATTGTCATGCGAATAAATACAGACATTCGTATGATTACAATAATGAGATACACCGACAATCAATACTTTTTTACCCAAGAGTCCTGTCTCATATTCTTTTCCAATCCAAGGAACAAAGAAAAAAGAACCATCGTTATTATCCATTGCATTTACTATTTCTGCAACATTTCCTACTTCTTGCATAATTTTATTCTGATTAAACACTTAAAAAAAAATACAGATTAGAGCATTTTCTGCTCCTTCACAAATTCTTACGACACAAAAAATGAAAAATACAGGTACAATTTTCATTACTTTAGTTGGCAAAGTAAATCATTCTCTATAGCTTTTATTTCAGGATACAATTTCTGTATTGCCTGCATCTTACTCACATCGTGAGATGTAGGGGAAGACAATTTCATAATGCGTGCATACTCGTACTTAAACAAAACCACAAAGACAATCTTTTGATATGCACACAATGAGGTATCTCGACGGGAAACAGAACCACGCATGATATAATTCTCGGCATAACAAGTTTTGCATATATTGATGAAAGAGCACTGAAGACAACATTCTTCCTTCTGCTCATTATCTTCCCTCATCTCTATATGTTCTAGCTCTCTTGAAGTTTTTTCACCACAAACAGAAGGAAAGCACATATGACACGGATAATACTTTCTTGTTTGAAAATCAAAAGCTCGACAATTACCAATGTTACATAGAGCCGTGAAACTTTCGTCTGCTAGAGTCCACGATATATCATAACCAAAGAACTCGCAAGGTACCACAGGTGGATTATTCAAATAGAACTGGGCCAATTCCAGCATTTGATGATAAAACTCTTTTTCTAAATGACATTGTTTCCAATCTGTCATTAATGAAAAACGAGAATATATTTGATTGAACCCTTGCGAATGTAAGTACTTTACATTTTCAGCAACATATAACAATGTCGCTGGCGTGATAACCATATTAAGCCTAATGTCCTTCCAAGTCTGAACAAAAAAATCCAAATCAATCTTATCAAAAGAATTAGAGCGATTTATGTTATGAGATTTTCTGTTACCATCTAAGCTCAGTTTCAAAGTTATCTTATCTCGATTCTCATACAACCATCTCTTTATTTCACCATGAATCAGCGTACCATTAGTTGTCACACTAAAATGATAATATTCGGGAAATTGTTTCTTCCAAAGAGTTTCACATAATTGTTTTATCTTAGGGAACACTAAAAAAGGTTCACCTCCATGAAGCTTTATCTTAGTTCCATGTTCAGTTTTCTCCATCAACATTTTTTCCAAGATAGAGACCGCTTCATCTACATCAAATTCTATATCATTCTTATTCTTCTCAAAACAATACACACAATTAAGGTTACAACTAAAATTAGTTGAAACATATATTCTCCTACTATATTCTAATGCCGTATTCATGATCGAATTTTTTATTTAGCTAACACATAGGTCCATAAAATCATTCAACTTTATGGACCTACTATGTTCAAATACAATTAACCATACCATTGACCACAAGCCTTTATAATATTAGGCTTTGCATCATGTGGATTAACTCTTGTCTGGTTCTTCTCCAGCCACAACGTTACAGCATCTTGCTGAATCTCCATTTCGCTTTTCATCTTACTAACGCAAGTGGAAAACATTTTTCTACTACTTTTGTCAAACATAATTTTTACTTTTTAAAAAAACACTTTTATTTTGCTGCATATCCTATAGCTTGCCATACAGTATAGATATGTGTTCCTCCCTTTGGACCTTCTTCCTCACCAGTGTCACTACGCCATCTTAGATTAACAATATGAGTACATCCTAAGTATTTAGCCATTGTTTTGATTTCTTCTTCCGCATCATATCTATCTCTGTAAAAACTAGATGATATTTTTTGCACTTTTGTCAGACTACGATAGCGCTCTCCATTATAGTTATTTGATACAAGTTCTATATCATCATTATCTGCATTTATAGCATGCCTCATATTAGCTACTTTTCTTTCATATACTCCAGCACATTCCTTACATAATTCATAAAAAAGATGAATACTAAAATAAGAAAATTGAATTGGTTCAGGATATGAAAATGAAGGTTCAATCTTCATCAACAACTTACATGCATAATCATCATAGTTAACTTTAACTCTGCATTTTTTGCACATCGGCTTACCACAATTATTACACTTGTGCTCTGAAAAGAAGCCTAAATCTTTATGACAATAATAACATTTCATTTGCTGTACAGTTATTTAAATTACAAAATAATTATCAGACACCACTCGTTTTTCACTTGTTCTATATTTTCATTTTTATATCGTTTCACAATTTATGAAAATAGCAAGAAAGGTTATAAATATGCCAACACCAAATAGCATAGATGCGCATATAGGCCTCTTGCACTTCCTTGGCTCCATTGTAAAAAGGGGTGGCGGTGTGCTGCATGGTTGTTACTGTCACTACCATTTCGGGAGTGAGAACTGTACCGTTAGAGCGCTTGATGCGCTTAGGCTTTACTTGGAATACCTTACTCATAAGCATTCAGTTTTTAAGTTATCGTATATGGTTCATGCAAACGAGCGCAATGAAAGCTGCTTTCAAATTGCCCAAATGCAAGTGTATCAAGTTGCAAAGGTAGGAAATATCTGGGAACCAAACAAGTTCATAATGGTCCATAAGCGAAAAAAGATGGTGCGAACCCCTACTTTCTTCACTTCCTTGTAAGTTAGGCTCTGGTAAAACCCGTAGAAAAGAAAATGCGAAAGAGGAATCCACACCATATGATGGCGCAGACTCGCTCAAACAAATTCGCGTTCTTTCTACGTTTCAATTTACCAGATTTCAACCTACAGAACTGAATAGTTTGCTCGTGTCCACAAGATTATCTTGTTTCTCTGCATCGTAGCGACTTCAAGCGAGGACTTTCACCTGCCCTGTCACTAACCAATGGCAAATGTATTAAAAATCTGATGAGCCACCAAATTTTTAACAAGAAATCTTATGGATTCCTCCTATATTTCACATTTCAGGGACTCCACTCCCTCCTTCTTTCTGCATTCATACCTTAATTATATAGAGTTATTGTCAATTCTGCGGCAAAAATACAATCCGGTTAAGACAAAAACTGACATAGGAGGAGAAAAAAATGAAGAGGGAAGATGAAATTGAAAATGAAATACAATATGCATACTGTCCAGAAAGGAGATAGCTTCCTGGTGGGACAGAAAGGAAGAGAAAGAAATTCACTATCGGATACCAAGGATTGTCGATGGAGGATATGTAAAGCAATACCTAAAAATAATGATTTTTGAATGCCAGCATTGCTTATTACAGAATTATTGTGTAATTTTGCACACAATAAAATTAGGATAAAACTCAACTCTCGCCGGGTGGAGAACTCAGCGAAAGTTCTATAACAAAAAATAATTATGAAGAAAAGAATATTCATTTTTGCGGCAATACTGTGCATAGGAATGGTCAGCAGTATAATAGCAACAGCCAAAAGTTCCCACTCTGAGGTCATGACCAAGAAGGCAGACGGAACCTACATCGTCAATACCACAACGCTGGGGAAAGACATCAAGGGATTTCGCGGCAACACACCACTTGCTATCTACATCAAGAAAGGGAAAATTGTAGAAATCAAAGCACTTGCCAATCAGGAGACTCCCAAGTTCTTCAACAAGGTAAAACAGGGTCTGCTCAACAAATGGAACGGCATGAAAGTAAAAAAGGCGCATACTGCCCAAATCGATGGTGTCACAGGTGCCACCTACTCCAGCAATGCTGTAAAGGAAAACGTAAAGCGAGGCATCTCATATTATCTAAAGCATTGAACCTTCGCAAATACAGAAGTTGGAGAAGTTATCACTCCCTTCGGTCGTTAGAAGTTAAAGACACAAGTTTCGCAAGTGGTTTAAGTACGGGCTGAAGGCCCAAAAGCTCTTAGCCCAGGGCATCGCCCTGGGTACAATGACAATCAGAAAGGCGCCCTGTAAGGGCAAAAGCTTTGTATATTGTTAGGAGTTTTAAAGCTTTTGCCCTTACAGGGCGACAGGTTTGCTGACGTAATTACCCAGGGCGATGCCCTGGGCTAAGAGTTTCTGCCCCTTCAGGGCGTGTGGGGCAAAACTTGCGAAACTTCAGTTAAAGACACTACAGTAACGAATAAAAAAATAGGAAAACTGACTGAGACATGAAATCATTTTTCAGAACAAAACAGTTATTAAGTCTTTTCATCTGTCTGGTCATTGTTTCTTCGCTGGCTATCGTGAAGCATGGCGAACTGTTGGGACACTCTTTCCGATCTGAACAGAAGCCACAGGCTGCAAACAATGACACTCTACGCATACTCGGAAACGGAACTGCCGTCATCAACACTTCTGCGCTGGCATCAGACATCATGGGATATGGTGGAAAGGTGCCACTCAACATCGTCATCAAGAATGGTGTCGTAGAGAACATTGTAGCACTAAAGAACGACGAGACAAAGGAATTCTTTGACAATGCCTCTGCCCTGTTTGAGAAATGGAAAGGCAAAACGATAGACGAGGCGATGAACATGAAGGTGGATGCCGTAACAGGGGCCACATTCTCATCCAAAGCCATTATAGGAAACATGCAACGGGGACTTCTGTATGCCAAGAACAACCTGCAGACCGACGAATCAGGAAAAGGCAACAGCAGTTGGGTTTCTTCTGATAACAGCGGCTCTTCTCTGTTCTCCCTAAGAAACATCACAGGTATATGCGTTGTGCTGATGGCAGCCATTCTACCGCTTTTTGTCAAGAACAGAAGGTATCATTTCTGTCAACTGATACTGAATGTCATTGTGCTTGGATTCTGGTGCGGAACTTGCCTTTCTTATTCTTCCCTGCTGGGTTTCGCAGCCCATGGCATGGAGATATCGGGCAACATCATTGCGACAGTCATGCTGATAACGGCCTTCATTTATCCGCTCTTTGGCAAGAAGTCGCACTATTGCACCCACGTCTGTCCATACGGTTCCCTGCAGCAGATAGCAGGCAGAGGGATGAAATACAAGATAAGAATGAGTCCCTTGGCAATCAAGCGGCTTAACAAGGTGCGCAAGTTGATATGGGCACTGTTGATGATATGTATTTGGGGAGGAGTATGGAGCGAATGGACGGATTACGAACCTTTCTCGGCATTCATCTTCCGTTCTGCCTCATGGATTGTCATTGCGACAGCCCTTCTGTTCATCGCATTATCCTTTGTGATCACACGCCCCTACTGCCGGTTTGTGTGCCCTATGGGGACATTGATAAAACTCAGATACTAACATACTTTTACTAAAAACATATTAAAACTATATAATTTACGAAAAGATTGTATTGAAATCATGTTTTTCTGCTTATTTTTGCAACAGATTGAAATATAACAACAATGTCATTTGCTTCAATATCCATATTGAATAAACATCACAGATGTAATGTAGCCCATTATATCCTTCATTGCAACATTCGAAAATAATATCTATCTCATTACAGATAACATATTATTAACGAATTGAAATTTACATGGGTTTAATCATATTATATTTTTTAGGTGCGCTGTCACTATCCTTTTTATGCTCCGTCCTGGAGGCGGTGCTATTATCTACTCCGATGTCGTTTATCTCGATGAAGGAGAATCAAGGCAACAAGACTGCCTCGTTGATGAAACAGTATAAGAACAACGTAGATCGCCCGGTAGGTGCCATTCTTTCGCTCAACACCATCGCCCACACCATCGGTTCTGCCGGTGTAGGTGCTGAATCTATGAAACTCTTTGGTGAAGAATACTTCGGAATCATTTCTGCCATTCTTACTCTGTTGATTCTGGTGCTTTCAGAAATCATCCCGAAAACGATTGGTGCCTCCTATTGGCGCTCTCTGGCGATGACATCTACCAAGATCATCAGGGTGCTCATTTTCATCACCTATCCTCTGGTACTGCTCTCTGAGCTTATCACAAAGGTATTTACACCGAAGAGCCATCAGGCTTCCATGAGTCGCGAAGAAGTTTCTGCCATGGTGGATGTAGGTACCACAGAAGGTATCTTCCGTGAATCAGAAAGCAAGATTATCAAAAGCTGCATCCGTCTGGCTGGAGTAAAAGCCAAAGAGGTTATGACACCATCCATCGTAGTGGAATCGGCTAACATCAATCAGACCATCAAGGAGTTTTACGAGCAGAAAGAGTGGAAATTCTCCCGCATCCCCGTTTATGACAACAATAAGGACTATATCGTAGGATATGTTCTGAAAGACATGGTGCTCAAGGAGGTTTCGGACGACAAGTTCCAAACCAAATTATCCGAACTGGTACGCCCGATTCTCTCTTTCAAGGAGGACGAATCCTTGTATCAGATATGGGAAAAGATGCTGGAAAAACGAGAGCACATCTCCATCATCATTGATGAATACGGCTGCCTTCGTGGCGTGGTTTCCATGGAAGATGTGATAGAGACGATGACAGGCGTGGAAATCGTTGACGAAGACGATGTTGCCGTGGACATGCAGGCTCTGGCAAAGGAAAAGTCGCGTATGATGATGCTGAAAAAGAAATAAAAGAAACATCTTACTCAACTTTCGCAAATGGGGAAGTTAAAGAAGTTAGAGAAGTTAAGGGACAAATGCTTTTGTGGATTTGCCCCTTCCCCATTCCCTTTGTGCTGTTGGCTATAACCTCTAACGACTGAAGGGAGTGATCACTTCTATCACTTCTGAACTTGCGAAAGTTCAATTACTAATACAAAATCGTCTAATACCTCCTCACGGGTCGATAGGTGATGGTATAGATGTGATGGAAGTAAGGCTCCCAGGAATTATTCTCGGCCTTGTCTTGCTCGTGTACGATACAGATGCCATAGAAGCGGGTGCCCGTGTCGCGGTATTCCTTGAACTTATCAATCAGCAAACGAGGAGGCTCCGGAATCATAAAGTCAGTGATCCACAGCACGTCGGCATTGACATAACGCAAGCCGTCGTTATCGAGCAGAGAGAACATCTCGTCCATCATCTTGCGTGCATTCGTGCCACCACCAATGAAGGGAAGATGAGAAGCGCCTGACTGGCGCTGCGGCTTCTCAGCATCAGACTCATCCGAAGACTGAGGTATCTGCAAACCCAACTTGCGCATGCGGTTGAGCCGGCGTTTCTCCATCAGGTCGACGGCATGGATATTGACCGAAAAGTCTATGAGATAACAGTCACGTTCCAGGTCCTCAGCAGTCTCTTCGAGCAGGGAGATTAGTGTGGAGGCTACTCGCTCAGGGGTGCCATACATACTTGCCGAAGTGTCGAGACAAACAATCATGGGACCCTTGCGCGAGGCATGGGTGAAGCCCAACTTGCGTGAAGGCTTTGCCATTTCGCTCTTATAGCGGAAGGTCTGCAGCCTGCGCGTACGATACTTATAGATAAAGAGTCCTTCCATGTCCTCATCGCTATACTGTGCAAGTTCGAGAGGCAGCAAGGAGTTGAGGTCGTCGCCCACGGTGATGCCCTCAATGTCGCTGCCTGCCGAATGCTCCATCTTCATGTCTACGCCCGAGGCTATAGTGAGTCGGTCCTTGCCATTGGCGTCTGCCACACGACCCATCTTTGCCACTATCTCCTTGATTTCGGGATAGCGGTCCTGTATCTTCATCTGGTTCAGCCTGCGTTCAAACTCGGTCTCGGTCCATCCACCCGACATCAGTTCCCAAGCCTGTACGGCTCTGCTCTCGGGTATTCCCTTGGCCTTGATGTTTCGGGTCACCTGGTCCATCATCTTGACGAGTCCGCTCTCGAAATTTGCCTGTCTGATGGCGATGAAGTTCTTCAGTTTGCCAAGTGTCTGCCTTTCGATACAGTCTTTCCAGTCTCTCACCAGGCGTTCCCAGTTCTCGCTCTTCGAAGCGCCCTCGCCTTGAAACAGCCGCACGAAGAAAGGCTTGTCGAAACCGTCGGCACCATAATCCTGCTCCAACTGATTGAGCAAGGGATGCCACACCTGCCTGTCCATACGCCTGAAGCTGGTCCAGGACAGCACATCTTCGGCACGATGATAGGCTGTCCAGGCACGCTGGCGCTGGAAACGGATGTGATGCACACACTCCACCACAAACTTGCCCACGCAGTCGTAGAACACCTTTGCCTTGATCTTGCTGTTCACCACCTGGCGCATGAACTTCTGCACCTCCTCACCTGTTGCGATGGTTATCTTCAGGTTGAAGAGATGAACGAGATAGTCTTTCAGCGGGTCTTCCTTCGTATTCCAGGGCATGACCTGTGCCGGCAGTTCGGGCATGATCACCCGACCTGTCTTACAGAAGTCGTCCAGCATCTTGAGGTAATACTGGGCCTCGGCAAAGTCCTTATTCGTTTGGTAGTTCATTTTTTACTCTTTCGCCATCAAGTATTCGGCAAAGATTCTGGCTGCACTCTCCACTTTGGCAGCGCATGGGCGCGACTTATAGTATTCGGCTGTACGGGCAGAGGCGACATAGCTCGACTGGGCTTTCTCATGACCTTTCAGTCCTAAGATCTCGGCACAGATGATGCTGCCATTCTGCTCTTTCGACTGGGCGAGCAGTTGCTGCACCACCTTATAGCATGCCGACTTTCCTTCGCGGTCATCGCCTTCGGTCTGTCCGCAATCAAGTCCTACAAGGACAACTATTCCCGACACGGCACCGCACATCATCCGCATCCTTCCTACTCCACCTCCGAAGCCAGCACCAATGCGCTTCGCCATCTTCTCGTCAAGACCATACAGGTCGGCAAAAGCAGCCACTACAGACTGGCAGCAGCCATACCCCTGCATGAAATTATCCACCGCCTGCTGCACACGTCCCTCCAACTCGGGAGTCAATTTCTTCTGTTCATTCATATCTTCTTATCTTAATATGTTGCAAAGATAATTCTTTTATTCCAAAACGCCACCACCTCCTTGACAATTCTTTCAATCCAACAGCAAAAGTACCATTAAAAGCTATGATTTGTACATCATTAACGATAGCATCACTTTGCAAGAGGTTGACGCCTATCGTTAATGATGTACAAAAGGCAGGAAATCACAAAAATCAAGGAAAATATGAAATTTATGGCATTAAATAATTTATGTTCACAAAAAAATCCCTATCTTTGCAGTATCCTTACGGAGTTTTAACAACTCTCTACTTGATGAATGTATGGTAACTTGGTAGTAACCATAGAAAAGACAATACAAAGAATAGTCGCACGCTAATTTATTAATCTTAAAAGACAATTATTTATGAAGAAATTAATTATGCTTTGGCTTTTCGCCATTATCTCTATTGTGGGTTTGGCACAAAATACAACAAAGCACCTAAAATACATGGGAATTCCTATTAATGGAACCATCACGCAGTTTCAAGCAAAGTTGATAGCCAAAGGATGTGTCCATGATAAATTAACTAGTAATTCTTTAGGAGTGGGATGTCGTGCTTTTAAAGGACATTTCATTGACAACAAAGTATCAATTTTTGTCTATTATGACGAGAGTACAAAGATAGTCTATCGCGTCAAAACCTTAATTGCCAACATATCAGAAAGTATTGTTGACCAAAAATACAATCAAATCAAAAACATGCTTCTACAAAAGTATGGTATGACATATAGTCATTATGGTGAACAAACTGGGAAAGAATCATTTTCTATACTTGTCGAAGGAAATGAATTGAACCCAAATATGGACTTAACGAGTCTGCCTCTATCTGTAAATGGTTTCAAGGGAAATATTGACCTTTTTATTGCCATGGATGAAACATTCCTTAGCTATCCGTTTAACTATAACTTGCACATTGACTATTACGATGCCATCAACAATGAGAAGCATCAAAATCGAGGCTTAGAAGATTTATAAAACAAAAATTAAGAAGAAGTTCATTTAAGGATGCACCCAAGAACAATTGCCTTGGTACATCCTCGTTTTTCATGACTTCGTCTTCACGACAATCTCATTCAATTTATCCAACACTTTTTCCTTCTCATTACTTCCCTTAGTAGAAAGTCTCAACAGAGGCAAGCCATAAGTAGACAGAATATGATTTTTCATCAAATCTCGCTGATACTGTTCTGATTTCTCATTATGATATGAATAGCCGTCAGTTTCTATCGCCAAGACTGATTGCTTACTCACGGCATTGATAATAAGAAAATCGAGATGCGTACTATAGTTGGAAGCAAATTTTCGTTCCTCAATAGTCATAAATGATGTTTCTTTAACCACTTGCCTTAATGGGATATGACAAAGAACTTTCAAATTACAGAATCGCCTATCACTTGCCAGCGTCTCTTGCAACAAGCTATAAGTCAAGGTTTCTGATACATATTCAGAGACTTGTGGGTGATTAGCAAGAAATGCCATGCGTTGCTCTGTATATTGCTCATAGAGGTAATCAAAAATGGAAGCCAACTTACTTTCCGTTACCATACAGTTGTTGTAAGCTATATAGTCGATTAAGTCCATCACATTACCATGTTGTTCCTGTTCATTTCCTGTTACTACCAAACAGAATTTTTTCTTTGCTCTTGACACTGCCACATTCAGCATATTGGCATCATCTGCAAATGGTGTAATTTGGTTGTCAACCACACTCATAATAATGGCATCTTTCTCACGTCCTTGATACTTATGTATCGTAGCAACCTCCACACCCTCCAACTGCTTTTTGAAAGCATTCACTTGATTATTGTATGGAGTAATAATTCCGATACTATCATACTTTTTCAAAATAGGCAGCACCTCATCCCTTACAACATCTATTTCTCGTTGATTATACTGATTGATGGCATGATTGCCTTTTACTGTTCGGATTGCGCAAAGCACATTATCTTCTTCTTTATCCTCTGTCATAATCAACAAATTTCCACCATAAAACTTTTGGTTACAGAAGTTGATGATTCGAGGATGACAGCGGTAATGTTCACGAAGCAAGGTTTCTGGTACGCCCTTCATCACATCCAATACCGATTGCAAGAAGCTATTCTTTCCACAATCATAGCCTTCCGCAATATGATATTGACTCATAATAGCTTCCAGTTTCGTCTTATCCTCATCTGTTATCACATTGGGAAGTTGTAAAACATCTCCCACAACAACGGCATTGTATGCACAAGTCAAAGCCAAGGCGCCTGTATCTATCGACACCTGCGAAGCCTCATCCATAATAACATAGTCAAATAGTTTATCGGCTATCATACAAGAACGTGCTGAGAATGTCGTGCTGAGAACAACAGGGTATTGCTTGGCAAACTTCTCTCTATTCCTCTTCAAGTCAATTGTATCGGTGAATACAGGACGTACCTGCTTATGATATCTCTCACACAAGGATGCCTTGAACAAACCCATTGACAACTCAACCATCTTTTCCGTCATAACCTTAGAATCATATTGCTCCAACTCACGTTCTATCTCAATAATGCGACATGCAATTTCTTCCTTTCGATTAAGATAGTACAATGTTTGAAACTCCTTGATATGTAAAGCTGTCTTAGACATATCTTCAAAAATTCCGATAATATCTAAACGATGCTTGCAAATCCATTTTAACCTCCATTTTTTTAGGCGTTCTTTAAATTTCATAAACCAAGATTTTGGCATGGAACTTTCTTCTTTAACCATTTCTTGATAATCCAACCATAGTTTGATTATACGGGAGGAAGGAAAACGCCTAAAAGATTGTTGTTCAACCACTCCTGTAATCATACAAAAGTGTTTCCATTCCAGAATGACAGCCTGTTGCTCTTGCAATAATTTAGCCTTTTCATTCTGCAAGACATACACTCTGTCAAGTTGGTCCAAGACTGCATGTAGTTGTTTCCGCATGTGCATTTTGTCCGTCATGCCGATACTCCAAGTTGCACATTCATCAGGCACTACAGATTGATGCTCTATGAAAGCTTCTTTGTTTGCCTTGCTTCCAAGCGGTGCAACAATAAAGGAAAGGCCATATTTTTCCAACTTTTCTTGTATATTTGCAGTTGCAGAATTATTATTAGAAACCACCAGTACCGTTTTGCCTTGGCACACAATATTTGCAATAATATTCAAGATGGTTTGTGTTTTTCCCGTTCCTGGAGGACCTTGAACAACACTCATCTGAGATTCAAAAGCATTCTTCACTGCTTTCTTTTGACTGACATTACAACCAAAGGGATAAATCAGATCACCATGGTTAAGTTGAAGCAAAGGATGCGTTTCGGGATTGAGATAGCAAGAAGCAGCACTACCGGAATCCACAAAATTTATACTTTCGTATATCTGCGACAAGATTCCATTTTTCTCCTCTTCCTTGCCAAGCGGATTGATGGCTGCAACATTTTTTAGGTAAGTAAAAACATCTATGGCTTTTTCCTCCGTCAAACATGATGTTACAATAGATATTTTTTCTTGACAGCCTTCTATAACATATCCATTCTTGAAAACAATCCGCCAATAAATAAGACTGCCAGACATAAACTCCCATATTTCCCTTACTTCTTTTTCCTCCTTACCCGACACAAAAACCTTGGCAAACAAAGGGTCTATCCACCTTGGATTACTAAGCCATACCACATTATTACAACTATAATTATAACTTTTAGGATTATTCTTAAAGCGCACAAGATAGCCATTCGACATTTTTTTCTTGATTATGTCGATTTGCATTGTCTTCGGCTGACCATTCAAAAGAATGAGATGGCGAGATAAATCCATAGACTCCTATTTCTTATTTTTTATTTCATTCTCCAGATTCTCCAAGAAGCGCAAGTCCTCCTCATCAGCATTCTGGGCATCCATTTTTTTACGCCTTTCATCAAAACGGCAATAAACTTCCTTGGCGTACGCCTCCATTTCACCATTGGACACTTGACCATTGCCTTTTAATACAGCTTGTCCCTGGAAAGTAAGCAAAGCATCCACATTGCTTCTCCAATAATCTAAAGTAAGGTCTTTGCGCTCTTTCACACGAAGTTCTGCAGACTCCAAGAAGAGCATGACAAGACGATTGAGTTTGTCTATCTCATCTTTCACCAAGTAATTCTTGGCAATAATGACATCACCTTTTCTTACAACACTTCCCTTCCATGTCATAAGTCCCATATTTGGCAAAGTCGCGTCAGCACGTCGCATCACAATCTCTGCCGCAGTATTGCCAGTTACCGCATAGAGCAACTTGTTCTGTGTCTCGGCAAAGAACATCTGGGTAGCTTTTTCTCTTGCCTCATAGTCACTGCTCAACTTAAACAAGTCACGCAACTTTTGATAAAATCGCTTTTCCGACGCTCTGATATCACGGATACGTTGCAGCAACTCATCAAAATAGTCTGGGCGACCATCAGGATTTTTCAGCCGCTCGTCATCCATTGTAAATCCTTTTACAAGATACTCTGAGAGATGCTGCGTTGCCCATTGACGGAACTGAACGCCACGAACACCACGAACACGATAGCCTATAGCGAGAATCATCTCCAAAGAATAATAAAGCACCTTATAGTTGCGTCCATCCGATGCAGTTGTCAAATAATATTTGACAACTGCATCTTTATCTAACTCATTGTCTTTCAGGACTCCAGCTATATTATGACTAATACTTTGCTTAGAGGTCCCAAAAAGTTTGGCGATTTGCATTTGGTTAAGCCAAACCTTGCCTTCACGGGTCATCAGAGCGACATTTACCTTACCGTCTTTAGAGCGATAAATGATGATGTCGTTCTGCTCATTGTCCGCAGGATACGTTTGATGTTCATTGTTCATTATATAATAATGTTTTTATATTTTCACTCAACTTCCGTACATGCGAAAGTCTGTCAATAAGAGATCAGAGGTAGCTCCAGCCGACGATGGCTTGCTCCATTTTCTGACATAGCGACTGAAACTTCTGGCATAGCGAGTTCGACCATTTGGTCATACCGAACAGCTGCTTCTGCTCCAGGAAAACATCATTGTCCCATTGCATGTAGTCGTAGTCGGAGAAGTAACGTTTGTATTCTCGCAAGGTGTCGCCTGAGAAACGCTTGTAGCCTTCGATGTCGCCAAACCAGTAGCTGCTCATCATCTGGCGGGCAAAAGCCTCATGCGAATAGTTGGCCAAAAGATTGTGATGCCTCAGCACACTCCACACGCAAAACCACTGGTTCTTCTTGTTTACCAGCTTCACCATCAGGGAAATCGTTTTGCGCAATTCGTCCATTTTCACCGGTCTGCCGTTGTGTACCGTTACGAAAACCTCATTGTCGTACTGCGGCTTTATTTCATTCGGATGCTGACATTCGAAAATCTGCTGTTCCAGAAGTTGCCATTTTGCAGTAGCAGAGAGCAGACTGATGTATTCTTCTGCAGTAAATGTCTGCTGGTTTACTTCCTTTCCCATCTCGTAGGCATCGTTTACATGGTGCAGGAACGGCAGGAGCAGACTTTCCGGAACTTCGTTTTGCAGTTTTCGCTGTTCGCTGCGCATCTGATCAATGTTGAGCGTCTTATGGCCGTTATTGTATTCCAGAGTAGAGAAATACAGGTCGATGTCTTTCTTGCCTTCCGGGTCTGTAGAATATTTCTGTACTGCCATTTCGGTGAGTCGCCCAGCCTCCTCGTCTGTAATATATCTTCCGCAGACATCGTTTACCTGTCGGAAATGATACACCAGATAGCATGAGTAGCCATATAGCTGGAAGATGTTCCAGAATCTTTCTTCGGATCTCACTCCAGGATATTTAGCACACTTAATCTTCTTGAGGAAAGCTCTTTCCACAATATTGATGTCGGCTCCTAAATTGGCAATGGAGTCTTCCACCATGCCATCCTCTATGAGCAGTTCGTGCAGTTTTGGGAACAGCATGCTCATCTGAGCTGAAAACATGCCGCTCTTATGACCTTCCAGATTTTTGGTGGTCTTATATCTGTCTATTACTTTTCTTAAGAAAGGGCTCATCTCATTGATGACTATCTGGCTGATAGTATCGAGATGGGACTGATTGATGAACTTGCGCTGGTGTGTCAGGTCGTTGTGCTGCAAGGCGAGATCCTGGTCTGCCATATAGCAGAGCCTTGAAGCCTTGGTGCACAGAGAGCGTATGTCACAGTTCATCTCCTGGGTGCTGTAGTCTTCCCAGCCTTGAATGAAAACCTGACACATCATATAAAAGGTGTTCAGTTGTCGGTCGAAAACTTCATAGCTGAACTGAGATTGTTGTTCTTCTTTTTCTGTCATTGTTATATGAGTCGTCTGCCGTTACCTGTTTTGTGCAGGTATTTACTTGCAGAATTTGAATGAAAATGAAAGTGACGCAAAGTTAAAGAAAAAGAATGAGAATACCAATGAATGTATCAGGATTTTTTATTTTTCCCTGCTGTTTTCCCTGCTGCCCATTATTTTTTCCCTGTTTTTCCCTGATGTGTTTCTATATGGCAGGGAAAACTTGCAAAAGAGGGCTTCCGCTTTGTATCTTTGCATTGTCTTAAAAAAATAGTACTGCGATGTGGTAAAAACCCTTCATCCTTCATTGCTTACACATAAGTAACTATAGGACAGGATGTTACGAGGCAAATTACTCGAATTCACCCTTCTCCCTCACCCCCTGTGTTTATCGGCATTCCGGGCGAATACATGAAGGATGAAGGCAAAACATCGTATCGGATTTCAAAATTCTGGTATTCCTGCTATCTGAGAAGTTGGTATGACTGCTTTCCTGATCACTGGAACTTAGACTTAATATTTTGTCTGCCTAAAGCACTTTTGTGCCCTGACTAAGGGCACAAATGTGCTCTGGTAAGATAAAAAGCTATCTCCGAGTTCCAGCATCCTATCTCCGAGTTCCAGCATCCCTGTATAAGCCTTACCATTCTATGAATTACTCAACTTTCGCATATCAGGAAGTTAAAGGAGTTAAGGAAGTTAAGGAGTTAAGACGTATGTCTTTACAGATAGATCTTCAACCAAAAAGGCTGTTGGCTATAACTTCTAACGACCGAAGGGAGTGATAACTTCTATAACTTCTGAACTTGCAAAACTTCAGTAACTTAAAAATAAAAGAAAGTATGAAGAAAATGTCATTGAGTGTAGTTTGCCCCATGGCATCCTGCACACGCAGCAACACTTGCGCCCGTTATGCGCAGTATGTCAAGGCACTTACCTGTGCCGATACCTTTGAGGTGCTCAATGTGAAGCACCTGCAGTGTGAGGGCGAGAAGTGCCCCTATCATCTTGTGTCAGAAAAGCAAGTATGGGCAAGGGGATTCCAGCGCATCTACAGTACCATCCCGGCGGGAAGAACCCATTATTTCTATTCACGTACGCCTTATGCCAGGCGCAGGTTTTATAAGGCGAAGAATGGCGAGATAGCCATTGACCCCGACATGCAGCAACACCTTATCTCCATCTTCCGGGAGCACGGTGCTGACATGAACATCGGCTTCGACAGTTATGAAGAAAAGGACGTACTGGTGGAGAAATAAGTATCACGTGGATGCGCTACTCCGCATACAGTTTCATCGTGTCCTGACGGGTAAAGGCCAGCTCTCTGTAGAAATCGCGAAGATAGGCAGAGAGTTCGGTCTTGTCGTCGGAAGAAACGAAGAGGTTGTCGCCTAACTGGCGTTCCAGGGATGTCAGGGCATCAGAGAGACTCTCTATCTCGCCCTCGTAATCCCTGCCCTCATCAGGACTGCGGCGGATGCGATGATATTTGATGTCCTCGGCAAGGGCATTCTTCATCTCTACCAACTTGTCGGCATGAGGAGCAAAGAGTGCTTTGATGACGAGCGCACGGATGGCATCCCTCTCCTCCGGCTCCTGCCACAGGCAATGGTAGATGGGAAGAAGATCGCATACCGCCACTTCCGCCCGATCCTGCATAAAGGCTGAGGTACGGAGCAGGCGCATGATGTTCTTCCAGCGACGGTCGCTCACATACACATGACGGCGCTCGGCAGCTTCATCCACATTCACGGCTCTCAGGGATTTGCGGATAGCAGAAATGGCATCGAGTACCTCCTCCTTCACTCCTATACGATCGATGGCCTTCGACCATTCCGCATACTCCTCTGCAGTAATCGCATTCGACCGGGCACTGCCTTCGGTCTCCGCACACTGTCCTCCCGCTTCACTCTTCACCTCCAGCAGCATCTCTCGGAAGTTCTTCTCCTGCCGGATGGGACGGCTTTCTATGCGGATGACGAATCGGTCCCACAGCGCCTCCAGTCCCTCGCCCTTGGCAGGCAACTCGTTGCTGGCTGCCACGAGGAGTTTCAGCGGCAACTCGATTTCGCGTATGCCGTTGCGGAACAGTTTCTCGTTGATGACCGTGAGCAGGGTGTTCTGTATGGCAGGACCCGCCTTCCATATCTCATCGAGGAACACGACATCGGCTGTAGGAAGATAACCATCCACAGCACGCTCATAGGTATCGGAGGTCTTCAGTTTCTGTATGCTCACAGGACCGAAGATCTCATCGGGCGTAGAGAAGCGCGACATGAGATACTCGAAATTGCGTGCTCCACGGAAGGCACACTTCAACTGTCGTGCCACCATACTCTTGGCCACACCCGGTGGACCTAAAAGAATAACGCTCTCGCCTGCCAGAGCGGCAAGGAGCGAGAGCGATATTTCTGTTTCTTTCTCATAAATGCCCCGGTTCATATCCCGAAGCAAGAGTTTGAATCTTTCAAGCATGTATCTTATTTCACATTACCTACTTTGATCAAATACTCAGCGATCTGAACGGCATTGAGCGCTGCGCCCTTGCGAATCTGGTCGCCTGTGAGCCACAATGTATTGCTGTTGTCATCGGCGAGATCCTTACGGATACGGCCTACATAGACATCGTCCTTACCCGCACTCTCCAAAGGCATTGGATATACGTAGTTCTGTGCGTCGTCCTTTACGATTACACCAGGAGCAGCCTCCAAAGCCTTGCGGATGTCCTCTACAGCCAATGGCTTCTCGGTCTCGAACCATACGCTCTCTGAATGAGAACGAAGTGAGGAAACACGTACACAAGTGGCACTGGTGCGAACATCAGAGTGCATGATTTTACGAGTCTCGTTGTACATCTTCATCTCCTCCTTGGTATAGTCGTTAGGAGTCATCTTGTCTATCTGAGGAATGACATTGTATGCCAACTGATGTGGGAACTTGTTGATATGGTCTGTCTTGCCAGTCTCGATGATGTCCTTATACTGCTGCTCAAGCTCAGCCATGGCTGCAGCACCAGCACCCGAAGCACTCTGGTAAGAAGAAATATGAATCTTCTTGATATGGCTCAGGTCGTCGATAGGCTTCAATACCACTACCATCATGATGGTGGTGCAGTTTGGATTGGCGATGATGTTGCGTGGACGGTTGAGCGCATCCTCGGCGTTTACCTCTGGTACTACCAGTGGCACATCGTCGCACATACGGAAAGCGCTTGAGTTGTCAATCATCACAGCACCATACTTGGTGATAGTATCGGCAAACTCCTCAGAAGTTCCACCGCCAGCAGATGTGAATGCGATATCGACATCTTTAAAATCATCGTTATGCTGCAAGAGTTTCACCTCATAGTCCTTTCCCTTATAGTTGTATTTTCGTCCAGCCGAACGCTCAGAACCAAACAACACCAACTCATCCATTGGGAAATTTCTCTCAGCAAGGATACGCAGGAATTCCTGACCTACTGCACCGCTTGCACCAACAATTGCTACTTTCATAATCGAATCTTTTTTAAAGTTGTTTAAAGTGAATCTTTTGGAAAAGAAAAGAATGCTCCTTTCCAGCATGATGATTTCTCATCTTTGGTTGTCTTCTAACGCTTATCCTCTCAAATCCGCTGCAAAGGTAAGACTTTTTCTACAATATCAAGCAAAAATTCCCATAAATTATTGCTTTTTGTTGCATTTTTATTACTTTTGCTAACATTTCTGCATTATTTTGCACAAAATATCATTCATTCATCCATCGCCGCTACTCATATTTACGATGAAACATCAGCAGACAGAGGGCACCTATCAATGCCATAGGCACACCGATAAGGGCGGGATAATGATAGCCCAATCCCATCGTTACAGGGATTCCGCCAAAGAAGGCGCCCAGGGCATTGCCCAAATTAAACGCTGCCTGGATGCAGCATCCACCCAACATCTCGCCTCCTTCGCTGTGCTTCACGATGAGATATTGCTCGGGCGAGCCGATACCGAAAAGACAGGCACAAGAGACAAACATCATCGAAGCCGTTACCCAGCCATTGTGCGACAGGAAGAAGGTGGCAAGCAAGGCTGCCGCCGCCAAGAACTGAAGATAACAGGTAAAGCGGCCTGGCTTGAATCGGTCTGCCAGCAATGCACTCACCTGGTTGCCCACGACCATTCCCAAACCGGCAAGAATCATCAGCAACGAAATACTCGACGCATGGAATCCACTGTTCATCTGCAAGAGTGGAGAGATGTAGCTGAACCAACAGAGAATGCCGCCATTGCCCAAGAAGGTGGCGGCGATGACAAGCCAGGGAGCCAGATGGCGCATGAATCTGAACTGCGCCTTCATACCCTTATTGGGCAATGCCTCCACATCGGGCACCCACTTGTGAATCATATAGAGCGTGATGATGCCCAACACCATCGACATCATAAAAGGTACTCGCCAGGAGATGGTGTGACTTAGGTAGGTACCCAACGGAACACCCATCAGGTTGGCAAAAGGCATACCGGCACACATCATCGCCACCGCCTTGGTGCCCTTGCCCTCTTTCGCCATCTTCACCGCCACAATGGTTGCAGTTCCGAAATAGGCGCCATGAGGCAGTCCCTGTATGAACCGGGCACAAAGCAACAGCCAATAGCTTGGTGCCATCGTGGCGATGACGGCTCCGAGAATCACCAACGACACAAGAAACAAAAGTATATTCTTCGGGCGATACTTATGCATCAATATCAGCGAGAATGCTCCGGCACATACTCCTAATGCATAGACCGAGATGAGATGACCAGCCTGAGGGATGGACACATTCATACTGTGTGCCACATCGGTGAGGATTCCCTCGATAATAAATTCGGCGACACCAAGGGTAAACGTACCCAAGGCAAGTGCAAACAGTCCTTTTTTCATACGCGTATTATCCTTATCTTTCTATCTTAAGTTTACTTTCCGGGTGCAAATTTACAAAAATCTTTGCACATATAATTGATAAGGAGGCAAAAGACTTTGCTTTTTCAAGATTTATTATTATTTTTGCACCCATATTATAGGAAGAGTGATGCAGCTGATGCTCGAGAACTCTCCCGAAAAACAGAATGCCTATGCTGAACATTGCACAATATTTCCCGATAACCGACCCTACGCTGATCTTCTTCGTCGTGATGATCATCATCCTCTTTGCGCCTATCATCATGGGTAAGCTCCGCATTCCACACATCATCGGTATGGTATTGGCAGGAGTGCTCATAGGCAAATACGGGCTCAACATCCTGGAGCGCGACTCTTCCTTTGAGTTGTTTGGCAAGGTTGGTCTATACTACATCATGTTTCTGGCTGCCCTCGAGATGGACATGGAGGGTATGAAGAAGACGAAGTCGAGACTGCTCACTTATGGTCTGCTGACGTGCTTTATTCCTTTCGGACTCACCTATTGGATGAGCGTCACACTCTTGGACTATTCCACCAAAGCCTCATTCCTGCTGAGCTGTATCATGGCCTCGAATACGCTCATCGCCTACCCCATCGTGTCGCGTTACGGACTGCAACAGAAGCCGAGCGTCACGCTGAGTGTGGGGTCGAGCATGATCTCCCTGCTCATCGCCTTAGTGATGCTGGCGGGTCTGGTGGCTTCGTTCACCGAGCACGACGGCGTACTCTTCTGGGTACTCTTTGCAGCCAAGTTTGCCGCCTATTGCAGTGTGATGATATTCCTCATACCCCGTCTCACCCGATGGTTTCTTCGCCGATACAGCGATGCCGTGATGCAGTTTATCTTTGTCATGGCCATGCTCTTCATGAGTGCCGCCCTCTCGCAGACGGTAGGCATTGAGGGAGTCTTTGGTGCCTTCTTTGCGGGCCTTATATTAAATAGGTATATACCTCATGTGTCGCCACTGATGAACCGGCTCGAGTTTATCGGCAACGCCCTCTTCATTCCCTACTTCCTGATAGGAGTGGGCATGCTGATCAATGTGGGACTGCTCTTCCAGGGCGGTCATATTCTCTGGGTAGTGCTGTGCATCGTGTTCTTTGGCACCCTGGGCAAGGCCATTGCCGCCTATGCTGCCTGCTTTGGCTTCCGCCTGCCCCTGTCTTCGGGTCACATGATGTTCGGTCTTACCTCAGCCCATGCTGCCGGCAGTATCGCCATGGTGATGGTGGGAATGAACATTCTTGTAGGCAAAAACACCTATCTTGTCGACGACGACATGCTCAACGGTGTGGTGATCATGATACTGTGCACCTGTATCATCTCCTCGCTGCTTACCGACTGGTCTTCGCGCATGATAGTACTAAGAGACAAGGAACTGCCGGAGGCTGAGGACGAGAAGAGCGCCAACGATGAGAAGATACTCATCCCCGTGCGCTATCCCGAATATGCCGACAACCTGATGAGCCTCGCCTTCTTGGTGAGAAACCAGAAGCTGAACCGCGGTTTGGTTTGTCTCAATGTGGTGTATGAGGACAAAGACATGCGCTACAACCAGGAGCAAGGCAAGCGACTGCTCGAACATTGCAGCCAGATAGCAGCAGCCACCGATGTGCTCACGCAGACCCAGGTCAGAATAGCTGCCAACATCGCCAATGGCATCAAGCACGCCTTCAACGAGTTTCAGTGTTCCGAGATCATCATCGGCATGCACATGCACCCGGAGCGCTCACCTAAGTTCTGGGGCGAGTTCCATCAGAGTCTGTTCAATGGACTCAGCCGCCAGATCATCATGGCACGTATCCGCCAGCCGCTCAACACCATACGCCGCATACAGGTGGCTGTTCCTTCGAGAGCAGAGTTTGAGCCAGGCTTCTACCGCTGGGTAGAACGTCTGTCGCGCATGGCACGCAACCTCGACTGCCGCATACAGTTCCATGGCCGTATGGAGGCACTTTCGCTCATCAACGAGTTTATCAAGAACCGCTATCCCGAGGTCCGTTCCGACTATACGCTCATGACCCATTGGAACGAGATGCCCCAGATAGCCTCGCAGATAGCTCCCGACCACATGTTTGTGGTGGTAACAGCCCGCAAGGGAACCGTCTCTCACAAGGCTGCCCTTGAGCGTCTGCCCGAAGAGTTGACCCGTTTCTTCTCCGGCACCAATCTGATGATCATCTTCCCCGACCAGCATGGTGATGCCTCTGGCGAGCATCTCACCTTTGCCGAGCCTCAGCATCAGGAGGAAGAGAGTGCCTACGAGATGATGAGCCGCTGGCTGAAACGGCATTTCAAGTTTTAGGGTTTTTCAAGAACCGGAAACACTATAATCAATTATCAACATACATTAATTTTTTAACAAGATGAAGAAAACATTCACCAAATCAGTCATCGCAGTCACAGTGGGTGCCTTGACTCTCAGTTCATGCATCGGCTCTTTCGGCCTTACCAACTCAGTTCTCAGCTGGAACAAGCGAGCTACAGACAACAAGTTTGTCAATGAGCTTATCTTTATCCTCATCTCTCCAGCCTATGCTGTATGTTCTGTAGCCGACCTCTTCGTGCTCAACTCCATCGAGTTCTGGACAGGCGAGAAGGTGATCGGACAGGTGGGAACCACCAAGGACGTGATGGGCAAGGACGGTCGCATGTATGCTGTCAAGACTTTGAAGAATGGTTACGAGATAACCGACCCCGACGGCGAGAAGTCTTACTTCGTATTCAACAAGAAAAACAAGAGCTGGTCGTACAGCAAGGACGGCGACATCCACGAGCTCTTCAGCTTCAATGAGGACGGCAGCATCCAGGCCTGTCTGCCAAGTGGCGCAAAGATGAATGTCACAGCCGACGAGAATGGCTTATTCCAGCTCCGCATGGCGATGAACGATGGCTTCTACTATGCTTTCAACAAGTAAGCCGTTCATCATTTTCTGAAATTCAGTTTACATCAACATATAGGGTGTCGCATTGCCTCATTCATGGGGAATGCGACACCCTATGCACGTCAAACTTGTTTAAATTGCCGAGGTGCGAAGGAGGAAACCGAAAGGTAACTTTCCGTGCTTCAATCCATACAGCCTATCGTGACCGCAAGATAAAGGAGAACCCGAACGGTTTTTTGGAGCGTATCAAGACAATCCCGACTGACAAGGAGCATCTTTCACAAGACGAGGTTATCCGCTTGGCATCCACACCATGCTCTGCTCCTGCCTTGAAGCGAGCCTTCCTGTTCTCTTGCCTAACGGCATTGCGAAAGAGCGACATTAAGAAGCTCACTTGGGAGGAGATACAGTCATACGGCAACGATGGTGGGATGTTGTCGCTAATCAAAACCACCTTCTTCTTATATTTCTCTTTAGCATACGCATTGTCTGCGCTGACGGACCTTTTTCGTAGTTATCACTATTTCCTATCGGTGTGCCATCTGAAATATCGATAAAAAATATTATAGTTCCATTAATTGCAAGTGATATTGTTGCAGAAACGACAATAGTCCCTATATAACTCAATATAAATGGTAGCTCAAATAAAAAAGAGACAAAGATAGATAAAACATATACTACAAACCAAAGTTTATAAAAATAAGAAAATCGATAGAAGGCGAAAAAGAAATCCCATTTTTTTACTCGATGACTTTTGTTAATTATTTTATTCTTCTCCATTGTAATCTACATCTTTTAAAGGTTTTACTCTATCATCTTTAACTCTAACATATTTAGGTAATGAATACATTTCCACATACTCAACATAGCATTCGTCAAAATCACTCGAAAAAACAGACTTAATAGCCATTACATTTTCAGTCTCTCCGTTTGTAGATACTCCACGTAACTGTACATACTGAAAGCCACAATTTCGGCAAGTATATAAGTAACCTTTTCCCCATTTCTTAGTCATGCATTCTCCAGTATAACAGAATTCATGTGGATTCCAACTACAATTCTCCCATTTCTCGTGGTTGTCAACCACTGAGAGTGTAAACCAAGATAGCCATACTAATGATGCTATGAAAATTCCGAACACGAATCTGTCAATTATTTTATAGCTCATAACATTTATTTTTTGATTTACTTGTATATTAATATTTTATACTTACTTATATATCATCATAAGCGTCATAATCTTCATCGAAATCATCGGCTTCTTCATATTCCTCATCTTCTCCTGCCATTTTTTTGTTGATGGCATCTTCAAAATTAAACATAACACTTCTGTTTGCTATTAAAATTGACACTTCTCCACCAGGCACAGTAAACTTAGAACTATATAAGCATTTCTGTTTTTCAGTTGCTTCCAATTCGTCACCATAACCTTCGTAATAAGGGTCACAAAATGTACGTAAATCAGTTGTCGGATCTCCATATTTTCTTATATAGAGTTCTCTAACTTTCAGATATTTACTCTTCAAAGACTCCAAGAACGCTCTTGCTCCGAAACAACAATTACAGAATAGACGTTATTCAATTCTTCATTTCCACCTACATATATCTTAACTTTTAGCCCGGCAAATTGTCCGGTAAGAGATTCTCCATCATTATCGAAGCCTGCATTTATTATCTTTGCTCTTACTTTCTCTATTGATCCATTTAATGGAACCCCTTTGAACGTAATATGTCCTTCGTCATCAGGATTGCCCGTTAACAGACTCTCGTACTTTTCATGTATTTTCTCGTCAAATTCTTCCAATTCACCTTTTAGTTTTAAGGCATAAACATCGATAAAGTGTTCCATAATACTGTTTACATAATCTGCCTGCCCATCATAATATCTAAAAATGCGAACCACACCTTTAAGACCTTTCTCTCCTTCTTTGTCAATGAAAGGTGCAATATAGATGAGACAAGGCGCATTTTCTCCATCCGTGAATTTCTTTACTTCAAGGATGCACTCTTTAGAAACATATCCAATATGCTTTCCACTGTCATGGAAAATAGCAATTGCATTAGGATCATGTTCATTGTTAGGCTCGGCTTTTAGATAGCCGCCTTCTATTGAATACTCTGTATAATTATCAAAGTCAACATGGAAAGACAATCCTGATATTTTTGCTTCAAGAGAATCTTTATTCATGTCTCCTGTCATGTCGTTTTTGTCAAAAGCGACAGAAAAGCTTAAAGAAATACTACTTTTCATATTCTTTGTCTTATTGGGTAAGGTTTTGATGATATACGAAAGCAATCATCTTGATAATATATCGATTATGGAACTCCTATTGTTATTAAAAATCATCATCCTTATCGGCTGCAGTTATGTATTTTTTCATCGAGGCTATCATGCCTGATAAGACCGATCTATAATCTAATTCGTACAATTCTGGTTTTCCTGAAGCGTCTTTTGCTTGAAAATAGTTATTTGTTAGAGGGCTATTTGACATTTGCATATTCCTCGGGAATTTATCAAGGTATACTTTATATTGTACCATATATTCTGTTGCTTTAATACGAAATCTTCCGTCTTTAAAGTCACAGGTCAATTTGAAAGTTTCAACACCATCCATCGTTATTGGGTCGTTGTTAAATTGACCTTTAAAATATATCGGATATTTACAATTAACAATCAACTTGCCATTATCTTTATCCTCTAATTGCATGGACTCTTTGTATGATGTATACTTTGTTGCAAACCATTCTCTGCAATATCTGTATAGTTTACTTGCAGGCATGTCAATCTCTAATAACATAGTAGCATCGCCATTCTCAGCAATGCTTTTTACATAAGCGGTGTCATTAATAGACTTAAAATCTTCATTCTATACTTTCTGTGTTTTGGCACCTTGTGCCATCAATGCTTGACTAATGCCTATAAGGACTACAAGCAGAATAAAAATCTTTTTCATATTATATTGTTTTTGATTAAAATGCGAATACTTATTATATAACAGCATCTATACTTAACAAATAGAAAGTTGGCTATCGTCCAACCTTTTTTAGGTCAATAGCTACAAATTTCATTATATTTAGTTTTTTTATCATCTATTTTGAAGGTTATATTATATTTCGCTTAAACGCAAATGCGTGAGACTCTACACTTGTCCGTCACTTATTCTTGGTCGTAGGAAACCATTGCTTGATGACGAACAGAAAGAATCTCACGCTGAAAGTTATACATAACCCCGAAAAGTGTGCCGCTGACAGGGTAAACGCATCAAACTTTTTACCTTTTAACATATAGATATTAATGTTGTA
>ERZ1023617.169-NODE-169-length-31268-cov-87.076058_pt1 | contig 31268 bp, 34 predicted proteins | sample MGYA00380328_ERZ1023617 | MGnify/ENA primary metagenome ERZ1023617 (study PRJEB33179, sample SAMN07448977) | human gut metagenome | biome: Human-gut; feature: Human associated habitat; material: Faeces | host: Homo sapiens | place: India: Bhopal | collected...
TGAACGGATGCTTGCTCATCCTGCCCGCTTCCTTCTTGTCTTCCCACACTAATCACTAAACATTAATCACTAATTACACTAATCACTAATTAAAATGAAAAAGGAAACAATCCAGAAAATCATCAATTTCGTCATCACCGTCCTCACTGCCGTCCTCAGCTCCTTCTGTGTGCAGAGCTGCAAGTGATAGCGTCTGAACACGAATTACACGAATCGAACGAATCAATCTATTCAAAGGCCATATTCGTGCTATTCGGGATATTCGTGTTCAATTAAATATCTGTTCAAGCACGGAAAATTCGTGTCATTCGAGGAATTCGTGTTTAGTTAAATATCTATTCAAAGCACTTATTCGTGTCATTCGAGAAATTCGTGTTCAGTTAAACCCTTTAAAATCCAAAGAATCCAATGAAGAATCAAAGAAAAATCGATTTGATCGTGGTACATTGCAGTGCCACACGTATTAACCAGGACTTCCCAGTAGAAGCCTTAGAAGCCTGCCACAAGGCCCGTGGTTTCCACTCCATCGGTTACCACTATTACATTACGAAGGATGGCGTAGTTTATCCCTGCCGTCCAGAAAGCGAGGAGGGCGCTCACGCCCGCCACTACAACGCCCACAGCATCGGAATCTGCTACGAGGGTGGTCTCGACGAGAAAGGCAAGCCTGCCGACACTCGCACTCCAGCCCAGAAGGATTCTCTGGAAGACCTCCTCTACAGTCTCGCCCTCGACTATCCCGGTGCCGAGATTCTAGGTCATCGCGACCTTCCCTGGGTTCGCAAGAGCTGTCCTTGCTTCGATGTCAAGGAATGGCTGAAGGAAATCGACTTCCATCTCTAAATAATGCTCCTCATCTGAAAACAGATGGGGAGTTTTTTTTATTCCTTCAACCAAGCCTTACCTTTTTTATTACAAAGCCAAAGATAAAAAATTGCGGCCATGACACATTTATGATATAAGTTATTCTTCCAAATAATAAGCAGCGTCAATTTTAGCAACATCTTCTTCATCTTCTACTAACGCTAGAACAAATTGCTTTTGCAAAAAGTCCTCTACCATCATCCTCATCCATTTCTTTTTCTCCTCTTTGCGAGGAAACACCACATCCATGGATGGATACAACTTCATTTCAAAATGCCAATAGTTTAATAACGTTGGTGTGTGAACGAAACGAATAGAGAATGAATAAATGGCTTTTTTATCATCTATAGCATAAAAGCTGTTGATCTTATACTTTTCCTCATAATCCGTCTTCTGTTTAGGAGAGTCAAAAGTACGAGGATAATCGAATGTTTTCAGATGTAACTGCGATAGGCGAATTATCAAAGGAAAAGAAGGCTTATCTATATAAGACCAATTATTTGCATCAGCCAACACTCCCCTTATTTCCTCCATTTTTTCACCTTTCCAATCACGTTTGCTAGCATCGACAAACGGAAGATGGATGTTCTGATATTGTGCACCTAACAGAAAAGTTGACATATCAAGTACATCCTTAGCTTGAAGGATACCATAATTGGCAAACACAGTGACACCAAACACATTGTTCAATTGAGGTTTTTCAGCCACTCGTCTTACTACGCAAGCATCACTCTCATGATAAACAAGAGAATCTACATCCATCTTTGCCCTATACGATTCCTGGGGCAAAATTTCCAAAGGATATTCAGGCATCAGCTTTTAAATAATCTTTAAGTTTTTTCATTTCATCCGCAATATTATTAATGGTAGCAGCCCCCATATGTTGGCATTCACCATCATAATAAACGGAGTAGAATTCCCCTTCCGACTCTTTCATCAAAGGAGACATAATTTCCAAAGAGAGATGATCGGTCAACTTAAAGATATATTGCATCTGCTCATCCGAGCGATGACGCATCCAAACATCCTTGACCTCAATGCTACCCATAGCAGCACTTATCTTGGTAAGATTCTCTGCTACAGCACTGCCCAAAGCATCAAGATTGACACCTAGATACTTACGCACTCTAGTTTTAAACAAAAGCATAAAGGCATCTCTTTGCTCAGAATCAATGAAATAAGTCTTTATCTCATCATCAATCTTTCGGATGTTCCAACAAGAAACAGAGCTATCATCCAAGACACGCTCTTTCCTAATCTCTGCCCGCGCAATGAGAGCAGAAGATCTATCTGATGCAGAATCAGATAAACTCTTTTGTGGTAAAGCAGCATAAGCCATAACTCTATATTTTAATATTGTTGTATAAACTCATTTGCAAAACTCTCGGCTTTGTCAAAGAAAGCACTCATGTCTGATGTGCTAAAGATGACATCATCTATAACCGTACTATTGATGTCTACGTCATAAATAACAGAAGGTGTTTGTTTCTCTTGGTCAACAAACATTCCCGAAGAAATCTCTATTAAATAATTGATTTTTATATTCTTATCATTAATGACTTCATCTACTCTATAGACACTTCTTGCGGTAACATTTTCCGCCTCTGCTCCTTTATAAAATGGATGCTTAATGATTTCTGAGAAATCTCCATTTTTCTCACCATAGGTAGGACTATAGGCAAAACGTGCAACATTCTTGATTGAATAGGATGCACAAATTTGCTCAAATATCTGCTTGCTCATTTGAACAAAAGAGTGTTCATCCACAAAAGGCTGCCCCAGTATATCTATCTTGGTTCCCCAAAATACGATTGAAAAACCTTTCTCCAAATTCATGGCTTTCCATTCTGCGCCATCGAAATCTTTAGTCTTACTAATTATTTCAAATGGGTTTATAGCCTGCGTATTGGCATCATTAGTCAATGGCATACATTTCCAGTCTTTTAAAGGAAACATATCCACATTATCTTTAGTATAACCGATAGGTGATTCTACAAAGATAGTAGCCCTATAATGTATCAACTCTTTCATGCTATAAATAGTGTAAAATCCATAATTTCGCTGCAAAGTTATAACTTTTATTTCAAAAATCCTAATTTCTTTGCATAATTTAAAATATCATTTCTTCCTCTCTCCTACTATCACCCCTAAAAAGCTAGGGAGATACTTTTGCAGGAACCAATAGATGACAATGCAAAGGAGAATGCAGACAATAGGAGATGCCAGATAATTGAATGTCATCATATACCAACTATCACTCATTGGGAATATCCTATCACCGAGGATAGAAATCTTATTGAATGCCGATATCACATAACCTAATATGAACGGATGAAGGGCGTAGATGAAGAAGGATGTTCTTGCCAACTTCTTGTTGATGCCATAAAGCTTCGGATACTGGCATAATGTTGATGCCAATAGGATGAGGGCAAAACTTTGGAAGATGACCAACCATGGATGAATCATCTTCGAAGTATCGTTTCCCATCGCTGAACCTGAATAGGTCTGATATATCATCAACAATATTGCTACCGGACATATCAAATGTCTCCATTTCCATAATGCTTCCGTGAAATCCTGATTTTTGATAGCAAAGTAAGCTCCTATGCTAAAGAACAAACATGCACCAGCTAACGTTCCACTAATCAATGAGCACTTGATATCAAAGGTATATATTGCAATTAGCAATATGATAAAAACGAATTTTATCTTCTTGATGAGCCAATAGATAGCAGGTGATATAACGACCATTATAATCAGGTCTCTCATATACCAGAATGGCAAAAGTACCGGTCCGCTATTGTGAGTCTCAATACCTAGCCAAGTGGTTCTTTCTTCCCAAACACTACTATCCCATAACATGTGTAGATATCCGTTGTTTTGGAAATAGTCTAAGATACCTGTCCATGGTTTACCATGTAAGAGGATTCCGCCGACCTTGAACATCAATGTCCAAAGAATAAGCAAAACGATCCATGAGAAATATGGTATTACCAAACTATGCCATCGTTTCCGTAATTTAGAGATGTAAACAGTCTTATTATATTCTTCTACCTTCAGGAACAGGAGATAGCCTGATATGATAAAGAAGATGGGTACAGCACTTCTGGCTATTACTACCGAAAAGAACAGTCGGATATAATCATAGACTGCTAATCCTGTTAAACCACTGGCATGAAGCTCTGAAACATCAATATCTGCTCCAAAACCATGAACAAATACTACAAGAATGGCGAGAGGGAATCGCAACATGTTGATACTCTCAGAGTATTTCCCCCCCCCCTAATCAGTTTATATGACATTTATTGTTAATTTTCGAAACCTAAATCCTTGAGCACTCTTCTAGTGAATAACTTTCTTCCTCGCTTGTTTAGAAAGAAGCTATTAAAGTAGAGAGTATCATCATTTCTAAACTCTGGATTCTTACTATAATCCAAAGTCAGAACTTCCCGATTGATAGACTTCAAATAACCATATATATACGTTTCTTCAAACTTCTGAGTATAATATTTTGCAAGATGATCTGTTACCGGAGGAATAACAAACACAGGCTTATATCCTCTTTCAACGCAGAAATCAATCAGAGTTTGCATCAACACTATACGATATTCTCTTCCCCTCTGATTGTCTTCCGTTAAAGGTGCATTAAAGTCAGCAATACCAAACTGATGTTTCCATCCATCAATCCATCTCCTGGCATCAACCTCTAATTCATGAGACTTCATCGGATTATAGTCCAATTGTGTTTCTGGCCGGATATCAATCTTCTTATCCCTTCCCAAGAAATACTTTATCAAAGCCTTGATGGCTTGTTTCTTGAAGAGGATAGGATAATTGGCATAGCGCTGAGCGTCCTTAAACATATAAGGTTGGATAGGCTCTCCCTGAATATCGAACTTTACATACTTCATGGCATCCATCAGTCCTGTCTTCTTATTGAGACCAGTGAATGGCATGATGGTAATAAGTACATATCCACCTTGTTTTAAGATACTATGGAAATGACGGAGCAGATTGTAGTCTTCGAGCAAAGTCTGTGGCTGTTGCGCCCAATTCATTGCCTTTATATTTAAATCTGTATAATCAAATGCCCACTTACCTCCACTACTACCAAGGTTTACCAAGTCGTAGTTTCGCTCGTCATGGTCACGATACCATACATTGTCGGGATATGTTTCGTGATTTAAGTCACGGAACATTGACTTATACCAATTGGTATTATATAAAATCTCACAACCTGTTGAGACTTTTATTGCTTTTTTGATAACTTTTTTAATTAAACTCATATATATATCCTTTCTATATTAATAACCAGGGCAACTGGTAGATTCTATATGATATTTATAATCTTCATCTAATGAAGCTATCATTTTCATCTCATCTTCTGACAATGAGAAATCGAAGATATCAAAATTCTCTGCAAGTCTTTTTGGCTTTAAAGATTTGAAAACAGGAACTGTATGATTTTGTATATGCCATCTAATAATGACTTGTCCTACAGACTTTCCATGCTTTTCGGCTATCTCCTTCAAGATATCGTTTTCTCTAATTTTCGGAATCATACGACAAAGTGGAGAATAGGCCTGTATAGCTATATTGCGTTCCTTTAAATAAGAAACAATATCTTCTGCGGTACGCATAGGATGAAGTTCCATTTGTACGCAATGCGGCATAATTTCAACACCTTCCTTAAAAAGATGCTCAAAATGACGAATACGGTAATTTGCCATACCGATAGCTCTTACCTTACCACTCTTATACACCTTCTCCATCTTATGCCATGTATCAACATAATGGTCTGGATAAGGCCAATGCATAAGCCAAAGATCTATATAATCTGTTTGCAAGTTCTTAAGTGACATATCCACCTGTTCTTCTATGTTGCCCAAAGCTTGCTGGCTATTACCAATCTTTGTCGTAATGAATATATCTTCACGATTCAAGCCCTGCTCTTTTAAGCATTCTTTCATCACTTGGCCTACAACATCTTCATTACCATAATCACGAGCTGTATCAAAAGCTCTGAAACCTATCTGAAGACCTGCGGTCACTAGCTTCTTCATGACTGGATAATCCATCCAATTCGTAGTTTCAACGATTGGAGGCATCTCAATGCCATTACTTAACAATATATTATTCATATATCTATAAAAAGTACATTTCAACTATTTTAATTAATATGAGAATAGACTTCGCTGATATTTAAACTTCTTTTTAGAGCAATACTCAAGCACTTCCTCTGTTCTATCACCCAAAATAGGACCAGTACAGAGTTGTTCTCCTATGACACCTGGTTGTGAACTATTCAATTCTATCACAACTGGCTCATTTTGCTCATTGAAACAAATATCCCATCCAATAAACTTGCATAATGAAAATTGATTCTTATGAGCAGTTTCGATTTCTTTGAGCAAAGATGGAATTTGGTGGAGAATATGATTCTCTAATTTTATACCATTATATTCCGTAAAGGTATTTAACTGAATATCATAACCTATTTTGCTAAGATGACCTGTATTAGAAACTCCTACCATAATACCTCCACTCCCCCAATTGTCAACCTTCATTCCTTCTTTACCTAAACGTAAAACGATTGAAAGAGTTGTGTATTTACCATTAAGATATAATGTTGTCACTCGAAGAGTATTTATGCTAGTATGATTGAACTTTGCAAAACTAGGATGTTGCTTAATACACTCCTGAATTACGAAGTCTCTTTTCCGTTCAGCCAAAATACGTTGTATTTCACATCGTCGTTTATCATCATCAAGATCAGCCAAACGCAGAAGTTCAACACTCTTGCCGCCAGCAGAATCAACAGAATCTTTCACAACTAAAACATCTTCTTTAATACAATTATTGATTACTTGTTCCTGACTTATTTGCAACATCTTATCATCATAGTATTCACCATCAATACAACGAACATAACAATAAGGAAATTTTAATATACCTTTTACTAAATATCCTAACAGACTTTTATGTTCGAGCATTTTGGTATAATGATAATTATTCAGCTTATGAGCTACTAGCGGCAAATATATATAATGTGATATATACCTTGGGTCAAAACCACGATAGTGCTTAAATAGAGCTAATTCTTCAAAATGCTCTAATTTGCCCCCCCGAATATATTTCCATACATTTTTCTAACTTGTTCTTTTTCATTTCCAGTCAGAGCTGTAAGGCTATTTAAAGGGATATTTTGAAGAACCAATTTTTCTTCATTCTCCTGTTCTTTCTTTATGCAGAATTTAGAATAATTAGGAAGTACTAATCTCCTATATATACCATTAATTAATCTATAAATCATTTTTTCTTATTTTATTGAGTATAAAAGTATTTACTTTCTTACGTGTATCTTGATTGATTTCTAATATGTAAACACATATAATAGTACATAAACTATTAACAATTAATGTTAACACTAATCTCAAAAAACTTTCTTCCATTGTAGATATGATTACAAAAGGGAGAATAGCAGCTATCATTGAGACAGCTATAGGATGCAGATAAACATAAACGATATATCTTAAGATATCAAACTTTTCATTTTTATATAATGCTCTTGCTTCAAAGAAATTGCAGACAATACCATTAAATGCATAAACAATAAAGCAAGACCATACAGGTAAGCCACACTTGAACAAGAGATATACCAAAGGCAAAAAAGAACATGCAGAATACACTCCACTTGTTAAATTAAGAGTTTTAACATCACCTGTAGCATGAACTCCATTAATTGTTGAACGAACTATTATGCGATACAATGCGATTGCTAATACAAAACGAGTGAACAAAACCGTATATTCAGGAACCTCAACCAACCAAAGCTTCAGTATATAATCAGCTTCTAGTATAATTGGGAATGAAACAAGAAACATTAAAAAATATGAATATCTTCCTGCTTCATAAATCAACTGAAAGAATCTTTTCTTATCACCCTTCGCATAACTTTTTACAATTTGTGGAGTAATAGAGGTTGTGAAATTTGCTGCCAATTGATTTACACCACTTTCAATCTGATATGCTACTTGTCGTGCTGCATTGACTGTTACACCAAAGAAGATATTAATCAATATATTAATACCTTGGCTATTACCTGTTGCGCAAAAAGCACCAACTGTATCCCAAACGGAATAAGAGAGCATTTCTTTATAGATAGTTTTCTCTCTACAAAACGAGATATGTGTCTCTTCGAATCTTTTATAGCAATAAAACCTATAGAAAATTTGTAGTCCAGCACCCCATAAGGCTAAAATAATTGAGTATGCTATCAAATTATCCCTAAAAGGTAGATAAAGCAAAGCAAAAACCAAGGAAAGTTTAAAAATAGCTTCAACCAATCCAACATAGGCATAGATATCCATCTTTTCATGCGATATAATCGTAGCGCTATAAGGTACTTGCGTTAATGAAAACATACAAGTAAGTACAGACATCTGGTACACAATATTAGCAGCAAACTCTCTACCCGCAGGGATATTCATTTTGTAATTTACAAACCACAGACCAACCGTTTCCATCAAGAGGAATAAAAAGCCGGCCATTGCAGTATGCATAGCAAGAGAGGCGTTGAAGGTCTTCTTCAGTTTCACCATATCCCCTCTGCCGAGTTCGAAAGTAAGGAAACGGCTCGTACCCGCTGACAGAGAACCATTAATGATGGTGAACATTGCCACGATACTACCTATAGCTCCATAAAGTCCATAGTCTTCAACACCCAATGCCTGCAAGATGATACGGGAGGCATAGAGATTGATGGCCATCATCAGGAACGAGCGGATATATAGAAATACCGTGTTCTTTGCTATTCTTTTATTTTCTGACGCCATATATTCTTTTTTATTATGGTCTCCAATAAATGTTTTCAGCAATCACCTTGGCTGGATTACCAGAAGCGATGCAATGAGCAGGGATGTTAGTTGTAACAACACTATTAGCAGAGATGATTGCACCCTCGCCTATTGTAACACCCTTCGTGATACTAACATTTGAACAGATCCATACATGGTCACCAATGATGACCGGTGCCTTGTCTTTGTATCCCTTAATGATGACATGATGACCGCCATTGTTATCTCGTATCCAAACATCACGCCCAATGTGAACATCATCCCCCATAACGATCTTCTCTGAACAAACGATTTTCAAACCTATGTTGGTAGCACAACTACCTATTAACATCTGTGCGCCCTTGAATACCTGCACATCACTATCGTATTTGAAATAAGAATGACCTTTACCAAAACTCAGTGTGGCATCATCCTCTACCAAAAGTCGGAACTCACCCTTACTACCACGTGTTCGCTTCTGATTAAGACTTACCTGACCTCCAACTTCAATATTTGCAGTTTTGGCGATATCTATGGCACAATGAGAAAGGACATTGAAGACTTTTCCTTCTAACAGGTTGCTATGGATATTCTTTCTACAGTAATTCCAATAGAAGATACGGAGCAACTGCATTGGGTTCTTCTTATTGTGATAAATGACACGAAGGATATTCTTTACCTTTCGCTTAGCAGAAATCTTATCATTACTCTCGTATGGAAAGAACTTAGCTGCACATTTATCAAATGGCATTTCATCAAGTGCCTTAAAGAATTCATCTCGATTGATATTGGCAGGATAAGGAAGCTTACCGCCCATTATAGCAGTGCTATTACCTGGGACAATATCCTTCAAAGTAAACTCTTTAACAACTAACTTATCCTTAATTTTATCAAAGTATTCCAAACCTTTCTTGGAATTAATCATGATAAGGGAGGTTCCTAAGTTCTGTTCCAAAGAAGAATCTACCTGACCAATTCCCCAGAAATCACCAAGAGTGATATCACTCATACGTGGAATACCCTTGAACTTACATTCATAACAAGAAGGGCGCTCAAAGACATTGTCGTGGTATCCACGGCGATAATCATCCTCATGACCTTCGCCATAATATACCTGACCATTCTCGAATGTTATCTTTCTGGCAAGACTATGCCAACCGTGATCCTTGTTTTTGTCCTTAATAGATACAATCTTAGAACCATAGCGAGCTTCCAAAGACTCCTTATATTTCTCAAAAACCTTTGGAGAGTTCGTTGCACGACAAAGGAAATCTACAATGATAAGATTATCGTAATCCTTACGAAGGAAGCTTCGCAGAGCAGCCATCTGGCAAGGTGAGCCACAGGCTAAAACCTTTTCGCCAGCAATCAGCAACTGCTTAATCTGCTTATACAAACCTTCAGCATTGCTCTGTACATACTTGGAACTACGAAGACGCTTCAAATCTTTCTTGTCATTAGAAATGAAGTTGAATACCTTCAAGTCATCCGTATAGATGGCACCACTAACATATCCCTTCTGCTTATACATGGCTTGTGCAAGAAGAGTAAAGATACCACCAGATGTACTATCAAAGCGAATAACAATATCCTTGTTATAACCACCAAAAACTTTTGGCTCTGACAAATCATTATGCTTCAACTTATCGATATTGATCATCGGACAAATTTTCTCGCAAAGATGACAATCAGTGCACTTTTCCTTATCAACCTCTGGATACCAGAATCCTTCATGGTCGGTATGGAAAGTTATAGCTTGAGCATGACACACATCGCCACAAGCGTGACAACCGCAACAATCTTTTTTATTCTTTATATCAATCATTTTAATAAACCTCGTTGAATTTTTCCATTCTGAGTCTTTGGTATTTCATCTATCCATTCATAGTGAACAGGAAGTTTATAAGACTCTAGTTTACCGTTCAGTTGGTTTTTAATATCATCAAAAGTAATGACACTATCTTTGTCTTTCACAATGAATGCCTTAACAACCTCACCAAGAACACCTTCCTCATCTGACACGCCAATACAAGCGCAATCTGCTATACCAGGAATCTTGAATAACTGCTCTTCTACTTCTATAGGACTTACCTTTTTACCACCGACATTAATCAGTTCTTTCTTTCTGCTTATTAAATAAATATATCCTTCTGCTGTCTTATATCCCCAATCACCAGTACGGAAATAATCACCAAAGAAAGATTCCTCTATTGGCAAATCAAGATATCCATGAGTTACATGATCACCCTTTACGCAGATTTCACCTTCTTGATTAACTGGACAGTCTTTTCCATTTTCATCAAGCACCTTGATATCTGTATTTGGTGAAGCCTTTCCTACAGAATCCAAATGTGCCTTATCCTGATGAAATTCCATAAAAGCAGAACGAGAAGCTTCAGTCAAACCATAGTGCATACATACTCTGGTATGAGGAAGCAAATCGGCAAGTTCCTGCTTCTCATCCTTAGAGAAGAAGGCACTGCCCATTTCTATATATCGAAGCTGATCTTTGAAATCACCCAGTTTATCGCCTGTAAGTTTTTTGAGGTATCTCCAACTGGCAGGAACCATTGTGAAACCAGTTACATGGTCTTCCTCCATCGTGCGATATATCTTCTTTACATTGGCAAAGCTACCGAGCAGGATTAATGTCGCTCCCTTAGACAGACAGCATCTTACTCTACCCAAGCCAAAGGAATGGCTGACTGGAAGAGCTAGAAGTTCAACATCTTCCTGTGAATTACCAATAAACTCATTGATATTTCTTGCTGCAGCAGCCTCATTATCATAAGTCAAAGGCACACCTTTAGGTTTACCTGTAGTACCTGTTGTAAAAAGAATGTCTGCAATCTGATTTCCTTCAGGAAGCAAAGGTGTAGAGAAATCAGCAGATAATTCTGCGAAGTCTTTCAATCTAGCCTTAGCAACCTCCTGCTCGCTTTCATCAAAACCAACCAGAAGATTAGCATGCGTTTGCTTCACAATATAATCCAATCTGGTAGGATTTGTTGCAGCATCAATAGGAACGACCTTTAATCCTGCTAAGTGTGCGCCAAAATATGCATACACAAACTCTATCTGCTTGCCAGCTGCCAGAATAACAACATTTCCTTCGTTTTGTGATAATTGAGATTTGAAATAATCTCTTGCTCCCAATATGCGTTGACACAACTGAAGATATGTTGCAGATTTCTTTCCACTTTTTACAGCTATCTTATCGGGCTGCACGGTTGCCCAGTGCCATATTTGTTTTTCGATACTTTCTAACATATAAATATTCTTTGTTTTATATTGTTTTATCGTATCGTCTCATAAATGTTCTAAGAACTTTAAGATTATATTATTCTGTCAAATCTTCTATGAGACTAACAATATCAGATACATCCTCCAAGTCCATAATCATATCAGATGTAATCTTCACATCAAATTCCTTCTCCAACTGAGAGATAATCTCTACATTATGAAGAGAGTCCCACTCATCTGGTTCACCAATTTCGGTATCCATATCGATTTCTGTTGTTGGTACATTAAGTACACGAGCAATCAATTCTATTACTTTTTCTTCCATAATTTATCTTGTATTTAATATTTTACTATTTTTATACCCTTGAGCCACATTTTCTTAAACTTCTATCTAAGACGGTACTGAGGTATCCTCACTGCTTTCAATTTCGATAATAGCAAATCAATCGCAGTTTTTTTATTTTCCAAACTCCTTAATTCTCTGTTCCTCTTTCAATGAGCAAACAAGTAGCTGTCCGTGTTTCTCGGCTACAATATAGCCATCCAAGCCTTGAACTACTACCTTGCTCTCTTCTGCCAACACAATTCCCTTCATAATTTACTAATTTCTGTTTAAGTGACCATAATTATTGCACATCAAAAATTAAAATTCAGCTTTTTACAAATAAGTTCCTTCAGAAAAGCAGCAGAAGTATACGATGCATACTCTTGGAAATCATCAGCCTTAGCAACATCAGCAAAATCTGATACAGATTTAAATGATGCACAGAATTTAGGGCGAGGATTAATTCCATTTGCCGCTGCATAAAACAACCCATAGCTTTCCATCTCAATGCCAATTATTTTTCTCGCATGGTTTTTAATCTGAGCTATTTCTTCTTTACGTGCAGTTACAGCAGGCACAGATGCCATCGGTCCAATATGGACTTGCAAACGACTTTTGGGCTTACCATTATTTGTTGGATATTTTTGCTCTATATCATTTAACAGATTCTGGTCTTTTTGCATTTGCATACAAATATTCTTAAGTTCGTTGTCTAATGCCAATGGACGATAATCCGGCTCAAACTTGCGCTGTCCATCTTCACCAGTTTTAATCTTACCACTAGCCCCATCCCAAACATCAGAACAAATCAAGATGTCACCATAGCTAACCTCAGCAGAGTCTACACCAGCTGCAATACCTGTCATGAACAAATATTTTGGTGCAAAATTGTAAATGACTTTCGTTGTCAACGTTGCAGAACTAACACCAGCCATCTGAGTCATAAAAGTTGTTATGACTGAAATATCACGCCCTTCCTTATTTTTGATAGTCGCTTTATAATAAGTATTGGTACGATCATCCTCAATATCAACGATTTCCCACTTATCAGAAAAAACTTTTTGAACCTGTGAGTTCTCAGGCTCCTGCAATGCATTAATAATAGCAACATCAAAATTATATTTTCTTCTGTTCTTTCCCATTTTTTCTTTATATTTAATCAAAAAACGAATTTTATTTTTTAAAGGAATTTTCCAAGAATCATTATTGACTTCGTACTTCAAAAGTTGCAAAGAAAACTTATCGAAAGAATTTTGATACTTTTCTATATCTTCCAATCTTGTTAATCCAATTAAAGACATCGGACAAAACAAGTCTTCATCATGATGTATCAATTTCATCAAAGTAATTGCATTCTCAGGATTTGAATCTTCTCCCCAATTTTCAGGAATATTTAAATCCAATATAACTAAATCAAATAGAGTTTCACCCATTTTTGCCATAGCCTCCCTAAAGTCATGGGCAATTATCGGCTCTGTATTTATACCACTCTCTTTAATCAAGTCCCTTAGTGTTGATATTTTTTCAGGCGTATCATCAATGATTAATATGGACAACATAATCAATTATTTTATTCAACGGCTCTTTCCAATCTTCTTTATAAGAGCAATATTTAACACAACCTAAGTAATTTTCGCCACATAATCTTGCTAAACGTTTTTCTACTACTTCTAAAGTTTCGCCATCAAACGTTTCATATTGTGTAACTATTGCAATTTTTACTATTTTACCTTCATCATAAACCTCATTCACAATCATTTCTCCTCCATTTTTAAGGGAATCGCCATATCCATAACCTGACTCGCCATCATAAGTGGGGAGTGTCATATCTACAAGTAGCAAATCATAATTACCAAAAAGCGAATTCATAACCCCCGTCTTATATGAACGAACAGTGTCAACGATAACATCAGAAAAACTATTTTCTATGTTAGACTTTATGTCTTCACATTTGTACTTATCATCCTCTATCAATAATATCTTCATGCTTTTATCGAATTAAGTTTTACAGATATAGATGCTATGAAATATGAATCAACAATGCTATTACTATAGGTATTCTCCCCTGGCAGTAAGTTAGATACGATGTTACTAATTTTAACCATCCCAGAGCATTTTTCTCTTTTTCCTATGCCTGATAGCAATAACTTTTTTTCACGTCCTTTAAACTTGTCTATTACAGATTGAATCTGAGGAATATCTTCATCACGTAATTTATTTGAAACCTCAATTCTAATATGGTCTTTATCTTCTTGAACAACAACCTTACACTTTAGAGGTCTCTGTACAGATTTGCAATATGCTGTTACATTATTGAATAAATCATGAAATAAATCATTGAATTTATCGAAATAAACACCTTTAAGCATAGACCTACTTGAAATATCTATGCTAGCCTTTAAAGGTGAAGTATTAATACGATTATGCATTCGCAAACATGCATCAACAACATTCTTTATATCAAAAGAAAAGTCTGTCTTGTCATTTTTTACAAACCATGACTTCACGATATACATATCTTGTTGAAAATCAGTTTTGCAACTTCTTATTGCAAATTTAAAGTTGACAAGATTGCAATCCTCCCCTATTTTTTCACTAATATCTTTTTCTAAATTATTCAACATAGAACAAATGTCAACTTGCATTACATCTATAATTGACTTTATTTCTCGCAATCTTCTTTCTGTTATATTCCACAATGTGGTAAAAATGAGGTTGACACAATCTATGAAATTTAGTCTCGAACTTTCATTATAGGCATAACCGATATATGAATCAATCTGAGATAAAGAGAAATCAAATGCTGCCTTCTTATTTGTATTGATCAACTCTGTCTTTATTTGAATAACTTCGTCTTTTAATCTAAAGATATAAGCATCCAATGATGCAGAAAACTGCTTCAGACATTGTCTTACATAATATTTTTTCTCTTCGTCTTGTAACTTCATATCATTAGTCCAAAACTCATCATCTTTATATTGGTTATTTTCACCAATATTAGTTACCAAATTATGTGCTTGAAATTCATGTCTTATTTGATTGACTAAAGTTCCATGCCTTATTCTTGTACTCAAAAAGAAATCTAAACCATATTTTGGATCGCTCAGAAAACGGTCTCTTAAACACAAGAACAATTTTTCACATAAAGAATACTTATAATTAATTTTTGCAGACTCATCAAGAGACAATCTAATACTTATATTTAATCCATCTTTAATATTTAATCCATCTTTATCCATCAACTTAATCAAAGAATCTAAAGAATTATAAAAATTCATTGAATCATCTGAGTTTTGAAACAAATCATATAAAACTTTTTCTTCACTGAGACCTTCTGAAATAATTTTATTAACATCAACATAAATTTTACTTTCATCAATCTTCTTAGTTAAGCTGCGTATAGATTGCTCTCTATAAATATTTGCAATCTCATTCTTAAAGATAGTTTTTTCTGTTTTCTCGTATAATAATTCACATATCTTGATACGTTCTTCTATGGCATCATTTAGAGTACTGAATCGCTGTACATGCAAAGAAAGAACTTTCGTATCAACTACATAGGCCAAGAAATAAAGCAAAAGCTGATTATTAGCTATATCCAATTCAGAAGCACGTTTTACATGATAGAGTGACAACACTTTTTTATAAGGTAAATATCTTTTATAATCCTCAAAGCCTATCATTGTATAGAATATTGATAGTTCCAAAGGAATACTATTTTTTAAAAGATAATCATCCTCAAAAATATTTTTAAGTTCTTTCTTGTCAAATAAAATATCTAACGTCTCATCCTTAATCTTATATTTAACAAAGAAGCATACCGCCTCATCTAATTTTTTATCAGCTATTAATTTGCTAAATATGTATGAACATACGTGATCCAAAAGGAAAGGAGCAACTTTATTCTGCTCCAGCAGACTGCATAATCTACTAAAACCCTCATTAGAGTCCAGCAAATGAGGTCGTAGCTGAAACTCCATCAAATCAACGTCATCTTCTATATGATGATTCTCTACTTCCAATGAGATGCTATTATTTAAGCGATAATCTCTTATATTCCGCCCATAAGAATATTGACTAAAATCATCTAATATATGCAGAATACTTTTGCTTTCATATCCTTTAACAATATTCCAAAAATGAGAAATACCGTAAATAGAATAGCATGAATGGCAAATCGTCATTATATTTCTATAATATAAAGGCTGGTTATTGTTTTCTTTTGTCAAATATTTATAGTAATACACTAGCAACTTGTCAAATATCGGAGTATTTTCGCCAATACTTTTAGGGCATTTTGCTCCCATAATCACCAAACTCTTTACATATAAATCTAAAAGAGAAGTATCCCAAGGATACTCATCTCCATATTTTGGATATTCAGCGATAAAAGACTCATAATCTGCTGAATAATAATCTTTAATTAATTTCTCCCTAATCACAATGGCTTCTGAGCCTTCGAAAGGAGCAAGTCTTTGCTTATATAAAAATGAATGAAGTCGCTTGTCCTCTATAACATCATTAATCAAAAGAACATTCTTCTGGAATTCTTTATTTTTGATAAGTCCCTCATTTGCAACATTTAATGCAAACATAAAATTATCATACAAATCCAGCAAGGATGATCTCAAATCAAACTTAACCCAATCCGCAAAGCTAAATGGCTTGAAAGGCATACAATGGGCAACTATATAACCCAAAGTGTCTTCATCTAAAGTATTTTTCAGATTTTCATAATTCAAATCAATCTCCGCCTCAAAACTATATTCTGTAGAGGAGGAAAGATAAAAGAGATAGGCCATATAGGAATAAATATTTCCCGACTCTTTGTAAAGCTTATTATATAGTTGAGTACAGGCACTTAAACCAGATTTCAACCTTTCCAACTTTATATCTTGTTCTAATGTCCAAATTGAATAAGATATTTTCTTTATTGAGACCAAATAAGCCTCTGCTTCGTCATATTTCCCCAACAAAAAAGCTGTATCATATTTTTCTCTAAATAAGAGATATTGATTGATTATTTTTTTGTTACGGCTAAATATGAAGGCTAAAATCCCCACATATTCTTCATATGGCTTACTTAAAAGAAATCCTCTTCCATGTAAGGATTGATAACTATTTCGACGCAAAAAGGACAAGCTTAGCAAACCTGTAAATGTTGATGGTGCCCTATCTGCAATCTTGTTTAATTCATCATAGTTATTATTTGAAAACATATGACGAAGAAGCTGCATTTTATCAACTTGCGAATCACAAAGTAATTCTATATATTTATTCTTCATAATTGTACTCATAAATTTGGATTATAAAAATATGTATATACTTTTGCTGGAATCTTTGCCATCCTCAAAATACCATAATCCTACACACAAAAAGCAAGCCTTCATCGTATCCCATTATTCTATATATGAAATACATTTTTACGGCAATCGTTTACATTGCATTAAAATCACATCAATCCAACCATTTATAACTAAACACCTCTTGCATTGCTTCCTTTGAATTTTGCCAAGAGCCATTCCACTCTATACGAAGTACAGTATATCACCAATACAGCATCCCCACTATTTTACAAGTAGTTACACGTATTTTTTTTTTGAAAAAAGTTATTTTGTATCGTTTGTAAATCACTGTTAGAACGTAACTAATGATTTTCAGCAGTTAGCACATCCAACATTTTTCAAAAAAAGCATATTATTAATTGGTATTGCCAAAGCTACCTATTAGGCAGCCTTGACATTCACCTTTTTGTTCGAGTTATAATTACATGGGATTAGGGACATGATAAGATTTTCGAAAACCTACCCGTCCTTCCTTACCGTTAAAGAAGGAGTCTTTCGAATCCCTCCGTCTCCCTTTAGCCAAAGGGAGCTCCACCTCTAACCAAGCCTTCCTCCTCAGAAGGAAGGATGTAACCGCCCTACTCGGTGCTCGGAACCGCTACGCTTTAAGGTTGGCGGACCATCAAAGGTCTACGCCATATTATGCGGGATGGGACCACCTTATCAGCATCAATCGTCTCAATCATGATTAAATTAACCAACATTAATCGGAGAATCACTTTTACGCAATGCTTTTTGGGCTATCATTTTATCTAATCCTATTTTAGTTAACGAATAAAGAGTATATGATCCTGAATCAACATTCTCTCCAGTACTTGAAGTTATCCATCCCAAAGCTATAAACTGAACCAATATCTGATCTAAATAAGATTGATCTAAAACTATCAGCGAAGATTCTATTTGTGGATGACGTTCAAAAATTATTCTCTCAAGGCTCTTATGTAATCCACTCTTTGTTGATGAACTTAAAAGTTCATCACTCATATAAAAGAACAACTCATTCCATTTTGTTTTTATTTGATATTCAAAACCGTCAAGAATTCTATTTTTTAAATGAAGAATAACTTCATCATCCCCACCAGACAAACCTTCAATATCCAAAGGAGTTCGATAATGTTCTAATTCCTTTTTTAATAGAGCATTCTCTTTTAGCAATTTTAGGATTTGACTATTAGCTTCTGCAGATGAAATCTCAGTCGCACTTACCCATCCATCTCTAGGATTATTTTCAAAAAGATAGTCTAAACTCTTACTTACCTCAAAGGCCAGTTCATAAGAATCCTTCCAAAATCGACATAATTTATGCTTCAAATAATCTTTAAAGCTATCTAAAGCAGGAGTTTTCTCGACCATACTATATGGTAGCTTTTCAATATCTTTTCTTATAAAAGCAGCAGTTGGCACACCTATTTCTTGAGCATACTCATATTCTAACTGTGTATAACTCTTTTGTGAATTAGGTTCTATAGAACCATATCTACCACCTACAATAACTATATAATAGTCACACTTAGATATTAACTTCTTGATTACAGTAAACTGGTCATCGTCAGCAGCAGAGAAATATTCCATACCGACAGGAATACAGTTTTTCCCTAACAAAGCTTCTATAACCTTCTGTCTTTCCTCCTTTAAATCTTCATATGTAGAACTAATAAAAACTTGATATTTCTTATTCATAATAAATTCTTAAGCCATTCTCTATATTTTATAAATTCTTCATCCTTCGGATTAATTTGAAGAATATAGTTGACCTTACCAAGCAAATGATGAATATATACAGATTCCTTTGTTATCCAAGTAGGCAAACTTATTCTAGACATATGGTTAGCTATACCATACTTCATACAATAATATACCTCTTGTCGAACTTCCTTTCTATATTTTTTAGGGGTTTGAAGTATTTTGTTTACAACAACTCCCGTAACCATCTGGCAAGCGCCTTTGCGCATTACTTTTGTCTTTTCATCATTGAGTTTAAATTTTCTTGTACCAACCAACATTCTTACATATTTCACTAGTCTATTGACATCTATATATTCTCCAGAAAATGTAAGGTCATCAGCATATCTAGTATAACGGATTTTCCTTAATCTACAATAGTGAAACAAACGCTGGTCTAAATCATAAAACACCATATTAGATAACATTGGGCTTGTTGGCGCACCTTGAGGCAAACATCGACCCAATGTACAAAGTTGAGTCAAGAAGACAACGACTGTTTTTTTATACCCCATTTTAGAAAAGACTTCATAGACCTGAGACTCCTTTATACTGCCAAAGAAATCATGAAGATCCAAAGCTACCACTATATTGGTATTTCTATGAAAACGAGCATTGTCTCTCAAATTCTTTCCTGGCACAAAAGCTTTAGCCAAAGGGGAAACCATATCTTTAGAAGCAACTTCCAATATATTTTTTAAAACCCAAGTTTGAATATCCTTCAAATCAGGATAAGGTTCCAGTATTAATCTTGTTCCTCCATGTTTCTTAGGAATTTCATATGGTCTATAGAAATACTGTTGACTATTGCTAATCGCCAACAAAAAAGAATAATCATAGCCAAGTAAGAGCGATAGATGTTCTTGATCATATATAATAGGCAACCCTTTTTCATGCAATGACAGTGCATAGTCTAAAAGGTTTTCTATCTCGCAATCTTGATAACCCAGCCCCCGAGCTTGATCTATGAATTGAATTCGATATTCTAAGAAATCCATTTTATCTTATACATTAAGTAGAAAGAAATTACCAAAATATTCTCAGATTGCGTAGCAATCTGTTGAACCCGAAGGGTTCAGCCACTCCAAAGAATTTTGGATGGTTCCAGCCATCCAAAATTCTTTGGAGTGGCTGAGCTCGATTATAACTATACTGAAGGAAAGTGACTCACTTCCCCATGCTTCATGCATTAAACTAATATTCTTTACTACTTTCTTTTTTTCCTTCTTAAACGTGGAACGTAAACATCATCAGGAGATATCAATATTGACTTATGCGAGGAATCAGAACAAAGGTACTTATAAAGCCCCCTCTTCTGCAAAGCAACAGACAACTTATGAAAATAATTTTCTCCTTTCTTAGTCAAGTGCAAGCGTTCTCCATCGATAATAATTATATTCAAATCCCTTAGATTATCTAAAGTCTTTATTAGCGAGTGAAAACTATAACCATTATGCAATAAAAAATAGATATTTCCATTGACCCTAATGATTTGCAGCAACTTGAATATTTGTTCCGAATTATCTTGCATAAGGTGCTTTTTTAGGAAGCCAATATATAGGAAACGTATTGTTTGGACACCTTTCCATACATACTAATGCTTCAGATTGGCTATAGCCAAATATATTTTGATTATTTACTTTAATGATTTTTTCTATTGAATGCATCAAAGAAGATGCTATTTCAAGTTCATCTCCATCATAATAATCAGTTATACCTTTTGATTCTTCATGTGAACAATAAACTTGTATTCCTTCTGCATTTAGTTTTTCAACCCCAGCCTTCATAGCGACAATACATAATACTAATATATCTACATTATCTATAGGATAAGGACATACTTTCTTGACATATTCTATTGCATCAAGTGCAGTTTTTCCTGAACCTAAATAATCATCTACGAGAACTACTTTAAATTGCACTTTTTCAAGATTCCCCAAATAGTCCTTAATATCTGAAGCACACACTGTATGTTTACCTAAGTCTATCGAAGTTTTAATTGAATTTCCTCTAAACTGATACAGAACAGCAGCGCTACTTTTAAGATGTCCTATTTCTGATTCAGGAAGGCACTGTGCAAAGAGTAAAAGACACGAAGGATAATCCTTACGCAATCGCTCTATAGTCGGAATTAATTCCTGCACATATTGCTCAGTGCTAATATGCAAAAACCTTTCAGATAGCTTTAATATGAAATCTTGCTGATCTTGCGTCAACTTGGATAATGTTTCAATGTACCGCTCAAATGTTGAAAGTTCATTGCCTGTATCAATCACCCATTGCTTAAGGTGAAAAAGATTTTCTAATTTCGCCAATTGATTTACATTAAAAACTGATGAATCCTTTTTGGTATAATTTCTTACTTTCATATCATTGTAAACAGTTTCTTTAAATGTAAATCATAATATTTCATTAACATAGGAAACATTATAATATTTTTTATCCTTTATATCTTTCCCAATCCATCACGCAGAAGGGGCTGCCGTAATCTTCGTAGGACTCCATCTGGGCTATCTTTGACATGCCTGCATCGAGGTAAGCAACATCTTCGATTGCTATCTTTCCCGATTTGATTTCTGAAATGATGGACTTCAATATATCGGAGCAAGTATAGTCGGGACAATACATGTCATCGAAATAACAGAAGTGCTCATCTTTCACGAAGTGATAAGAAAGGGATTCTAAGATTTCAAAGAATGTCTCGAAGGCTTTACGATGGTTGCCTTTCGACATATCTTCCTTAATCATTTTCTCGTATGGCAAGAGGAGATTGGATATCATATTACAATCCATGTCTATATTACGAGGATTAAAGATTGACTCTATCTCTCTTTTCAAAGGAGATAACTCTATATCAGTTCGTAAAGCTGATTGCTCTGCTCTACGAAGTATGTATTTCATCTTTTCTGAAGGCATAGTTTATGATTTTATAATGTTTCTTGTCCCCATAATGGGGTGCGAGAGCTACCTAAAAAGAAGGTTGCTCCTGGCTTTGTTGAGAAATAAGATTTCATGATTTTATATTTTTGTTCCTCATTGCAGTATCGCTCTGCACTTGTCGTCGCTCGAATGAGGATGTTTTTAACATTCTGCCTTTTACAGGCGCGAAATAAAATCATCTGCTGTATGTTCTGTTACAATATCGACAGAAAACCAACGCTTTCCTAAATCTTTTAGAGATGCACCAAAATGATAAACGATATCGTCTATAATAAGCCAATGATCATGTGAACGCTCAAAGGTATGCAAATCGACTTTTCACATAACAATCTAAAATTGGCTTACACCTTGTTCAGTAAAAGCAAAAGGAGGACGTCTGACTCCCATCTTTATAGCCTGAATTTCATCTTCACTCATATAATTGGAGGTCACAAATTGTGACTTCCAATTATTCCATTCCTCTTCTGTCAAACGAAACATATAATAATCAGGAAAGCGCTTCATGTTACGCTTTACTGCCTGATTAAGGAGTTTTTTCTACCTCTCCGTCTCTCCTACAAGGAGAGCTCCACTTTCTCCCCAAGCCCCTTTTCCTCAGGAAGCGGGGATGTAACCGCCCTACTCGGTGCTCAGAACCGCTACGCTCTAAGGTTGGCGGACCATCAAAGGTCTTCGCCATGGTTGTGCGGGATGGGACCGCATGGAGATGGAGGGCATCGCCAATCGAACGTGGCAGTGTAGGCAAATATTGCCCTAACTGATTTGTCGTAATCTTCATGGATTTCTTTTCACCCTAGAACTGATTTATACCCCCATCGTAAACTTCATCAGGTCCATCAATAGTTCTTCAGCTATTTCCTGTGCCATCTTCTCTAATTCCTCGAAGTGAAGAAGACCAGTCTTCTTTTTGTTGGCTAGAACCATCTTGGCTAAATCTTCTGATGGGATGTGATGGAAACGAAGGAAGATCTTCTGCATCGCATTCAGCATCGTACCACTATGCATTGCATAGTCAAATTGTGCATCTGTCAGGGTTGAAGAATCTTTGCCCTCTAATGTAGGCACCATCTTTTCGATGGAACTGTATAAGGTTCGCATATCCATCAGCAGAAGTTCGGAATAGCGCTCTAATGTTGGTTGCTTGGCTCCCTTCATCATGGCTTCCTCTAATCCCTGGAGGTCATCAATGTATGGGAGGAAGGCTTCGTAAGGAAACTTATTGCCTAAGTTCAAATTGACTAATTCCAAGGTGACGAAGAAGGCTACTTGACTTAACTTGGGATAGTGCTCCAAGATGTCAATCAGGTTGATATGATCACCTTTTTCCTTTAGAGTAACTGGTATCTCTGATTTGACATGGATTGCGTCCAATGGTACATTATCCAGAACTTTTCGTATACTACTCGGCATAAAAATATGCCATTCCGTTGCTGCTTCATAAGTTACAACTAAATGCAACTTCTGCATCAGGAGATACTTCGCATCATTCCTTGGATACTTGATGCATTCTTCTGTTGAAGAGGACAAAAGCTTCTTGAGGAGTTCCAACTCTTCTTCAGGCAAAACCTCAAGCGTCCATAATGGGTCTTTGGTGAATATATCGGCCAAAGCATCTGCAATCTGTGCCTTGCGCCAACTCTTCGGTATATCTATACGAGCGAGTTTACAATGCTCAATGATATTGACTTTCGTATCGAAAGACATCATGTCATTCAATGAAAGTATATCAATATAAGGGAGTTGTCGTAGTGTAATCATTTAGTTTAATTTTATTTTGTTCCTCATTGCAGTATCGCTCTGCACTTGTCATTTTTCTAAAATCATCCCGTCCTTCTTTACCATTAAAGAAGGCTCCACCTTTCTCACCAAGCCTCTCTTCCCTCAGGGACGAGAGGATGTAACCGCCCTCCGGTGCTCGGAACCGCTACGCTATAAGGTTGGCGGGGCATCAAAGCCCTCGCCATGTTGTGCGGGATGGGACCGCCAGGCTAATGTTCGGGTTTCACCATAAACATATTAACAGTATTGTTGAATTCTGACACGTAATCTACAAAATGCGGATTATCTTTTCTTAGAATCATTGCTGCGTAATTATCTACTCCTTCTAAGTCTTGGATATTAGCAACCATAATGACATATTGTTCTTTGTCATTAGCATAAGCAAACCAAGAATCAAACAGGCGATTTCGCATAGCTTGCTTTCTAGTAAGTATTTGGATTTACCATCATAACATCATACGGTGAAGAGGCGTTGATTGTTTTCAAAGAAAGCTGTTTCATGTCACCAAACATTTACAAACTTTGGCTCTTCTCCTGTACGAGCTAAATAATCCTGACGGAGCATCTGCTCTAACTCTGCCATACGCTTTCTTTTTCTTTCCTTTGATGCCATGAATCTTTTCATCGCAGCATCTCGCTTTTCCCAAAATTCTTTATCTAATGTTTCCATATATACCTCCTAGTTTTAAAATCTTTGGTGCAAATATAGGCTTTTTCTTTGAAACCACCAAATTTTTGGGGGAGTTTTTACAACTACTCTTCTACAACTGCGAAGTCTTCCTTATGCACGCCACGGATAGCTACAGCTCGTCCACCGAAGTCGAAGACGAGCTGGCGGTCACGGTCTATGCGGACAATGTAGCCTTCATAGTCTTTGAATGGTCCTGTAAGGACACGCAACTTCACGTGGTCTTTGGCAAACTTCTCAAAATCATCACGAAGGAATGTAACCTGCTCCGGATGGGTCTTCATCACATTCATAAAGGGCTGCATGATGGAGTCCTTGATGGATGCAGGTCGTCCTAAACTGCGGTCTTTGACTAAATGAAATTGGGGAAAATAATCTGCAAGAAATTCTTGTAGGTCCTTCACCGTACCTTGCAAGAAGACAAGTCCGCTGACAGATTGTTCCAAAGTCTTTTTCACTCCTTGTTGCTTTTCTTCATCCTTGTAGGAATAACGAAGGGTTTTATGAATGAAATAAGGTTGTTTGGTATTTTTCTCGTCAGCATTAAATTTTTCAAGCCATTTCTCCATCCCTTTAGCTGCCATGTGAAGAATAAAAATATAACTCCATGAAGTGGGGTTGGTGGAAGGGTCTTCTTTCTTTCTGATCCGTTTACGTCGGGATATTCCTTCTACACTCGGATCCGAAAGTCTTTCAGCCCCGATAACGTGGATGCCCTTTGGTAAGCGTTTACTTACGTCGGCTGTAGAAGGTGAATTCAAGCAATCCTGCGTCATATTCTCGTTCTACTTTATGTCCTCAGCTGCAACCATACATGATGGTTGTGGAAGCCTGGTCCATTTCTTATGATTATGCATAATCTTAGTATAATGAGTATTAGCCATACAGCCTCTACACATGTAGCTTTATTTTACATCATTTGCACTTTCTTCTTAGAAAAGGGCAACAACTGCCGAAATAAGTGCAAATCTGCCATTTACAGGAATCACCCTGGGCAGATTTGCTAAACATTTGTGTTAAATTTTGGGGGAGGACTACAGAAAATATAAAAAATAGATACGTAATCCAACTATTTTTCGTACTTTTGTAACCAGATTACTCTCTTCTAAGAAGAAAGGGCGAAGTTTGCTAAAAATTTTACCCCATCATTCCGAAATGGGGTAAACATAACGATTTGTTTACAACTCTTTTGAAATCGTTTTTATAATCCGTTTGTTGGCTTCATTGATGGTTGCTACGTCTAATGACTGCAAGTAAATCTGTGTGGTCTTATAGGAGTTGTGTCCCATGCCCTGGCTGATAGTGGCTATTGGGATGTTCATGTGCAAGGCTACGCTTGCCCATGTGTGGCGTGCCACATAGGTAGTGAGCGGTATCTTCAAGCCTACCATCTCACCGATTTTCTTAAGGTTGTAGTTGGTGTTGTGCTCCACCTTGCGGTATGCCGTGTATGGAGAGGATTCCTTGCCTGTCAGGATAGGTAGCAGGTAAGGGGAGTTCTTAGTCAGTTCGGCGTATTTGTCGATGATGGCTTGCATTGGTTTCATCCACTCGATATTGAGGTTTTGGTGGGTCTTGCGACGGTTGTAGCTTACCAAGCCACATTTCAGGTCTGTCTTCTTCAGAAATGCCATATCTACGAATGCCATGCCTCGGAGATAGAAGCTGAGCAGGAACAGGTCTCGTGCCTTGTCAAGGGCGGAACCTGTTGGCAAGTCCAGGTTTTCTATCTTGCGAATATCCTTTACAGAGATGGCTCGTTTGGCAGTTCTCACGTTAGCGGTCTGCACGTGAGCAAAGATATCCTTGGCTGGCGCATGGCCTGTTTCCACTGCCTTGTTGTAGAATGTGCGCAGGGTTCGCAGATAGAAGGACACGGTGTTTTGTCCGACACCTCTGTTGAACAGCCATGCCTGATACATTTCCATCATCTCGCTGGTCATCTGTGAGAAGGTCAGGTCTTCGTGATGACGAAACTCCATAAATCTGTTGGCAGCACTGACATAGCTGCTCTTGGTGCCAATGCACTGCATCTGCTCCTTCTTGGCTATCTGTTGGCGGAAGAAGGTAAAAACGCTCTGGCAGGGTGACAGCTGCTGTATCTCTTTGTCTATGTCGTCAATGGTATAAGGGATGCCCTCGGCATCCTTATCACGGATGATACGCTGCATCTGTTTCATCTCCCAATCTATCTGTGACTGGATGAGCTGCAGATGTGCCTGACGGTTGTTGCGCTTAGAAACAATGATAGCCGACTTCTTGTCGTTCCACTCGTCCGGAAAGACATGATAGTCGGTACTGATCCAGCGCTGGCAGCGCTGGTGAATGAGGTGATAATACAATGTGCCTTCCTTTCCCGGCACCGAGGATGCTCTGAATTTTACTTTTACTGTTGCCATAATACTAACTTTTTTATTTGTAACTCATGTTGCTTTTGGGTTATTTACCCCTTTTATATATGTAAGCAACATTATGGCAACGAACCAAAACGAGAAGATGGATGCTATCATTGTGACCTTGGGTGGTATCTATCCATTTTTTAGGAGAAAGAGTAAAAGCATTAAGACCTGCCTTTTTTTTTAAACCCCTCGAATTCGAGGGGGTTAAAAGAAGGATTATATAAACCTTCTCAAAATCCTTAACACTTATTTTAAAGCGATTCAATCCCGCTTGATTTCTAATTATGGCGAATTCGCCATAATTAAAATTCGGATTGTATATCTTCTCCCAAATTCCAATATATTCCAATGTATTTCTATTACGTAACCAATATACCAAGCATAAACCAAAACATACCACAACTATGCTATTTTTCATCTGCCACATTAACATTTCTGGAAAATCTTTCTTTTTTCCATATAATATGAGTACTTTTGCAGTAGATTTACAGGAAGAATCGTCAAATGCTGATTAGGACAAATCGCCAAACATAATAAAAAGAGAAAGAAGAGAGATGGGAAAAAGAAGAATCGCTTTATATCACGCATTCCATACCTCCCTGCCAATCATGGCTGGATATGGATTTCTGGGACTGACTTATGGCATTTATATGCATGAGTTGGGCTTCAACTTTCTGTACCCTATGCTGCTCGCCATTACTGTTTATGCCGGCAGCGCAGAGTTCTTGCTGGGCAATATGCTGCTGGGCAGTTTCCATCCCCTGCAAGCCTTCCTGATGGTACTGATGGTGAATGCCCGACATCTATTCTATGGACTTTCGATGCTCGAAAAATATAAGGGATTGGGATGGAAGAAATTCTTCCTTATCTTCGGCATGTCGGACGAGACTTTTGCCCTGACAAGTGCTTCCAAGATTCCAGAAGGAACCGACAAGGGGTGGTATCTGCTATGGATTACCTGGCTCGATGAAACCTATTGGGTTATTGGGGCAACGCTGGGCGGCCTCATCGGTCCGTTTCTCACCTTCGACCTCAAAGGATTGGACTTTGTGCTTACCGCCATGTTTACAGCTATATTCGCCGACAACTGGCTTCGGGAGAAAGACCATACCAGCAGTATTTCCGGACTGATTATCTCGGGTCTGTGCCTCACGATATTCAGTGCCGACCACTTCATCATCCCAAGCATGGTTATCATCCTTGTATTTCTCACCCTCAAAAAAAGAAAAGTATGACTCTTCTCCAACAAATCATCATGGTTTCAGCAGGCGTAGCCGCCACCATGCTTACCCGTTTCATCCCTTTCATCGCCTTCCGGCCGGGGAAACCTACACCTAAGTACATTCTGTATTTAGGCAAGGTACTGCCAGCCTCGGTCTTTGCCCTGCTGGTGGTTTACTGCCTTCGCCACATCCATTCCTTCTCTCCAGATTCCGTGGCACAGTTGGCAGCTATAGCCTTCACCATCCTCATCCACGTATGGAAAAGGAATATGATGTGGTCAATAGCAGCAGGCACCCTTTGCTATATGCTGCTCATCAGAATTCTACACTTTTAATCCCGATAAAGCCATCACACACTTATATCACTTAAATACATTTTTCCAATATTAAAACAGCCAATTTTATACATTTTTCCAACCCATTTTCAGGCCATTTCTTACACTTTTCCAACTTTTTGATGATATAATTAATCAGAAAAGCCTCTCTGCAAGAGTATGCAGAAAGGCTCAACATTTTATAGGAACATTACAATACTTCTAATTCATTTCTCTTCATAATGAGGGGATAACGTTCTGGATGTTTCAAACTATCAATTTCCAAATCCACATCAAGTTTGGGCCATTCTATAGCATTTTTACCACTCATTCTTACCTCAAGGGCATCAGAGATGCATGCATGTTTCATCCAAGGTATCCTATTATAAGATATAAAATAATCATTACCTTTTACAGAAAGCATAATGCCCTTATCATTAATCATCAAGACGCTTACCTGTGTGTCTTGCGAATTTGATTTTAAAATCGTCTCCATTTTCTTTAAGTATTTTTTCGATGAAACTTAATTCTTTACTACTAAAGCCAAAATTTTCTGCTAACTCAATATCTGGTTCCAACCAGTACTTAGCCTCATTTTCCGCTTTTACGACATGAATATGCATTCGTAATTCCTCATTGGAGTAAATCTTAAACACAAAACCATTTATTTCTTTAAACTTTGGACTCATAATTATCTTTCTTTTAAGATATTCTCACTTCCGTCAGCAAAGATAAACAAATAATCTGATAGTACAACCATTTGTTAAGATATTTAAACCTTTTTATATGGCAGGCACCCTCTGCTATATGCTGCTCATCAGAATCTGACTACACACATTTCTCCATCAACACAAAGGTGATGAATCCAAGGAGAAGGGCATAGGTGGCTTGCTTCTGAAAGCCATGAGCATGAGTTTCGGGAATCATCTCATCGCTCGTTACATAGAGCATGGCACCACCGGCAAAACCCAACATCACGGGGAGGAAGGTGGAAGAGGCTGAGCCCAAACCGAAACCCAACAGAATGCCTACCACTTCGAGCAGGGCGATGAAGATGGAAATGAAGAAGGTGCGGACTGCTGTAACGCCAGCCATCATCAAAGGAGCGATAATCACCATACCCTCAGGGATGTTCTGCAGGGCGATACCAAAGGATACCCCCCACTCCGTTGCTCCCTCTGCCGAACAGACACTCACTCCAGCAGCCATGCCTTCGGGCAGTTTATGTAGGGCTATCGCCATCACGAAGAGCATCACATGACTGAGTCGGGCATTGTTGCGATGCTCCTCGGGGTCTAGTCCCGTGATATGATGAAGATGGGGAGTTACCAGATCTAGCACATTCAGAAACAAGGCTCCTGCCATTACGCCGATTACTACCAGCCACCAAAGTCCGGTCTGTTCGAAGGCTGGCACTATCAGTCCCAACGTGGAAGCTGCCAGCATGATTCCGGCACAATATCCCAATACGGCGTCGTTCCATTTGTGAGGCAACTCCTTGACGAAGAATCCCAAAATGGCACCTATAATCGTGGCACCGCAAAGTCCGGCAGCACTAATCAATACGTTTGTCATAATCAATATAATATATCGAAGTTATCCAGTTAAACACATGAAGATGCAGATACATCATAGAAGAAAAAAAGCATGGACAACCCTCACAGTCATCCATGCCCATCTATTTCGTATCTGATCTATTCAGTTATTACTAATTATGTTTTGTTATGGTGAAATTGGTGTTTTCCAATTTCATATCATCGCTTCTATTTCAACTTCTTATAACCATAAGCTGCGTTATTGCCCAACTGTTCTTCAATGCGGATAAGCTGGTTGTACTTAGCCATACGGTCGGTACGACTCATAGAACCCGTCTTAATCTGACCAGAGTTTGTTGCTACGGCAATATCAGCAATCGTAGTATCCTCGGTTTCACCAGAACGATGGGAAGTAACGGTGGTGTAACCATGACGATGAGCCATCTCGATAGCATCCAGTGTCTCGGTGAGAGAACCAATCTGGTTCACCTTGATGAGGATAGAGTTGGCAGCACCCATCTTGATGCCCTTCTCCAGGAACTTCACGTTGGTAACAAAGAGGTCGTCACCTACCAACTGGCAACGATCGCCGATGGCAGCAGTCAACTTTACCCAGTTGTCCCAATCGTTCTCATCAAGACCATCCTCGATAGAATCGATAGGATATTTGGTAATCAGTTCTTCCAGGAACTTGATCTGCTCAGCAGCAGTCAGTTTTTTACCATTAGGATCCTTCTTCTTACCATCCTTCAACTGGCGGTAATCGTAGTACCACTCACCATTTTCCTGAACGGCAAACTCGCTGGCAGCACAGTCCATGGCAATCTTCACATCCTTTCCTGGCTCATAACCGGCATCCTTGATAGCCTGGCAGATGCTGTCGAGCGCATCCTCAATACCATCGAGTGCAGGAGCAAAACCGCCCTCATCACCTACGGCAGTAGAAAGACCGCGGCTCTTCAGGAGCTTAGCCAAGGCATGGAACACCTCAGCACCCATACGGATAGCCTCCTTCTCGGAAGGAGCACCCACAGGACGGATCATGAACTCCTGGAA
>ERZ1023617.171-NODE-171-length-30941-cov-15.923040_pt1 | contig 30941 bp, 19 predicted proteins | sample MGYA00380328_ERZ1023617 | MGnify/ENA primary metagenome ERZ1023617 (study PRJEB33179, sample SAMN07448977) | human gut metagenome | biome: Human-gut; feature: Human associated habitat; material: Faeces | host: Homo sapiens | place: India: Bhopal | collected...
TCGCTTCAAAAATAAAGGCAAATCTTGAACTTCATAAAAGTTTAGACGACTTCAACTCTATCATCTCTCGTCTACAAAAGTATACATTTTTGAAGACATAACACAACAAGTTTTCTCCTAAACTTCAAAAAAAGAAAAATCCCCATTACAAAGCCAAAACCTTGCAATGGGGATTTTTCAGAATATTTTTTCAGAATATTTTTTAGAATGTTACCGTACCGAGGTTGCGGTCAACCAACATGCCATCCTTAGCCTTGAGGTTGAACTTACCAGCCTTCTTAGCCTTGAACTTGATAACGAAGAGGTTGTTATTGCCTTCATCGAGAAGGAAGTTGTTACCACGGTTCACAAAGGTGGGGAACAATTCCTTCTGACCATTCGTGTGCAAACGGTCGTAAGTGAGGTTCACCATATCCTTCATGTTAAGCAATTCCGTACCAACATATTCAAACTCGTCAGTGCTATAAGGAAGTGCAAAGCTCAAACCATTCACATAGTGCAAGCCCTTGCCACTTACAGTAATTTCTACCATATCGCCAGCAGCAAAAGTCTTCTTGTTCGGAGTGAGCACGAGGCTACCCTTCACCTTGTCGTTAGAGTTCTTCACACCACCATCGAGTTCGGTAGTAACGCATGAGATGTCGTAAGCATCAATCAGACCATTCTTGTTGATGTCGCCTGCGCTTACATAGTCGAAGTCGCTATCTCCCTTACGCAAACCAGTGTAGTTCATGTAAGAAGTCAAGTCGTTCTCATCGATGCGCTTATCGTGGTTGATATCACCTTGGAAGAAGCTTTCAGAACCAGGAACCTTAAAGATGTACATCTGACTACCTGAAGCAAAGTTACCTACAGCCTTGTCAAGGTGTAACTTCACATAGCGAGCTTCGGGGTTACCCTCAAAGTTGAATGTCTTGTGCTCAGCATTCTGTGCCCATTCAAACTTAACGGGTGCACTCCATGTTTGACGGTCGCTACTGTATGAGAAGGTACCTGCGAGCAATGTACCATTACCAGCATCTTCGCGTGGAATGTAAACCAAACGATCGAGCTTGTTAACCGAACGGAGGTCGATAGTGATGTCAGCAGGTACGCCTTCACCCTTACCCCACTTGGTATGCCAAGGACTCTTTTCGTCGAAGTCGAACATCTTGTTAATGCCCTGACCAGGTTGGTCTTCAGCAGAGTTCTGCGCCTTGATATTCTTAATGGCAAATTCCAAAGGATTGCTCTTAGTAGTTGCACTCACCTTGCTCCAATCAGAATAACCATCCTTGTTCACCGCACGCACCTTAAAGGCGTAGTCAGTTTCAGCTTCAAGACCATCGATAGTAAATTCTGTATCGCGGATAGTTGAATAAAGCATACCGCCATATTCAATTTCATAGAAGTCGGCATTATCCACCTTCTTCCATGAAGGAGTGAGGCTGAACACACCCGTATTCTCTTCAGTAAAGTCTACTACAGGAGCAGCAAGAGCACCTGTGTGAGTGAGGTGACGATCGGCAGGTGCATATTCAAAGCCATCAACCTTCACATCAATCAAGTTGGCAGCAACATCAGTCTTGCCAATCTTCACCAACAACTGTGCATTCTTCAGAATCTCCTTCTTAGCAGCTTCACTGCCAGGTGTAGAGAAGCGATTCAAGTTGGGCTTTTCGTTGTAGAAGTATACATTTGTACCCTTCTCAAAGTCTGCCAAAGTTGTAACCTTTGCCAACTTCACACTCTTCTTGCCCACCTTAGCACTAACGCCCTTAGGTTCTTTGCTCACATTGATGCGGAGTTCAGTTTCTTTCTGAGCCTCAAAACCATTGTAGTTACCGAATGTAGGATTGATTACCACATTGAGTTTACCCTTACCATTGGCAAAAGTTGAGATTTCGGTACGTGTACACTGACCATTGAGGTAAGCCTGTGTTTCGCCGTCATCATCATACTGACTAAAGGCGCAGCTGCCATTGGCTGTAGCATAAATCTCGTAAGCACGATAATCCTTGCGGATTTGTGTGGGGTTATTATTGGGGTTGGTCATCGGGATGATGGCGTCAGCCTTTACAAATACGGGCAACTTCCAAATGGGAGCATCGTAGTTGTTAATAATGCGTCCACCTTCATACACATCACCATTATAATAGTCTACCCATCGACCTTCGGGCAAGTAAATGCCATTGCGCACGTCATTACCCTCCTTATCCATCTTCGTGTCCTTATAAATTGGTGCTACAAGGAACGACGGACCATACATAAACTGGTACTGAGTTTCAGTGCCCAGCGTGTAGTCATTGGGGTAGTCAAGGAACATGGCACGAATCATTGGCTTACCATCCACTGCCTGACGAGCAATAGTATAGGTGTAAGGCATCAATTCGCTCTTGAGCTTAAGATACGAACGGTTAATACTTGTAGCTGGTTCGCCAAGCACTTCAGGATATTTGGGATTAGCACCCCAGCCGTCCATATTGAGTTCCATCGGTGTAAAGGTCTTCCACTGGAATTCGCGCACATTTACAGGCACGTTCTTTCCACCAAAAATACCATCAACGTCACTTGTGATGTTTGGCTGACCTGAAAGTCCCGAACCAATGAATGTGGGGATGTGGAAACGAATATATTCCCAATCACCACCTGTTTGGTCACCACTCCAAATACCAGCATAACGCTGTGTACCTGCCCAACCATCGAGCGAGATGATGAAAGGACGCGCGTTCGAACCATAGTAGGGCATAACTTCGGCAACATCTGCCACACCATTCAAACCAAATGAATAGCCATAACCTACCCAAGCTACGTCGGTTTTAAGCACACGCACACCAGCATCGCGCACTTCTTTCACAATGTCGCGTTGCAACAAAGGTTCAATGCCTTCTTTGGGATGGAGGTCACTCTGTGTCCAAAGACCAATCTCCACACCCTTTGAACGGGCATAGTCACCAAACTCTTTAAGGTTTTGAATGTTGCCATCGAGAGAGTTGGTCTGTCCGTAGCCTGCTCCATAACCATCGTTGGGAAGGAACCAACCTAAGGGCATATCATTGGTGAAATAACGGTCGATAGCTGCACGAGCTGAGAACTGATAATTGTTCTTTTCACCATTCAAGCTTTCTTTTACACCGCCATTATCCTTTTGACTTTCATTGTAACGCTTACCATCTTCGTAGAGCATAAAGCCGTTTTCGGCTTCCTTCCAATAGTCGCGGTTATAAGCGTTTAGGTGACCTTCGTAGAAACCGAACTTAGGCAACAACACAGGATTACCTGTGAGTTGATAGAAGTCGTTAAGAAGGTCAACAGGTTGTTCGTCTACCATAAAGAAGGCATCGAGATAGTCCTCTTGGTGCGAAAGAATCACCTTATCTTGCTCAGTAGCACCAAAGTCGTAGCGACCAGGCTTAAAGGTGTTCCACATCATGCCATAGCCCTTTGTACTCCAATAGAAAGGAGTGGGCGAAGCTACACCACCATCTACCCAGTTATTGGTGTTTTCAATGGCAATGCTCTTACCCTTATGACTGAAACGTCCGTTTTGCACACCACCGCCATAGAAGTATTCGCCTGAACGAGTTTTCAGGGTGAGCGTTGTGCTATTTTTGTCAAAGCTAACAGGTGCTACGCTTTCAATTACCGATTCGCCATTCTTTATATTGATTACCGAGAAGAGACCGGTCTGTTTGTCGAAACGCAAAGAAACACGATTGGTAGCAATTACCACTCCATCCTTCTCATCGCGCAAGTCAACTGCCAACGGATTGCGACGTGCATTATCCACCAAAATCTTTGCAGGGGGCGTTGCTTGCGGATCGCGTACGACACCTCCATTGTCATCGCGGAAAAGACGGAAGATGTTGTCACCATAGAAGTCGATAGTGAGTTGTTTACCATCAGCATAAGTCAACTCCACTGTAGTGGGATTGATTTTTGCCGCGCTCTTAATAGGATTGGCTGAAGTAGTGGCTGTTGTTGCCGCTGACATTTGCACAAGTCCGCTTGCTAAAGGCAAAGCGTGTACACCTTGAGGTGTAAATGTGAGTCCTGCAACCGCTAACGGGAGCGCCATTACAAGAGTAGCACAGCTATTACCTAATTTATTTTGCTGAGACTTTTTCATAGAATATGTTAGATGTTTTTTATGTTCTAATATATGACGGTTCAAAGTTACGCAATTCTTAGCAGATAGAAAGGTATTCAGCTAAAAAGAAATAACTTTTTTACATTTCTGAGTAGTTCTTTAAAAAACAGACAAACAGTTTTGAGGGGACATCGTTTTTTCAATCTACAACTCTGTTTGTTTCACGCTCAAAGCAACAAGTAGATGCTTTGAGCGTAGACATAAAAAAAGCTGTTGAACTTTTCATTCAACAGCCATCTTATAAGTTGGGGTATCCGGACTCGAACCAGAAAAGGCAGGACCAGAATCTGCAGTGTTACCATTACACCATACCCCAGACACATGTTTATCCTCAACCAAAGGATAAAGCTTTATAAGTTTGTTGGGGTACCCGGACTCGAACCAGGAAAGGCAGGACCAGAATCTGCAGTGTTACCATTACACCATACCCCAAACTTAGGGCGTACCAAAGAGAACCCCTCTTCAATACGGGTGCAAAAGTACTGTTTTTTGTGGAACGCACCAAATTTTTCAGCAGTTTTTTTGATTGAATTGGATTTTAAAAACTTAAAATGAGCGATTTATGAGTTTTTAAAACCACCCTTAAGCTTTTTCTATAACCCAACTTTCAATATTTCCTGTTGTACTATCGAAGTTGATACCTACCTTGGTTATTGGTTTTCCGCTTAGCGCAAAGCGTTTGTGATAATCTTTCAGATTGATTTGTTGAATCGCATGCTGTGCACTCTTGTCCAATTTTATCTCCAACAGAAAAAGGTCTGTATGAGTGAGTAATACGATGTCAACCCTGCCATTAGGTGTATGAACTTCAACGTCCACAAGATAGTCTGTAAGCAGAGAGAATATAATGAAGAGCATCTGTTGGTAATGTCCCTCGTAATGTGTATTATTACAATAAGGAATTGTTCCCAGAAATGTTTGAAGCAAGGTCAAAGCTTCTTCCATATTCCGCATATCCAAAGCCTGCGCGATACGACGGGCTGTATTGGTTGTTACAAGCGTATTTTGTGTAACGTATGATGGAATCAGAGCCTTGGTCAGTCCCATTTTCACCTCCTTGTTAGGAACAGCAAGAACATAATAGTTATAAGCTTCATTATATTCCTTAATGGTGATATATCCGCTTTGGTAAAGCAGAGGCATGATGGTTGACATAGTCTCTGTAGGAGCATCAAACTCGCTTACATCTGCCTCCACACGGGTGATGACATCGGTAGGAACTACCTGATACTTTCGCATCATATTGATGAGATAAGTTGGAGTTCCAGAAGTAAACCAATAGGAACCAAACTTGTTTTCTGCAAAGCAATTCAACAGACTATATGGATTAAATATATCGGATGAGTATCTTGTGAAATGATAGCCATCATAATACTCTTTTAGTTTATCGACAACTTGCTCTTTCGTCATATTTCTTCTGCAAGCAAGCTCCTCAATATCTTCTGCCATTTGTGTCAAGAGTTCTTCTTTGGTAATGCCACATATACCTGCATAGTCATCATTCATGGATATGTTGGTAATGTTGTTCAGTTCGCTAAAGATGCTGACTTGCGAAAACTTAGTGATACCCGTCAGAAAGACAAAACGTAGTTTTGCTTCGCTATATTTTAAAGGACTATAGAAATTGCGCATGATATTGCGCAGGCTATCTAACTGTTCTTGCTCATGAACCACATCCAACATGGGTGCATCATATTCATCAACAAGCACAACTACCTGTTTTCCTGACTTCTCGTATACTATATTGATGAGTTCTGTTAATCGGTTATTGACATCTATTTGTGGTTGTGTAATTCCCCATTTTTTCTCTTCTGTTTCCAAAATGAATGCGAGATATCTCTCCAACTGTTCCTTATCCATATGTTTACCTCCACTCAAATCAAAGTGGAGCACAGGATATTCAGTCCATTCCTTTTCAAGTTTTTCGATAGCAAGACCTCTGAACAATTCTTTTTTTCCTTCAAAGTAACTCTGAAGGGTGGTTAGAAGTAAGGATTTACCAAAACGACGTGGACGACCCAAGAAGAAATAAGTACCGCTGGTATGAGTTAGACGGTAAACATATTCCGTCTTATCTATATAGAGTTTATCTTCTTTGCGGATTCGCTCGAAAGTCTGTAAACCTAATGGATATAACTTAAGTGCCATAATCTACGATGTTTATATTTCCATTGTGAATTTACAATCATTATTTGACACCACCAAATAATCAGACGTAATTGTATTTTTATTTCCATAAATTATCCCTACCCTACCCAGAATTGAATGTTCTAAGATTGTAAAAAAGTACGTAAGTAGAGATATTCAAATGAACTAAAAAACGCACCTCCTACAAAAGGAAGTGCGCCTTCTACAAATCTACAAATCTATTTTTTAAAGCTATCCTTATACAACTTTTAATCGTCGCGACTGCCACCTAAAAACATCATTACGTAATATACTAAAGTGGCTAATGAGCTGAGGGCAGCTACCACATAGGTGTAAGCAGCTGAACGAAGTGCCGATACTGCCATAGGATGATCGTAAGCCGAAGTAATACCTGCACGCTGAAGCCATGCAGTAGCACGACGTGAAGCATCAATCTCAACCGGAAGGGTTACGAAACTGAATAGAGTGGTAAGGGCAAAAAGAATTATACCACCTAAAAGAATGGAGGGCATTACGTTAATCATTAAAATACCTGCCAACAATATCCATTGCACCCAATTAGATGCGAAAGATACCACAGGTACTAAGGCTGAACGCATTTTCAAAGGTCCATAAGCCACAGCATGCTGCACAGCATGTCCACACTCGTGCGCTGCAATTGCAGCAGCTGCTACTGAATTGCTATTATATACACCTTGCGAAAGATTAACGGTTGCAGTGGTGGGATTATAATGATCCGTAAGATAACCTGGGGTACAGGTTACTTCTACATTATAGATGCCATTGTCATGCAACATTTTCTCTGCTACTTCACGACCTGTCATGCCTGATGCAAGAGGTACTTTGCTAAACTTTTTGAACTTGCTGTTCAAATTGGTCTGCACTACAAAACTAAGAAGTGCAATGGCGATAAAAAGGATAAGATACATGAGGAATAAGTATTAAGTGTTAAGTATTAAGTATTACATTCTAATGAGAAACTTATGAAAAGAAAAGTATTACATTCTAATGAAGGACTCTATGAGGTAGTTATAAAGGGGTAAAAAGCGTAATAACTTAACTTATACTTTGCGTTTAAGCTTAAAGGGGATTTTACTCTTAACGAATTCGGTACATTCATTAAGGATTTCAGCACCGAGCAAACGAAGGAGTAGGATGTATGCAATAACAGCGCCAACCATCTTTAGCAAAAGACTGAGGTAGATGTTGCCACCCGAGAGTTGTGACATTCCCCACCCTGCTGCCATGGCTACGGCTGCAATGAGAACAAAGGGAAGCACATCGCGCAGAGCATGAAGAAAGCGAATGCCTATTAAACGCTTCACAAACCAATGCCACACAAAGAGCCATAACGTGTTGACCACAACATAGGCTATTACCATGGCTTCGACACCATAGGGATACAATATTACTAAAAGCAACATCTGTGCCAAACACAAGGCTATCGTGTTCCACATAAATACATTGCTTTTTCCCTGACTTATGACAAAGTTGGCATAAAACGATGAGATGGGCATAAATGCTCCACCTATGCAAAGCAACTGCATAAGATGCGCACTGGTCATCCATTTATCGGTGATGGCTATGGTTATAAACTCAGGAGCAATGAGTCCTAAACCAAACAATGCAGGACACGACAGAAAGGCTGTGAAACGGAGTAACTTGCGAAACACACGCTGCATACGTTCCATATCATCTTTATCGAAACGAGCAAAAAGGGGTTGGGTTACACTCCACAACATACCCACCAACGTATTGCTTCCCATTGTTGTCCATTTGTTGGCTTGATTGTAATAACCTACAGTTTTTTCGCCATAGAGTCTGCCAAAAAAGATGCTGAAGATATTATTGTTGATATGCGTAAAAATATTTGTTGCCAATATTTTTGAGCTAAAGCCTATCATACCCCGCAAGGGCTGCAAATTGATATGCCACGAAGGATGCCACCCCGAGAACCACCAACTGCCTAAACTCATCATGGTGCAATAGATTAAGTTTTGAATGGCTATGCCCCAAAAGGCAAAACCATTAAAAGCCAAACATACACCACAGATACCCGACACCGTTAATGCACCAAGGGTTAACAAAGCTGTTTCGCGCACCTTCATGTTTCTAAACAACCAAGCACGAGGAGAGGTTCCTAACGAGGAGATAACAAAAGTGAGGAAGGACAAACGTGCCAATGGTATCAACACGGGTTGACGATACCAAGCTGCAATAAGAGGAGCACAACAAAAAAGAATAACGTAGACACACGAGCTGCAAAGCACATTAAACCAAAACACAGCATTATAGTCGGCATCGGTAATGTCTTTTTTACGATTGAGTCCTGAAATAAAACCACTCTCTTGCAAAGAGGTGGCTATTAAACTAAAAATGGTGAGCATGCCTACCATACCATAGTCGGCAGGCGAGAGTATACGCGCTAAGAAAATGCCAAACACTAAGTTCAGCACTTGTTGCGCCCCATTATTGATGCCGCCCCACAACAGGGCATTGGCTGTTTTATCTTTGAGTGAGGAGGAAGACATGTCTTATTAGTTAACTGAAGTTAGGGAGCGCATCACACTCCCTAACCCATTATTTTATTTCAGCTAGATACTCCTTTATTTGTTGGTCTAATATCGGAAGATCGTTTGTTATCACATCCCAAACGACGTTATTATCAACTTGAAAATATTCGTGAACTATATAGTTTCTCATACCATTCACCAATTTCCAAGGAGTCTTTGGGTGTGCTTGTCGAAATTCTTCTGTAAGCATATTTGAGGCTTCTCCTAGAATTTCTATATTTTTGACTACTGCGTAATACATCATATCGTCTGCGATAAAATCCTCAAAGTTTTTACCTTTTGTATATCGTTGAATTCTTTCTATAGCCTGGAGCATGTGCTCTAGTCGATTTTTATCTCTACTACTTTCTCTCATAGACTAAGATTTTATCACGTTCTACTGATTCCTTTGCAAAAGGGAGTAAGGTTCCTTCTGATACCAAATCTACTTTTCTACCTAAGAGTTCTTCTAGGTCACTCCACATGCCGAAAAATTTTAAACCAATTGGTTTGCTCTTGTCCAAAGAAACCATAATATCGACATCGCTATCCTTCGTTTCTTCCCCTCTGGAGAAAGAACCGAACAGCCAGGCTTTCAGTACGGGTTGGGTGCTGAAATAAAGGCGTAAAGCTTCTATGATGTTTTTTCGTTTACCCATAATGTAACAATTTTGTTTCTTGGCTTCAAAGGTGCACTTTTTATTCGAATGAGCAAACTTTTTTCTATTTTTTTATCACTTACATTATCAATGCCAACACAGTGAGCACGGCAAAGATGAGCATATTGCGCGAAGTTAAACCTAACACCCTATTGAGTTCACGACCATAACGAATAGTGGTCATGGTGCGCCAAGTCATGAAGTGTGGCACAAGATAAAGAGCTGGCAACACGGCTGCCCAAGTATGACCGTAGATTGCCAATGTTGCCACACAAGCATAGCCTGCCACACCTTGCAACAAATAGAACATCGAACCAAAGCGTTCGCCTAAAGCTACTATCAGCGTGCGTTTGCCACTTTGGGCATCTTGTTCACGATCGCGATAATTGTTGAGCACAAGCAAGGTGTCGATTACCAAACCACAGGCAACAGCCAACCACCACACGGCAGGTGTTAACATTTGTGCTTGCACATAATAGGTGCCACACACAGGAACAAGTCCAAAGAACACCCACACCAACACATCGCCACAACCCATGTACGAGAGTAAAGTGGTGTAGAGAAAAGCAAATACAACACAAGCCACGCCTATGCCCACTAACACCCAACCGCCATAGGGCAACAAGCAACAACCAACGGCACATGCCAACACAAGCATCACGCCAATACCCCTTTTCATAGCTTGCGGTGTTATCCACCCTTGCGCACAAGCACGTTCTGGACCTAAACGATCCTCACGGTCAGTGCCTTTTTTAAAGTCGAAAAGGTCGTTGATAAAGTTGGCTGCTATCTGCATCAAAGCAGCAAAGAGCATACCTACCACTGCTGGCAACCAACGTCCGTGTCCTTGTGCAAATGCCAATGCCGTTGCTGTACACACGGGTATCAAAGCAGCTGTAAGTGTTTTAGGTCGCGCTGCTAATATCCAATATTTCAAATTCATTTCTTTTTATTTCGGCAAGAAGTCGAATAGCATCATGAGTGATTCGGGATCCTTCCAACTCCAAAAGCGATTACCCATAAGTACTTTAAAGGCTTGCTTTTGGTCTTTGCCCACAAAACGCTTAAAGGCTGATTCGTTGGCAGGAATGGTTTCGCCTCTAACAATAAAATAATAGCGATCAGTCAAAGGATAGCCTTGTTCATCATCGCGTTTGTCAAGGTATATAATACCCGACATCTCAAAGTTGAGGTCGCGCACCTGTTCATCATGCAGTCTATTTTTATCAACAGAAGTATGACGAAGCAGAATATTATAGCCACGTTGGGCTACCACACGTGCCATAACAGAGTCTACACGCATGTAACGAATGGTATCATCGAAAGTAACGCCGACAATATTGTTTAAGTAGGCACGCATTTTCTTGCCTGTCTTTGCATCTATATATATAAGCGTGCCTTCGCCTAAATAAATATTTGCTTTGGCTTTAATTTTGCGTCCAAAGGTTTGCTGCACTACAGCCTCTTTAAATTCAGGAAAGACAAACAACGATTTACTGCGATGTTCCACCTGTCCTTGCTGTGCCATTGCAGCCACTGCGCTCATCATAATGAAGCACAGTGTAAGTAGCCATCTTTTCATAGTTCTGAAAGTTTTTTAATTACGAATTCTTTAATAAAAGCAGCCGTTCCCTCAATGCCGAGCACTGACGAGTTGATGCACAAATGATAGGTGCTGGCTGCACCCCATGTGCCTGAGCTATAGAAGTTGTAAAACTCGGCACGTTCACTATCTCCTTTTTCGATAATGCTTTGTGCTTTCTCTGCCGTACAGTTGTTCCACTTCATAACGTTGGCAATGCGGTCGTCCATGTCAGCAGTTACAAAAACATTGACACAACGTGGATGGTTGCGCAACACATAGTCGGCACAACGACCTATAAAGATGCACGAATGGTCTTCGGCTGCCTTACGTATGGCTTCGCTCTGAATGCGGAAGAGGTTTTCGTTGGACAACTCATTATTATAATAGGTACTACCCCCTCCTATAAAGGGGATAATATTGCCCAATGTACGCAAAAAGCGGTTCTTCTCATCGTTACGTTCGAAGACTTCAGGACAGAAACCACTTTCCTTGGCTGCTAAAGCTAAGATTTCGCGGTCGTAATAGGCTATATTAAATTCTTTGGCCAAAATATGACCAATGGCACGTCCACCACTACCGAGCGAACGACCAATATTGATAACAAAGGGAGAAGACATGGTTTTTAAGTATTAAGTGTTAAGTATTACATTCTTACTGGAAGGGAAGTAATAAATAATAAGTATTAAGTATTACATTCTTACTGGAAAGACTATCATCTATCTAAGTAATAAGTAATACATCCTTATGAAGGATTAAGTATTACATTCTTATTAGGAAGGAAAGCAATATTAGGCATTAGCCAATTTCTTGAACTTTTTTACCTGCAAAACCAAGAGGGTGATGGCAAGCACAGAGGCTAATCCATCAGCTAAAGGAGCTGCATGCCACAATCCTTCAAGCGGATCCTTGTAGAGATGAGGAAGGATGAAGATGGCTGGCACCAAAAAGATGAGTTGACGCGTAAGCGAAAGGAAAATGCTTTTGGGAGCATAACCAATGCTTTGGAAGAATGCCGTCGACACAATTTGTATACCCACAATAGGAAACATCATGACCATACAACTCAAGGCATGTGCTGCCATACTTATCAACTCGGGGGAGTCTTTGGCAAATAACGAAACAAAGGGCGTGGGGAAGAATACGCCTATAACAAAGCCTATCATCGTGATGCAAGTGCCCACACAAAGGGCTCGCTTTAACACACCGAGCACACGGTCGTAACGCTTGGCACCAAAATTATAGCCTGCAATGGGTTGCATGCCTTGGTTTAAACCAATAACAACCATCACAATGAAAAGTATCAGTCGGTTGCATATACCAAACGAACCTACTGCCACATCGCCTCCATAGGTTGTGAGACTACGCGTCATCATGGCTGCTACCAAACAGGCACAAAGGTTGATAAGAAACTGTGGAAGTCCCACCATGAGCGACTCACGCACAATGCGCATATCGAGCTTGATGATGTTGCGGCTCAAATGAATCATATCTGCCTTGTTCGAGAACAAACGCAACTGCCACATCAACATCATAAACTGTGCCATGATTGTAGCTACGGCAGCACCTCGTATGCCCCACCCTAACACAAATATAAATATAGGTGCTAAAAGACAGTTGAGCAACACCGTACCAAAGGTGGCGTACATGGCTTTCTGCGGACGGTTGGTAGAACGCAACATAGCATTGAGTCCTAAATACATGTGCGTCACCACATTGCCCACTAAGATAATGGACATAAACTGTCGGGCATAGGGCAAAGTAACATCGCTGGCACCAAAAAAGCGCAAAATGGGATTGATAAAGCAGAGCAACACCACACCTAAGGTAATACCGAGCGTTAGGTTCATTATAACTACGTTACCCAAGATTTTCTTTGCGGTGTCGTAGTCTTTCTGTCCTAACTTCACACTCATCAATGTAGCAGCACCCACACCAACCATTGCACCAAAGGCTGCAGTAAGCGACATCAGCGGTCCTGTCAAGGCTAAACCCATAATAGCTTCGGGACCAACACCCTGACCAATAAAAATACCGTCAATGATATTATAGACCGAAGAGGCTGCCATCGCTACAATGGCTGGAATGGCATACTGCATAAGCAGCGAACCCACTGGTTTTTCTGCCAACGTGTTAAACTGATTTGTATTTGTATCTTGTTTCATCTCTGCAAAAGTACAAATAACTATTATAGCGCACGCGATTTGTTGTTCTAAAAATTGCGAAAAGATGGTTCCTTTCTTATTAAATCAGTTTTCTTTATTATTAAGATTGTTACCACTCCTTATTGCTGTGGCCTTTGCATTCTACTGTATTTATTATCATACCTAAGAAGAAAAGACCACAGCCCTATGAAAAAGAGTATTTAATCATAGGATAAATCTTCGTTCATAAGCTTTGAACCGACATTCAAAGCTTATGAACGAAGATTTATGCCTTGTTAAGATACAACTTTTGTTCATTTCTTGCCTTTGCGCAAGACATTGGGTTGCTTGTTCATAAAACATTAATTGATATTTTGCGCTTCACGCTTGGGTTTGAACATTAATTATTCATTAATTAAATTTTATAACAGGGATATATTAAAGATTGATTAATGGACAATTCATGGATATTAATGTTTGGTGATCTTATATTTTTTAGTTCCATAAAGAAGAAAAATTAATTCAAGTTTCACATTTAGTCAAGGTGGGCTGAATCATCGTGCAAGGCGAATGCAATCAAATATGTTTGAATTGCTGAGCCGCAGCCGATGATTCAACCCGCCCTTGTTAAATCCGAAACGTCAGTTAAATCAATATCAAAAACGAGAACGTTGAACTGGACACCCTAATTTTTAGTAATGGCTATGCTGCCTTAAACTACCAGCCAATGCTTAATGCCTCGGCTGTAAGATTTAGGGCAACAACCTCCAAGTCAGAGAAACGGAGTACTACTCCTCGACAAGAAATATTACCATGTTCGTTGACCAAGTTTTTTTGGAGAAACTTTTGCATATCTCAAAAATTTTAGCGAATATTGCGCAAAAATTGTGCATACGATGATTTAGAATTAATAGATTGAGTACTACTCAAATTACACAAAATCAACGATATGTACAACTTTTCATACATCAATTATTAACTAATTTTTGTTCCGCCAACGTGTCAATAATAATCAACAAATGTCATCCTTATATCTCTTACAATACACCTGTCTGTTAGTGTTTGCCATGCAAGTACTCTTGCTTGTCGTATCACGCTTTCAGATGTCCGTAGTCAACCGTCTGTACGAAAAGTCGCGCTGGTCGCTCGTGGCCGCCGATGTGCTGTTGGTGACACACTACGCCCTGCAAATGGCCTGTGGCTTCAGGGCCCACAGCGACGATGCCGGCTTGATAGTAAACATACTGTTCTACACCCCCGTCAGCTTCCTGGTGGCCCATTCCGTACTCAATATGGAGTGCGAAAAGCGTCGTCGCCGTCGCTACGACTTGTTGTTTGCCCTAATGTTTGTAGTCACACTCGTTACATTTAACAGCGGGTGGTCGACGCGCAACGGCCTGTACATGCCTTCTACGCAAATGGTGTTACACACCCTCTTTTTTGTGTCCGTGCTCATGAGCATTGTCATACCCCTCTGCGAGATCCGTCGCAACAGGAGTAGGGTAGAAGCCGAAACGGGGGGCGACATCATGCCCTATGTGCGCTACACGTGGTCGGACTACCTGCTGTTTTGCTGCATCTCACTCACGATTGTGGCTGCCATCATGTGGCGCCCGCTGCTTTTTGTTGTAGGGCCGGCCATGCTGCTCTCCACCATCATCTTCAACCTGAGTTTTGTGGCCATGGGCTACAACCTTGCCCCCATTGACGAGGTGCTGACCGATGTAGCCGCTGATGATAACGCCGACGTCTCACAGCCAATGGCAGATGGCAACGCTGATGAGTCAGCATCAAACAAAGCACCCGAGCAGTTGTCACCCGAAATGGTGCGTGTTGTTGAGGCTGCCCTTGCTGCATGGTGTGCCGAAAAGAACTTTCGCGACACCACCGTCAACATGGTCAAACTCTCACAGAGCATAGGTGTGGTGCGCCACACCCTCAGCATCTATTTCGACCAGCATTTGCACACCACCTTCCGCATTTGGTTGAGCGACATACGTTTTAAGGAGGCTCAGGACTACATCAAGGCCCACCCCGAGTACACCAACGAGAGTGTATCGTCGGCTTGTGGCTTTACATCGCGCAGCCAGTTGTACAAGATATTCAGCGACCGCATGGGCATGACGCCCCGCGAGTGGCGTGATGGGCAGATGGCGTAGCGAGTTGTGCCCAGTGACGTGCAGAAGGTATATTGTTGTCCGGTAACACGTAAATATGCGAAAGGACTCAAGCTGCTGCTCAAGCATTAAGCGCTAGCACCAAACGCTAACACCAAACGCTAACACTAATGGGGGGGGGGCGACGCGTCTTGCGTCTGGATTTTTAAGGCAACGGTTCACAGATAGTACTAACTGATGTTTCGGATTTAGCAAGGGCGTGCTAAATCCGAAACTTCAGTTAAATAGAGTCTACTTAACACTTTCAAACTGCAATTAGGCAGAGAAACTGCAATTTACTCATTAGATTGTCTCATATTACAAACAACAAAAAAGAGTGTGTGTCACGAACAAGATGCTTGTTTACGACACACACTCTTCTTATTTATACACGAGGATTAATCCTCCGAAGTATCCCAATATTCGCTGGCACCAAAGCCTTCATACTCACGTGAGAGTTGGCTATCGCCTGGGGCAGTTACACTGCCATCTACTCCACTACCAGGACTTAGAGCCAACATCTGCTGCATATCGAGCAATACTACCTGAGAGGTAGGACTAATATATCTTTTCTTCATATTCATTTGTTACTTAACGATTACCTTGCGGCCATTATTAATGTAAACACCTCTCTGAGTAGGCTTTTGATTGAACTTAACACCGTCGATGCCATACCAGTCACCGTCTTCAGCCTCGCCTGTTGCTATCTGAATGAAGCCAGTCGTTACACCGTCTTCAAATTCCATGCTGATAGCGCGTGTACCGTCACCCGTAAAGACATCGTTGGTGAGCAATTGCAAGTAAGCACTATGTGCCTTCAAAGCATACTTAGCAGCCAAAGGATACCAAGCAATCACACCATTCTGTTGAGAGAGAATGAAGTTGGTGTAATCACCCTCAGTCGTCTCAACTTCAGTAATCTTCGTAAGGCCCTTAAGGTTATTACCAGTCAGTGCTTCAGGCGTAAGATTAAAGAGAGCGGGCACATAGAAAGTCTCGTTAGCAGTACCCTTCAACATTAAGCCCTCACCAGCAGGTGTTGTTTCAACTTGCGTCATTGTCAGCACGCCAGCATTGTTAGCCGTAGCAGCAAAGCTACTTGCGTAGTGAGCCGTCAGTTCGCCAACATTAGAGAAGTCAAGCACGTTGTCACTTGCGTATGACATAATACCCAAACCATTCATCGTAACCTTATCGGCCATGCGAATGCGCAGTTGATTCTTTGCGTTACTCAAACCTCCAGTGACGGTAGGTCTGATAGTGGGATCATCTCTGTCACTTTTAAAAAACAACGTTTGATTGTCATTGCCTTTAAAGGTTCTGAAAGCACGATAGTTTCCGTAGCTATCTCCACTCACTTTTTTATCGTAAACGATTAAAGCAAGATTGCTAACACCATCATAGTCAAATGGCTTAGTAAGTTCGATGGTAGTCCATTGATTACTTTCGAACTGCACCTTACCATCATACACTTTGTCCGCCTCCGTTACTGAAATCCAATCTGATGAAGTAGTAAACATCGTCTTATCTGTCTTGACCAGATAAATTTCAATTGTGTTGTTGCACGGATTGTTATCAGTTCTGAAGAAGTCTAACGCCATAATGCTACCAGCCTTGTTTCCAAGTTCTTTAGCAGTATAGATTTGTTGCGTCAGACCATAATAGTACCAATTACTGAAGGGCAAGGAACTAGATGTATTATTGCCCGAACCAACCAATAACTTCGTGGTGAGTTCAACGCTGCAAACGTTGCTCCAATCGCTCTCTTGGCCTTCATAGACAGCCTTCACACGAACGTAGTAAACTTGATCAGTTGAGAGAGAGGCTAATGTAGCAGTACTCTCGTTTACATCAATACGCTCTGCACTTTCAAAGGTCTTATCAGTGCTGTACTCCACTGCCCATTTCGTAGCAATACCATCTTTCCACGTTACAATAGCGGTTGTTGCCGTTACATTTGTGCAACTCAATTCAGTAGGTGCTGGATAGTACACATTGAATGGTACCTCCTTCGTACCAGTATAGTTACCCTTACCCGTAACTGTCAACGTATAATCTCCACCCTCCTTAACAGTAGTAGGATTGGTCACAAAGGTGTAATCCTTATCCTCACCTTGCGCCAACGTAATAGACCCATACTTTACGGTAGGTGTCACATTGATAACATCGCCTGTATAGGGCTTGTTTTCAACTTTTATATCGCAACCACTGATATCATAAGGCACAATCTTAAAGGTCTTAGTTAACGTTCCACTGTAACGGCCAATACCTTCAAACGTGATTGTATAAGTACCTACATTGGTACATCCTTCGCTATAAGTTACCTGATAGTTAGATCCCGCCTCAAGTACGTTCGAACTCAATGTAACAACGGGGCTTGGATGTTGCTCTTTGCCATTATAGGTCAAATCCTCTATATCAGCAATCGTAACACCTGCGGTAGCTATGTCAGTAAGTTCACTGACAAACGTAGCAGAAATAACAACATCAGCTGTGAAGTCCGTCAAAGTATGTTCACCTTCTTTGACACCAGCATTGCTAATGCTACCGCTACTTACTGTATAGCGATCCCAATATTTACCTTCGGGTACGGTGAAATCAAGTGTTACAACAACGCCACTTTCGTATAGATTTTCATTGTTCCATACGTAAGTAGGTGTAGTAGGCAGTGTTAATGTTACACCCTCTGCAGCCGTTATCTTTGCTACTGTTGTAGCACCCGTTTGGTCTGTACCCGTAGCAACATCATTAGCACCGACGCCACCAGTCGTAGTTGTAGTGTGATAGTTATTATTTAATCTAGAAGCACCATTAGATCCTACAATAGAGCCTACATACAAAGTACCTTCTACAATTCCAGCATTAAAACAATCGGTTATATTTGTCCAACTTACTTCGCCAACAATGCCACCATAATATTGGCTTTTGGAATTATTACCCTTAACGCTGGCCGTGTTAACGCAACTGCTTATGGGTTTATCAGATATGTACCCAGCAATACCGCCATGATACATTCCATCAACCCCATCTGCAGTCTTAATAGCTCCACTAACTTTACAATTAGATATAGTCGTTTCACTTGCATATCCACAGATGCCTCCTACATATTTTTTTGCAGTAATATCGCAATTTTCGATAATTACATTTTGAATAGTTGCAGAATATGCTCTGCCAAACAAACCTTGGTATGTTGCCTCTGGTTGGTTGATAAGCAAGCCTTTGATGACTTTATTGTCACCGTCGTAGACACCACGGAATGATGTATTACTACTATTTCCGATAGCTGTATGTTCATTGGTCAGTGTAATATCAGCACTCTGCTTGTAGTATCCACCCAGACGTGAACCCGTATTAACAATGCTTGCTAATGCCTCCAAATCCTCAGCGGTTGTAATCAAATAGGGGTTTGAAGCACTATTAGCTGCTGAAGCATCCTGAAGTGGGAAGTCAACGATATTGAATGTTTTAGTTTGCGTACCCTTGTAGCTATTGATACCCTTTATTGTGATTGTAGCCTCGCCAATAGCCGTGTTATTGCTACACTCTACAAGATAGTCAGTGCCTAAAACAAGCGGAGTTTCACCATTGGTCACCGTGATAGTGGGGACGACAACACTCACATTATTACCCCGCCAACGCATGTCGGGTATGGCAGCAATCGTAACGCCATTGACGTCAGTAGCATCATTGTTGCTTACAAGAGCTGAGATAGTCACATCTTTGTCCGTTATAGTCAACTTGTGTGTACCGTCAGCAGTTGTTAAGTCAGACAGCGTACCACCCTCACAAGCATACGATACAAATGTCACATCGGTTTGATCAGGTGTCAAGGTCAATGTCCAGTCACCTTTTGCACAATACTTTTTACCAGTGAGTGCACTCGTGATAACAGTTTGTTCTGCAAATTCAATGTTACTGATATTCTTACCCAAAGTGACAACGTACGCTACTTCTCCATGTCCAGTGTAGTTATTAGAGCCTGAAGAATAGCCGAACGCCTTTATAGTACTTTGATTGGGATAATAGCAATGGTCAAAATCGCGTGGAGAATCCTTCTGACCAGCAATGGCACCCACGTATTGATTGCCACTAACCACACCTGTATTTAAACAGTACTTAAATTTATTACTACTTCTGTAATCCCGACCTACGATACCACCATGATTTTGTCCGTCACCTGATATATTGGCAGCATTCTCGCACGAAGTTATGACAACATCATAATTCGCAGCGCCTACGATACCACCATAATTGTCATTGCTGACTGAGGTTGAAATGGTTCCGGTTACGGTACAATTCGTGATACTTGTTGCTGTGGCTGATCCAACAATACCACCATGGTATCCTGCAACGCTCGCCGTTGCATTGATATTACCATTAACATGGCAATTCTCAATGGCGGTGGACGTCGACGCATAACCTACAATACCACCCGTATTTTGTTTACCCGTAATATTACAATTAGCGAGTGTCACATTCTTAATCTTTGCCTCCCTAGTATATCCAAAGAGACCTTGATAGTTACTGTTAGGCGCGTTGACAGTTAAATTGCTAATTGTCTTGTTATTGCCATCATAAGTACCCTTAAAATATCTGAAATTACCTTCAAAGTATCCACCGATAGACGTATGCGCAGCGGTTAAAGTAATATCGGCAGTCTGTTTAAAGGTTTTGCCTGTAGCATCGTGGCCACTATTCACATAGGCAGCCAAACGCTCTAAGTCGCGCTCATTATTGATGAGGTACACCTTACTCTCACCTTCGCCTTCTGTATTAAATACATAGCCATCCAAATTTTCACCGTCCATGACACTGAAAGTGCGTGTTGTGGTTCCCGCGTAACCACCACTATTACCCTCTTTAGCCGTAAAGCTAATCGTATAATCGCCAGCAGCTGCTGGTGCGTTGGGCGAAAGCGTCACCGTATAGTCTGTATCCTTGGTCAATTTGCCGCTATTCGTCTTCAGCTCATAGGCCAAGCTCACTTCCTCGCCATTATTATATGGATAGCTATCGTTTAGCCCTGTAATCCAAACAGACTGATAAAATTGATAGCCCTTAATTTCGCGTTGCAAATATAATTCATCAGCTGGAACCGTATTCGCCACTTGGTAGCAACCATATTCTTTAGTGATGTACTTATCATTTACTGCTATTTTGTTGACGTAATAAAGGCTATTAACTCTATCATTAAAAAAATTGCCATAAGCATTCCTTGGATTCATGTAAGTAACATTGGTATAGGTACCATTCTCCAGACAGTTTTCAAAGTAACTATTACTGTAACCATATCCACAAAAACCGCCCGCTCTGCGACTATCGTCGCTACTCGTGTTGATGATGCTACCAGCAAATACACTATTGGTAAAATATAAGTTATTTCGATCGCTATAGCAAATGTTACCAACAAAACCTCCAGCACAGTCAGCACTGGTGGTAATGGTTGCTTTAACTATACAATCTTTGATGTTTGAATCTTTAGATTTACCATCTATCCAACCTACCAAACCTGCAGCATATTTGCTGGCAGATGTAATGTTGCCTGCAACGATTAGGTTTTGAATAGTTGCTTGTTTTATAAGATGGAACGGAGCCACACCTTGATTGTTTTTATTATCACCGGTGGCTGTGCTTGTGATATTGGCGGTAAGCGTGTGATTATCGCCTTCGAAGATACCTCTAAAGGGTCTGTCACCACTTTCATCACAAACGCCCACCATGGTTGAAATGGTAATATCGTTGGTTAGTTTAACGTACTTTCCATAATAATCGATACCACCTTCTACCGATTTTGCAAAGAGATTCCAATCGTCAGTAGTATTGATAAGGTAGGGTTCATCTTTCGTTCCCGTACCGCTTATATTCTTAGCAACTTTAAACTGATGAGTCAGCGTACCGCTATAGCCATTGGCGGTATTGCTTGTTACGGTCATTGTGTATCGGCCCACTTCCTTTACTGGGCTGGGCGAGAAACTAACACTGTAATTTTCAGACGACACCGTGTTGCCGTCCATATCCTTCACCGTAGGAGTCACAGTGACTTCTTCGCCTGTATAGGCCCAGAATGTGTTGCACTCAATGCTACCAGTACTTAGGTTTTTGATGTCAAAGACAGGGACTATTTTATTTTCCCTCTTTTCCCAACCCTTACCAAGGCTATTGAGTAGCTCACTATCTGCCATAGTGCCAACTGCAGTGCCTTGTTCTTTACCTAAAGGCTTAGTATAATAACTATTGGTAATGACATCACTATTGTATGCAAAGGTATTGCTATTATTCGTAGCAACAGTCAGCTGTGTTGGGGCAAAGAGACAATTGCTGATATTCATCGAACTGCTGTTAGACATACGTTGGCCAACAAATCCAGAACACCCGTCAGCGTCAGCTCCTTGCAAACTACCATCAAAGCGGCAATTGTTGATGTTGATTTTACTATCATAAGTATAGCCTACAAATCCTGCATTGAATGAATAAGAGCTTTTTTTAGTGCACATAATATCCACACTGCTCCAACAATTGTAGATATTCAGTGTACCCCATCTGTGATGACCCACAAGACTTGCTACGTAATAACTATTCGAAGTAATTTTACCCGCAATGTGTAATCGTTTGAAAGTACTTCCACCTACATAACGAAATGGAGCGAAGAAGTTCGAGCTACCATCAGTTGTCAGATTGAGCGTCATCGTATGACCATTACCATCAAAGATACCTTTAAAAGCATTGGTGTCATCATTCTTTCCGACCATTGAGGTAACATGAATGTCGGCAGTAAGCTTATAGTTTTTGAAGCGATAGTTGCCTCCTTTGTCGTTAATATAGCTGACAAAGGTTTCCCAATCAGCATCACTGCCAATTAAATAGGGGTCGGCAGCAGTTCCGCTACCCGAAAGCGTCCCCTCGTCCGCCCTCGCACCAATGGTGGCGAACATGACAAGTAGCAACGTCATTGCTGCCCTTGCCAAAAAATGAAGTCGTTTCTTTTTCATAATTAAACAAGTTTTCGTTAAAATCTTCTCTGCAAAATTATATTATCACTAACGTTTAAAGTATCCGATTGCTTATACGATGTGTCCGATTGCCCCAAAATAGTTGTCCGATTGGTACCAATCGGACACTTTTATTGACACAGATAATATTAAATGGAATGTGGATTTAACAAAACATCAACTCTAAAAAAAGCCCTTTTCATCGCAACTTTCGACAAGAATACGACTCTTAATCTATTTTACAATTCATTGAAAAAGGATTTCTCGCAAAGACTTCGTAGACATTCCTGGAATTTCGCAAAGTTGTCTGATGCGTTCCTCTAATGGTTGCATCCTTCGTTCGATTTCCTTGTCAAGGTGGTCTATCTCTGTCTCTATATTAGATATACTGGTACGGATTGCTCTAACCATGAATATGTGATGCTCGGTGAACTTTCCCTCTACAGCCAAAGCGATCTCCTCTTTCGTTGACTTGAGTTTCCAATGCGTACAAAGTTCTAACAACTTTTCGGGGTTGGTTTCACCAGCTATCACTGCATCTATTACAGCAGTACATGTTTTACCACGAATATTGGAGAACACTTTGTTAAATTTCATGCTGCAGCAGCGAAACCAAATATTTCATTCACCATCTTCTGATTTAATTATGAAGACACATAGCTACAACGAACGATGTAAGCGACTATATGTCCTTTTACAATTGTGATACTTAGATTTGGAACTTAACATGTACAGTCGTATCATGCTTTGATATGATCGTATCATGCTTTCGAAACAATCATATCATACCATGATACTTTTTATAAGAATTCGCATTTGAAAAGAGGGTGAGAATTTTTAAAATCACCCCTATATATATCTATTATAGGTATGATTATCATCAAGCCCCATACCAAACGTAAATTTTATAAAAACTAAACACTTCGTTTCATGCAATCTATGTCTTTTCTTATGCACTCTATCTTACTTTTTGTGCAACAAATGTATATTTGCTTTACAAAAATCCTCCATTTTTCAAAAAAAGCGCACAAAACTTAAAAAAACTGCACATAATTATTTGCGTATTAAAATTTATACATATATTTGCAGCCGTAGAGAAGACAAAAATCTTTATTAGATGTGTTTTTCTCAACAAAATGCAACCAAAAACAACAGAATAGCTTTCTTTTTCGTCATTCTGTTAGATTAGGGAGGATAAAAGTAAATACAACACAACACGAAACTCCCTTTCACATTCTTACTTGATACAAACAAACATTAAAATAAAAAACGGTTAGATTATGAACAAAAAGTTAGTGCTCATGGGAGCAGCGCTGCTGATGACTGCAGCCACTGCTTCAGCCCAGAAGCGCGTGACTGGTCGTGTGCTCGACACCAATGGTGCACCGATAGCCGGCGCTACTGTACATGTAAAAGGTTCACAAATTAAGACCAAGACCGACGCCAACGGTAACTTCAGTTTGAAGAACATACCTTCTAACGCTAAGCAGATTACCTTTAGCTACTTCGGTATGGGAACTCAAACCGTCAGCGTGTCTGCCAATATGCAGGTAACACTCAAAGACAACGAGCAAACGCTTGGCGAAGCATACGTAGTAGCTTATGGTAAAGCTACTAAGGCTTCATTTACAGGTGCTGCTGCCAAAATTAAAGGCGACGTGGTAGAAAACAAGGCTACTACCGAAGTTACCTCAGCCCTCGCTGGTGAAGTTGCTGGTGTGCAGATTATGCAGAACGACGGTAACCCGGGTGCTAACTCAGGCATTGTGATGCGTGGTATCGGTTCAGTAAATGCCGCAGCCTCTCCTCTCATCGTGGTAGATGGTATGCCTTACGCTGGCGACCTCTCAAGCATCGACCCTAAGGACATCGAGAGCCTCGACCTTATGAAGGACGCTACAGCTACTGCCCTTTATGGTTCGCGCGGTGCTAACGGTGTAATCATTATCTCAACTAAGAAAGGTAAAGCAGGCAAACTCTCTATCGGTGCTGACGTGAAATATTCGGTTAGCGGACGTTGGTTGCCTACTTACGATGTAATCAAGTCGCCCGAACGCTTCGTTGAACTCTCTTGGGAAAGCCTCAAGAACAACTTTATGAAGCAGGGTGCAACTGAAGAACAAGCTATTGGTGCTGCTTCGGCTGCCCTCTTCGACGACCAAAATGGTGGTATTCCTTCTATCTATAACATGTGGAATGCAGATGGTGCCAACCTTATCGACCCTGCTACAGGTCGCTTTAACAGTGGCATTACTCGCAAATACAACCCCGATAGCTGGGAAGACGAACTCTTCCGCACAGGTCAGAAGGTAGATGCTGGTGTTAACCTTACAGGTGGTACCGACCGCATAAAGACTTATACCTCTGTAGGCTTTACGAAGGATAAGGGTTACCTCGTTGGTGCTGACTACCGTCGTTTCACGGCTCGTAGCAACATGGACTTGCAGATTACCAACTGGTTGAAGGGTTCTACTTCGTTGTCGTATGCTAACTCTCGTCAGAACAAGTCTGTACAGGATAAAAATGCGTCGAACAACGCCATGAACTTCATCAACTCTATGCCTTACCTCTATCCCGTTTTCCAACGCGATGCGAATGGTAATCGTATCCCCGATGCTTACGTAGGTGGTTATAAGTACGATTATGGTATGGAGAATGGTCGTCCTGCTTATCCCAACGTGAACCCTGCTGGATCAGCTAATTTGGATATCAACCAAACAGATGCTGACCAATTCACAGGTAATGGTCAGTTGGAAGCTTCGTTCCTCAACGACTTTAAGCTTACTGCAGGTTTGGGTTACATGTACCTCCACTCTAACAACAATGTCGTAATCAACCCCTTCTATGGTGACTCTGAGGGTACAGGTATTTACGAAAATACAAGTGCCATTTCACGCCAAGTTGTAGGCAACCAGATTCTTTCATGGAAGCACACCTATAAAGACACACACAGCTTTAATGCCTTTGTTGGTCACGAATCTACTTGGACTGACAACCAGATTGCCTATGGTTCAAAGAAGAACTTGGTTCGTGCGAATGGTTTGACCTTTGGTAATGCGGTGGTTTATCAAAATCTCACAGGTTACAACTATGGTTATTCACTCGATAGCTGGTTCGGTCAGCTCTCTTACGACTATGCAGAAAAGTACTTCATCAATGGTGCACTCCGTGCCGATGGTTCTTCACGTTTTGCCAAGGGTAATCGTTGGGGTACATTCGGTTCTGTAGGTGCTGCATGGAACGTAACAAAGGAAGACTTTTTGCGCGATGTTTCTTGGTTACGCAATCTTAAACTCAAAGCTTCATGGGGTGTTACAGGTAACCAATCATTGGACGATGATAGTGCCTTAGGTTTAGGTATTTCAGCCTACTATCCCTACACAGACATGTACACTATTCGTAATGTCAACGACAAAGCTTCGTTCGTATTCAACCGCAAGGGTAACAAAGACCTTACTTGGGAAAAGACGCAGAACGTAAACGTGGGTGTTGAATTTAACATTGCGGGTATTGTTGAAGGTGAAGTTGACTACTTCAACCGTTTGACTTCAGACATGCTCTTCCTCCGCAGCACAGCGCTTTCACAAGGTTATGCTTCTATCCCTGTAAACGATGGTAAGATGCGTAACGCTGGTGTAGAATTCAATTTGACTGCACACGCTGTAAAGACAAAGGACGTAAGCCTCGACATCCGCTTGAATGGTTCACACTACAAGAACAGCATCGTAGAACTCCCGATGGATGGTGAAAGCGGCAACCGCATGGACTTCTATCAATACACAAGTCGTTTCACTTGGGTGAAGGGTGGTTCAATCTACGACTTCTATATCCCCACTTACAAAGGTGTTGATCCTGAAACAGGTTATGCACTCTACAAGACACTCAATGCGGTTGACGCAGCGGGCAATGTATTGCAGGAGAATGTAACTGACGTAGAACTCTACAAGAAGAATCACAAGGGCGAACAATATAGCCTTGTGGAAGGTACTCCTACCTCAGACTGGACTAAAGCAGCAAGTGACTTCGTGGGTAAGTCGGCTACTCCTAAACTCACTGGTGGTTTCGGTTTCGACCTCCGCGTAAAGGACTTCAGCCTCAGCACAACCTTCACTTATTCACTCGGTGGTTATGCTTACGACTATGTGTACGCACGCTTGATGGGTGATGGTGAATTGGGTACACACAACTGGCACAAGGACATGGAAAATCGTTGGTCAAAGGCTGGCGATGTAACAGATGTTCCCGCACTTACCAATGGTACAAAATTTGGTAAATATGCCAATGCACGTAGCACCCGTTTCCTCACTAAGCGCAACTACTTGCAACTCTCTAACATCCGTTTGGCTTACAACTTCCCCGAATCTCTCACAAGTCGTTTGGGTGGTATGCATGGTGCACAGATCTACGCTACAGGCGAGAACCTCTTCTTGCTCAGCGCACGCAAGGGCTTTATGCCGGGCACCACAAGCGATGGTATGACAAGCGACACGCAGTATCTGCCTTCATCAAGCTTCACTGTAGGTTTGAAGTTTAACTTCTAATCCACATTGACTGCGTAAAACAAAATTGAGAAATTTCAACTGCTTATCCATAGCACAATAAAAAGAAATTAAATCATGAAATATAAGTTTTTAGCATATATTCCGGTTATGGCTGCTGCCTTGCTGTCGTTCTCAGCTTGCTCAGATAGTTTCCTCGACCGCGAAACAGATGGTAGCTTCATTACCCCCGACCAACTTGAAGAGTCTGCAAAGTGGAACCCTAAAGTATTGCTCGGACAAACTCAGGGTATCACCACCTCACTCATTCGTTGGCAGGCAGGTGGTACAGATTCACAAAGCGACTTCGGACAGAAATCTGTAGACATCTCAACCGATCTCATGTCGCACGATATGGTAATGTCGCGTGGTTCGAGCTACGGCTACTTCATTTCAGAAGCACAAGGTACTGCCGCAAACAAGAACAATACTGCCAGCAATTGGTACTTCTATTATAAGGTTATCGATGCAAGTAACTTTACCTTCACTACCCTTGGTAGCGATGAAGTTGCTCCCGAAAATGCAAGTTACAAACTCTATTATGCACAAGCTAAAACTGCAAGAGCTTTTGCTTATAGCAACTTGGTGAACCTTTTCACTGGTGACTACGCTACTTATAAGGATAAGAAGGTTATTCCTATCTATCGCGAACAGTCTGCTACGGCAAAGGGTCCCGAAACCACAGCTAAGGTTTACGAACAAATTCTCTTCGACCTTAATGGTGCTATCGAAGCTTTCAAGGCTGCTGCCGAAGCTGGTTATACTTCAACAATCGACCAACCGAGTTTGGCTGTTGCCTACACATTGAAGGCTTACGCTTACTTGCAGATGGGTGACAATGCAAACGCTAAGGCTAATGCTGACCTCGCTATCGAAGCTGCACAAGGTGCTGGCAAGACTATCCTCCCGAAGAGCGACTTGAACTACGGCTTTAACACCGTAAATAACAACGACTGGTTGTGGGGTGTAGATATCACTGCTGATAACACAGGTGGTTTGTGTACCTTCTGGGGCATGATGGACCTTTACACTTATAGCTACACTGCCGCAGGTGACTTCAAGGTTATCAACTCTGACCTCTTTAACCAAATCCCCGAAAGTGATGCACGTCGCGATTGGTTTACAACCAGCCCCTACTACGCAGCTTGGCAAGGTAGTCCACTCGCACTGTTGCCTACTGGCAAGTTCCACTCAGATCGCTCTTCTGAAATCATGGGCGACCGTAATTGGGAAAGCGACATCCACTTTATGCGTATTGAGGAATGCTACCTCATTGCTGCTGAAGCTGAAGCTCGCGAAGGTCACACTGCAAGTGCTGCCACTTATCTCAAGGCTATCCTCGATAACCGCGATGAAACTACCGCTGCCTCACTTGCAAGCATGACTAACGACCAGCTCCTCAATGAGATCTTCTTTAACTGGCGTGTAGAAATGTGGGGTGAAGGTAAGAGTCTCCAAACCTTCAAGCGTTTCAAGAAGAACATGACTTGCCCTGCTAACGACCCCAAATATGGTGTTGCCGCTGATGGTAGTGCACGTGTAATCAACTACGATTCTAAGGAAGTTGTTTTCGCAATTCCTAACCAAGAATTGCAATACAATTCAAACATGAAAGATGCTGACCAATAATCAGAGGTCTTTAAAATAGATAACCATAAACAACTAAGCATCCTGTTAGATTTTTAGTCTAACGGGATGCTTTTTTCGTTTCCTTACTTGAAATTCAAGTGCTTTGCTTAATTTTTTGTAAATTTGCAGCCGAAAACAAATACACAATCAAAATACTTAATGGCAAAAGAAACTGAACTGACGCGCGAACAACTCATCAGACATAAGCTCGATTTGTTGCTCCGCACCGGACAATTGTTGGTGGAAAGCGCCGCCGACACCAATCGCATTATGCGCAATATGAAGCGCACAGCTGCCTTCCTCGGTCTGCCCGAAGAGCACTTGCACATCTATGTGCAGTTCAACATGCTGATGGTGAACCTCAGCGACAATGAACACTCGTACAGCAAATTCCAACGCTGCGATAAGCATGGCATTAACATGACTACCATCTCGCTTATCAGTAAACTCTCGTGGAAGGCTATACGCGAGGACTATAGCATTGATCAATATGCTGAAGAACTCGAAGAAATTGCCCGTCGCCCACGTAACTACACACCTGTGCAAGTTGCTATCGGTACTGGTTTTGCCTGTGGTGGCTTCTGCATTCAGTTTGGTTGCGACTGGACTGCCTTCTTCTATGCCTCGTTTGCTGCCGCCATTGGTATGTATCTGCGTGGTCTGATGTTGCGCAAAGGCTTGAACAACTATATGGGCATTGCCATTGCTGCTTTTATCAGTACGGTCATTGCTTGGGCTACTACTTTCCTCCCAGCTTCGTGGACCGATACCCCACTCCACCCACTCTTGGCTTGTGCTCTCTTTATTGTGCCTGGTGTACCTTTGATTAACTTTGTCGACGATATGCTCGACAATTACATACAAGTAGGCTTAACACGTGCCATCAACACCTTCTTGATGATTGTGGCAATGTCGTTTGGTATTGCGTTCTTCTTGAAGTTATCAAATTTCGACCTCACGCAATTCTACACCATCCCCATGATTCCGCACAACTCTTACATCAGTTATGCTGCAGCTGCTGCCATTTCAGCCATGGGCTTCTCAATGATCTTCAACATTCCGCGTCGCTTGCTTTGGGTAGTTGCCATTGGTGGTATCATTGCCGTGTGCACACGTAACTTTGTCAACTTAGGTCCGAGCAACAATAACATGGGTCTTGACATGGGCTTGGCAATTGGTTCGCTCGCAGGTAGTGCCTTGGCAAGCCTTATCGCAGTGAAGGCCGTGCACTGGGTGCATGCTCCTAACCACGTAATCTCTATCCCCAGTGTTATTCCTATGGTGCCTGGTGTATTGATGTATCGTGCTTTGGTAGGTCTCATCGAGATGAATGGTGTGGTAGGCGAACTTACCAATGCCATGAAGTTTGGTATGGCATCAGCCATCACCATTATGTGTATTGCCTTGGGTGTTGCCATTCCTAACGTGTTTGCACGCCATTGGGTAGCTAAGGATCGCCAACGCAAACTCAAACAACTCATCGAAGACCGCAAAAAGCGCGGTGATTTCGTTGATTTGGCTGAATTATAAAACATAAATAAAAGGGTGGTTCTAAAAGATTTAATTGCTTAGAGCCACCCTTAAATTTAACAATAAACCAAAACCATGTATCAAGAACCAACTAACCTATCTTGCGGTCGCATCGAAGTGATTTGCGGTTCAATGTTCTCAGGTAAAACCGAGGAACTTATTCGCCGACTAAAACGTGCACGCATTGCGCGTCAACGTGTTGAGATATACAAACCTGCCATCGACACACGCTATTCTGAGGAGGACGTGGTGTCGCACGATGCTACTTCTATTGCCTCTACGCCTGTAGACTCTGCCCGAAGCATCTTGCTCATGGCATCTGAAGCACAAGTAGTAGGCATTGATGAAGCCCAATTCTTTGACGACTCGCTTGTGGATGTGTGCAACGAATTAGCAAACAGTGGCAAGCGTGTAATCATTGCAGGGTTAGACATGGACTTTAAAGGTGTTCCCTTCGGTCCTATGCCTCAACTTATGGCAATAGCCGAGGACGTTACCAAGGTTCACGCCATTTGTGTGAAGTGTGGCAATTTGGCACACGTCTCACACCGCATCGTGAAGGACGAACAACGTGTGCTCCTTGGCGAACAGGATGAATACGAGCCCTTGTGCAGACAGTGCTATAATAAAAGCGAAGCTTAAGTATTAAGTATTAAGTATTAAGTATTACATTCTATTGAGGTTCTCATGCGCTAGACTAACCCCGAGGGGTAGGGTATTTATGGAAATTCAAAAAAATAATTTATGAACATTTATGGCTCATTGATGGTCATTTTTGACAAAAAACACAAACAGCTGTTCGCTTAGTTACGCCCCTAAATCGTTTTAGTTAAAACTATTTCGCGAGTTAACTAAAACTATTTCGCGAGTTAACTAAAACTATTT
>ERZ1023617.173-NODE-173-length-30725-cov-47.663287_pt1 | contig 30725 bp, 26 predicted proteins | sample MGYA00380328_ERZ1023617 | MGnify/ENA primary metagenome ERZ1023617 (study PRJEB33179, sample SAMN07448977) | human gut metagenome | biome: Human-gut; feature: Human associated habitat; material: Faeces | host: Homo sapiens | place: India: Bhopal | collected...
CGTCCATACGTTCGCCAGTAAGACGGGTCAAACCGGAATAGATGCCCAATTTCAGACATGAAGTCAGTTGATAGCCCACCTGCAAGTCTGCACCATAACCCAAATGCCAGTTGGTAGAACCTTTCATTACCTTGGCATCATCGGCTATAGTCTGGATATCAGCCTTGGTAGTTACTGCATATATATGAGGTGAAACAGCCAAATCCCATCGGCTGTTAGCTGTCTTGTGGAACAGCCCAAGGAGATGAACGTTCACTCTTGCCCCATACCAACCCATTCTGACATGGCTTTTCAGATTGGCATACTCCCAACTGTCCATGCCTAAGACACCTGCCTTGTAGAGCACGCCGTCGCTACCCAACCAATAGTTACGTTCTACGCAGCAGTCTTGTGCTGACAAGTTCATCTCTCCATACTTGGCAGATAACTCAGCCGAGAAGATGGAGTTGAAACGATAGCCCCCATATAAGCCAGCAGCCCAACCGAGGTGCGTCTTGTCATGTCCGAAACTTGAGAAAGTAGAGAAACCGAAAGGCATTCCACCCTCAATACCGACGTACCAGCCTTGCGATGGGGCAAGTACATCTTTTCCTTCTTCAGCTTTCATTGTGGAAAGCGGAAGCACTGATGCAAGTATTGCAATCAGCAATCTAATCCGTATTGTCAAATAATTTGCCATATTATTTCGTTTATATTAAATCGTAAAGATAAGGAGTTTTCTCCTAATAATCAAAATGGATGACTACCATGAAGCCTTTTGTTTCATTTGAACCGAAACTCACTCTAAGAAATACAAGAGGTTTGTCAGGGAAATTAAAATGAAAGCCAACAGCAGAAAGATATAAAAACGTTCTCTCTTGATGAAGTCACGAAAGCTATAGCGAGCCTTCCAATGATTCTCAAGATACGACCTGTAGTCATTTATCATGGCATATCCTAAGATCATACATAATATGAGTATAAACACCCCGATGATGATCAGGGCTAATTCTATCCTTGGCATGGTTTCTATCATTTCTTTCATGTCGCAAATATAGTGTTTTTCATCCGAAAAAGGTGTCGCATTCCTATGTTCAGGTGTCTACTTCCTATGTTTTAGGTGTCTACTTCGTAGGAATGCGACACCTTTTTGGCTGTTTTTTGTAGAAAATTTTGCTTTTTCTTTGGTATTTTACGAAAAAATGGTTATGCTCAATTTGAGTCATTTTGTGCTGCATCTGTAGAGTGGAAGTCTCTCCATTCTGTAGGAGAACAGTCTTCTTTTGTCTTGAAGATTCGGTAAAGATGCGTGCGGCAAGAGAATCCCCAACTTTTTCAGTAACTTTTCCCCGAAATCTCTTGCTGATATGAAAATTAAACCGTAATTTTGCGGAAAAGTTCATATAAAGACAGGAATTATGATAGAGACAAACGATAGAAGATTGCCAGTAGGCATCCAGTCTTTTGATGTAATTAGAAAAGAAGGATACCTTTATGTTGACAAGACAGATATTATCTGGCAACTTGCCAACAGAAATAAAAAGTATAATTACCTGAGCCGCCCACGCCGCTTTGGTAAATCTGTGCTGGTCGATACGCTCGAAGCCTACTTCATGGGAAAGAAGGAACTCTTCGAGGGCTTGAAGATTATGCAGCTGGAGACGGAATGGGTGAAGCGACCTGTCATCAGACTGGATATGAGTCGTGCGGGCGCAGAACCGGAAACTTTGCGCTCTTATCTCGACATCACTTTCGACAGATTAGAGAAGGAATATGGCATTACACCTAAGCCAACCGCCCAGCTTGCCGACCGCTTCAATGCAATAATCGTTGGTTCGTATGAGCAAACTGGCCTGCAGGTTGCCATTCTCATTGACGAATACGATTCTCCATTGCAGCATTCCTGGAAAACTCCTCACCACGAAGCATGTACCTCTATTTATAGAGAGGTTTTTGCCATTCTCAAGGCAGATGATAAATACGAGAAGTTTGTCTTCATCACCGGCATCACCAAGTTTACGCAGATTTCTCTCTTCTCTGTACTCAATAATCTGAGCAATATCAGCTTTGAGCCGGAATATGCAGCCATCTGTGGTATTACAAAAGAAGAGGTGCTGCGCGATTTTAAGCCGGAAATCAATAAATTGGCAGAATACGAAAACTGGACATTCGATGAAGCTGTAGCGAAGCTGACGGCATATTATGACGGCTATCATTTCAGCCGCCGCAATATGGTGGATGTATTCAATCCATTCAGTCTTATCAATGCCTTGGCAGATTCTGACTTGAAGAACTACTGGGCTTCATCGGGTGCAACCTCGTTGCTTCCAAAGTTTGTGGATGACATGGAGATTCGTTTGAAGGATTTTGATCATAGTGCCCTGTTGGACACAATCATAGAAACTTCTGACGTAACAGGCGGTGGAGCAGAGCTGTTCCTCTATCAGTCGGGCTATCTCACAATTAAGGGTTACATAAACGGAACTTATCTTCTTGGCATTCCTAACTTCGAGGTTCGGCAAGCCTTGAATGAAATCGTGTTGCCAACGCTTGCCATGCGCAAGAATAATGACCTTCAATCTACCCAGGCATTTCTGAATGTTCACCTCAGCCTTGGCAATCTTCCCGAAGCCATGAAATGCCTGAAGGCTCTCATAGCTGACGTGCCTTACAGCAACAAGAAACTTGCCAGCATGGATATGGAGGAGCGCTACCGCCTGATTCTGAGCACCATCTTCAATGCCATCGGTTGCAGGGTAGAAGTAGAAAAGATGATTGCTACGGGCAGAATAGATATGGTGGTGGAAACCACCAACTTCATCTATGTACTGGAGCTGAAACTGAGCAACAATGGTGGTGTGGATGCAGCCGAAGAGCAGATGAAAGCCAAGCAGTATGCCGAACCTTTCAAGGCTGATAAGCGCAAGGTGATTGCCCTTGCCATAGAACTGGATGATATGGGAAAGGGACTGGTTGATTGGAAGGAAGTATAATATTGCAAAAAGGGTCTATACGCCACTTGTCATCGTGGCATATAGACCCTTGTCGTTTCCCGTGAAGTGCGGGGGGATAACACCCCGATGATGATCAGGGCTAATTCTATCCTTGGCATGGTTTCTATCATTTCTTTCATGTCGCAAATATAGTGTTTTTCATCCGAAAAAGGTGTCGCATTCCTATGTTCAGGTGTCTACTTCGTAGGAATGCGACACCTTTTTGGCTGTTTTTTGTAGAAAATACGCTGCACCTCAGCAATACATTCAAGCGAGCTTGATGATATTGCATTCGGTTTGCAGTATTTTTCGATAAAGATTTTGCTTTTCCTTTGGTACTTTACGAATAAAAGGTTATGCTCAATTTGAGTCATTTTGTGCTGCATCTGTAGAGTGGAAGTCTCTCCATTCTGTAGGAGAACAGTCTTCTTTTGTCTTGAAGATTCGGTAAAGATGCGTGCGGCAAGAGAATCCACACTCGGCTGAAGACTGTTGATAAGAGAAAGGTAGTTCTGTTTGTTGATTTTATTCGGTAACAGCGAATAGAATTATGCCATTTTATTCGCTGCTACCGAATAAAAAGAGCCTTTAAATTTTGTAGTATCAAATAAAATTCATACTTTTGCCCCCAAAAGTAAGTATATGGAAAAGGAATTGTTTCGAACGATAATAGCTGAGAGCCAAGAATATATAGGTCGTATTCATTTGGTACAGCGTCCTCTATATTTAGAGGAATATGGCTCAACAGCTTATATAATCGTATTTTCTTTAATGACCTGGTGGTTCGGCACAAAATAAAGAACGAGGATGCCTTACGCCTTTGTGTAAGAAGATTGGCAGAAAGCGTGAAACAGCCATGCTCCTTGAATCGTTTGAGCAATCTGATAAAAGCAACCGGTACTCCATGTAGCCCATCAACAGTAATGGAGTATGTTCGCTATCTGCAAGAATCATGCTTGTTGATTTCTATTGACAATTATGTTTCCAAGTTCGTGGAGAAAGAAACAATTAAAAAACATTATTTTGTAGATAATGGGCTGCTGCATCTCTTCATCAACAATCCGAACACCTCTCTGCTGGAGAACCTTTGCGCAATTACATTATACAAGAAATACGCCAAGGGCTTATACTATTATAATAAAAACATAGAGGTTGATTTCTATGTGCCAGATGAGGGGTTAGCTGTTCAGGCGAGCTATCAGATGAGCGATGGGGAAACCATAGAGCGAGAAGTGAAAGCATTAGTAGCCTTGCATGGTTTGCATCCTCTGAAGAGAGCTATGATAATCACCTATGAGGATGAAGGGGAGATTGTGCGTGATGGACTCAGAATAGAAATAAAACCTGCATGGAAATGGGTATTGGAAGGTTTGTAGAATATAAAGAAACAAGACCCTTGTCGTTTTCCCGTGAAGTGCGGGTGAATAACACCCCGATGATGATCAGGGCTAATTCTATCCTTGGCATGGTTTCTATCATTTCTTTCATGTCGCAAATATAGTGTTTTTCATCCGAAAAAGGTGTCGCATTCCTATGTTCAGGTGTCTACTTCGTAGGAATGCGACACCCATTTTTTGCTACAGCTCTTAACTTAAAGTTCTGGTGGCAGCCTGTTCTTCTCTCCATTCGGCAGGCGTGCACCCCTCCTTGGTCTTGAAGACCCGATACAGATAGGTTCGGGCAGAGAAGCCACACTCGGCAGAAATGATATCATTGCTATAGTCAGGATAATCCAACATCATCTTCTTTGCTGCATTGAAACGGATCTCGCTGAGCCATATTCTGAATGTAGACTGCATATACTGGTCGAAGAATATAGACAATTCCTCCTTGGAGATACTCAGTGTGCGGGAGAGGGTCAGCATATTCACAGCACTGTCCTTATATCCCAAATCAGCACACCATTCGTCAAGACGCTGCCGGATAAAGTCGATGCGCTCCTCTGACAGCTGCTGTAAAGTTTCTGTACCTGTCCTGCAGCTTTTGTCTTTGTTCAAACTTGCCCCCCCCAGATGGTTTCTGGTGTCCTGTTCTCACCGATGCGCTGATTTCCTCTTCTTTGTCCAACAGTTCTTCGGTTGGGGTATAACTATTGCCGAGAGCGATAAACGTAAGATTGAAGAACAGCAGGGCAAACAATACGACGGGACCTACTATATATAATAAAGTAGTGGAAAAGATGGCAACCGGCATAGCGAGAACTGCGAGCCAGAGAATAATGACACTGGTTCGGGAATATCTTACGTAAGGCAACATATCCGTTGCAACCATAGTTTCCAACAACTTCTTGCGCCTGATCATCTCGCGGATAATCATGAATATGCAATAGATGACACTTAGGCAGAACAGAGCCAGCATCAGATAGAGTCCTTCTCTGATATACAGGCTATGATGAAGACTGATTCCCACGCAAAAGACAAGGAGAATGGCTGCATAAATACCACAGCACATCTGAATCATCTTCCTGAGGTTGGCACGGGTGGTTTCTATGTTGTAGATTCCCATGGAGATAAGCGAGAAACAAGGGGTATAGATGAGGATGTTGACGACCGCCCCTAAATTATCGTGCATGGCACGGAATCCGAAAACCATCTGCACCGCATATTGCATCGCCAATCCTATCATGGCGGCAACGATCATCCATCGTGAACGCTCATACCGCTTGTTCTCCCATCTCACTTGCAGATGAGAGACTGCCACGATGAAGGCATTGACGAGCATGAATATGAGACATGCAAACTGAAGTAGATATAATGAGTCCATACGCTTCTTATCCTTACAAAATAAGTAATTATGCTTGCAAAGGTAAAATAATTATTTCAGAAAAAGGTACAATAAGGTCAAAATATTAATGAAAATACAAGAATGCCGGGTGCCTATTTAGAGGGTTTCAAATAACCAAGAGAAGAAAAGCTTATATAGAGACAAAAAAAAATCCCTGCAGCCCAAAATTGGAACCACAGGGAAACACCCCTTAGTGGGCGTTGACGGATTCGAACCGCCGACCCTCTGCTTGTAAGGCAGATGCTCTAAACCAGCTGAGCTAAACGCCCTTACTTCTTGTAAGCGGTTGCAAAGGTACGAACATTTTTTGTTTCCACCAAATTTTACGGCAACTTTTTTCATTTTTATTTCAAAAAAGGCGTTTCAGACCTTCGTTACTCCATCAAAGCATCATGAAACAGCAGAAAAAACATGCTTATCATAAGGAAAAACACAATAGGCTTCGATGGACAACGAAATAGGCTTCGATGACCAATGAAAGCAATTGCGATGCCCATCGAAGCCTATTGCGTTTTTTAACGGAATCAAAAATGCAGAAATGGGACAGATGGATTTCGCAAAAAACAAGAAAGGGTGCTTCCCCGAAAGAAGCACCCTTATATTCTCTACTATGCGAGCTATGACAGCTCAACAATAGATATTACTCGACAACCTGTACGGTAGCACGACGGTTGAATGAGATAGGAGACATATCGTCAACACCACCTTTACCCTTAGTTGTGATGTTAGCTCTCTTGACACCCATCTTAACCAACTCACCGGCAACAGTCTCGGCACGACCCTCAGACAACTTCAGGTTGATCTGCTCATTACCAGTAGCCTTGTCAGCATAACCGCAAACGAGCAAGTTAGAGTTGTTGGCAATAGCATACTTAGCCAAAGCATGTACGTTTACGAGGTCGTACTGTGAAGCTACGTTTGTCTTGTTGATATCGAAGAATACAGATACAGGAGTTGTAACGAATTCCTTAACAGTCTTAGGAGTTACAGTCTCAACTGGCTTCTGGTTAGCCAAGAGATCCTTCAGACGGTTGTTCTCTGCATTAGCATCATTCAACTTAGCATTGAGAGCATCGAGCTCTGACTGATGAAGAGCGTTGATTGCGTCAACATCTGGAGTCTTGTCCCAAGTAGACTTGCCAAGCTTGAAAGTCAAACCGATTTCAGCATAGAGGTTGTTGTCGTGAGAATCCCAACCGCGCTCACCGCCGTTGCAACCACCATCGATATCAGACTCGAAACGGTTCCAGCCTGCCTCAAGATAAACGTTCACCTTCTTAGCTACCTTCCATGTAGACTGAAGACCAACGCAGAGGTCCATTGAATAAAGGTTGTGAGTCATAGTGCGACCGAAGCCACCACCAGCGAAAGGAATCACATTCCACACACGGTTCTCGTTATAGCCCAAAAGCAAGTTGCTGAGGTTGAACATTACCTGCTCGTTAACAACCCAATATCTGTTGAAGCTACCCTTAGTCTCTGTCTCAGGATCCCAAACGCGCTTGCCCCAGATACCCTGAACCTTTGTACGCAAACCGAGGCCAGGAGTAAACCACTTACCTACAGCTACAGAAGCGCCTGCATTAGAACGGAACTTCTTGAAAGGACTTGTTGCAAAATTCTGACCATGTTCCTCACCTGAATACCACGCATTCCAGTCGGCACCTGCCTCGATAAACCAATTGCTCCAGAATGAGTTTGTAGCAACACTATACTGCTGAGTAGGTGTTGCATCCTGAGCGAAACCGCTCATTGAAAGACCAGCAAATGCCAGTACAGCTAAAAACTTTTTCATAACAATTAAATTTTAACTTCCTTATATATAATATATATTTAAATTTACTACTCTTTTACTGTATCACAATCTACTTTATGGAATACGGGGGCAAAGTTAATAATATTTTTTTAAATCTTCCTTTTTTTTTGAAAAAAAATAGCTTTTTCTCTAAAAAAAAACAAAATTTGCTAACTTTTTCGCTCTTTTATCCCAAGAGTTGCTCGATTTCCCGCTGTTGCAGAATGCACAACACATTTTTGCCATCGGGCGTGTAATTGACATTGCTACAGCCAAACAAGTTATTGACCAAGCCCTCCATCTCGTCGTTGCCAAGAACCTGACCTACAGGAATTGCCGCAGCACGGGCCATGGACAATGCCAGCGACTTGTTGATCTCGTCTATCGCCGACACCCCACTCTCCTTGGCTGCTTCCACCATGTCGCGAATCAACGATACTGGGTTCAGCCCATCAAGTCCGGCAGGTACGGCATTGACAGCATAACTGCCCCTGCCCAAGTCTTCCAACTCAAAGCCGAAAGCCTTTACCTGGGGTAGCAATTTATTCAATATCACATCGTCAGAAGCGGGGAACTGCACCACTTCCGGGAACAGAACCTTCTGAGAATGGTTCTCGTGAGCAGCCAACTGGGCAAGATACTGCTCATAGAGTACACGAACGTGAGCACGATGCTGGTCGATAATCATCAAGCCCGACTTCACCGCCGTCATAATATACTTACCCTTATACTGATAATGGGTAGGCGACTTCTCGGCAATGATGCTTGTCTGGCCGCTCTCCTCCGTCTGTAAAGACTCAAACAAATCGGGCTCCTCGTCTTGCGGAGCATCTGACAATCCCTCATAGAGATCTTCCCAACGCTGGTCAACTGGTGCTGACGTACGAGATCCTGAGCCGCCATGCGCCTTGAAGGGATTATAGTTGGGATCGACACTTATCTTAGGGGCAGTAGCCTTAGGAAACATCTCGGGATTATACACAGGAATGTCGGGCTTGTCCTCAGTATCAAAGTCAATGGTTGGCACATCATTATACATTCCTAAAGACTCCTTGACTGCAGCAGAGAGAATCTGCCAGATGGCCTGTTCGTTCTCAAACTTGATCTCGGTTTTCGTGGGATGTATGTTCACATCAATGTCACCGGGAGCCACTGTGAAGTAAAGGAAATAAGGAACCTGTTCGCCCTGAGGAACCATTCGCTCGAAAGCCGTCATGACTGCCTTGTTGAAATAAGGGTGCTTCATGTAACGGTCGTTGACGAAGAAGAACTGATGGGCACCTTTCTTACGCGCAGACTCCGGTTTTCCCACAAAGCCTGTTATCTTACACATCGTAGTGTCTACATTGACAGGCAGCAGATCCTGATTCAGCCGCTTGCCAAAGACGTCGATGATACGCTGGCGTAGGTTGGCGGCACGAAGATTCATCAGCTCGGTTCCATTACTCTGCAGGGTAAAAGTGATTTGCGGATTAACCAAGACGATGCGCTCGAAGGCTGTAAGAATGTTGTTCAACTCGGTAGAGTTTGACTTCAGGAACTTGCGGCGGGCAGGAACATTATAGAATAAGTTGTTAATGCTGAAGCTGCTGCCCTGAGGACAAGAACAAGGCTCCTGTGACTCTATCTTAGAGCCTGAGATGACAAGCTGCGTACCTACCTCCTCTGTGGCAAGACGCGACTTGAGGGTAACCTGAGCCACTGCGGCTATAGAGGCCAAAGCCTCACCACGGAAACCCATGGTATGAAGATCGAAGAGGTCGTCGGCCTGGCGGATCTTGGAGGTAGCATGACGCTCAAACGACAGACGGGCATCGGTTTCCGACATTCCCTTTCCATCATCTATCACCAGTATACTTGTACGCCCGGCATCGACTACAGCCACATCAATACGTGTGGCACCTGCATCAACCGAATTCTCCACCAACTCCTTGATGACAGAGGCAGGACGCTGTATCACCTCTCCTGCAGCTATCTGGTTGGCTACCGAATCGGGTAAAAGCTGAATTATATCACTCATTCGTTTCTTTCTGTTTTAAAGTAAAACCATGAAGGCAAGAAGCAACAGCAACAGTACGACAAGCAGCAAAACATGCTGCCGGCGCACAGGACGACGCCCCGAATGGAAATCGAAGCCTTGACGGCGGGAATATCGGGGTGTGTACCTGAACTGACGTGGTTTGCGGGTAGGAAACAGCATCATATCAGTTTACCTTTTCGTCTTTCTTCTCTTCGACGGCTGCAGTTTTTGACAATACCTGCAGAGGTGCCTCATGGCGCTTGATGTTCTTAAGTTCCATGCCCTTAGCCTTGCCTCGCCAAACAAAGATGTCGTTCTTGTCCTTGGGACGAATATCATCGAACCAGGCAAAATTGGGCAGTTTGTACTTTGTCGGAGGAATCTGCGTCATAGGATACATGACACTCGTGAATTTATTGGTCCATATATGCTCCAGCTGGCGCTGGGGCAACATATACATACGCATCGTGTCTGTCTCCAGGAAGTTGAGTCCCATCAGCGAACTGTCCTTATCATCCACAGGATAATAAATGGTCTGCACATTGCCGATAGACTCTGCCATACGGATCTGTCCTTTGAGGAAATGAGCCTTCATCTCCTTGGAAGTGATCTGATTATAATGAACGCTGTCGGGCAACATCTCTACCGACAAGGCCTGTCCTACGACATGAACCAAACGCAAGGTTGAGTCGCGCATATAGGCATGGATAACCTCGCCCAACAACTGGCGATTGCCATTCCATGCGATAGGGTCTTTATACATCGTCATGCAGGAATCCTGCGAGTTGTAGACCAAGGAGTCGCACACTGCCTGCACATCCTGACGGAAGGCACGCACCTTATGGAATGCATGTATTTTGCGATATACAGAATCTGTACCTATATGATAGGTATAGATCTTCATGGTGTCGGAATGAAGCCACATGGTGTCTTTCTGAGAAAAGTCGATGGCAACGGGATTCTTGGTGGCAAAGCCATAACCTGTCTTTTCGTTGTAACGCAAGTAGTTGCAGGTAAGAGAGTTCTTGTTCTTCTTGTCCACATACACCACATTGCCATAACCGCGACTGTAGCCATTCTTCACATAATACAGGCTGTCGCCCGTGATCGTCTTGTCCTTATCCGACAAGGTGGAGCGACCATACAACTGGGCACTCTTGGTTTTGGTGTCGTAATAACCATCCTTGGTATGGACGACACTGTTTCCGGAAATCACTTTGGAAGGACCTACCATGTGGGCCTTCGACTTGGGCACGTCATAATATAAGGTGTCGGTAGTCACCAAGTCCTTGCCACTACGGAGTTTCACGTTATACACAAACTTAGCCTCGCGTGTCTGGGTATGATACTCGCCCCAGTCGGAAACCAACTTGTCCTTACCGTCGATAAGCGTTCCTCCATCAAAGAAGTTGGCCATTTCATAAAGACGGTCGTAATCCAAGCTGTCGGTACGCAACACCTGTCGGCGATGGCGCAGCACCACATTCTTACGGGCACGCATCATCTGCATCTGACCATCATACTCGGCACGCTCACATACCAAGGACAGTGTATCACCCTGACGGAAATGAACATGTCCGAAAGCCTTCACCGAATTGGAGCCTTCATAGAAATAAGCACTGTCGCAGGTGAGATGAGCACCCTGATGCGAGAATGACACCTTACCCTTTACGATCTGCGCATCGGGATGAGGGCCATACATATCATATCGCAACTCATCTGCATGAAGCAAGTAAACTCTGTCGCCATGCGGGCGCTTCCTGGCACGCTTCTTAGGAGCCTGCATGGCCTGGACAAGACATAGTCCAAACAGGCATAGAATCAAGAAAAAGAAGATTCTATGCCCGTCGATATGTCGCTTTATGATGTTTTTTACTGTCATTACTTAACCCAACCTTGATATTCAAATTTGCAATCCTTATATCGGTCGTTCATTCGTACATAAGTACTCTTTATCTTACTTACCACCCAGTCGTGCAAGGTCTTCTCACGCTCCTTGGCCTGAACTACATCCTGCATCACCTGGAAGTCTTCGGTAATGGTGGCACGATGACCCTCTACCCTGCTCACCAGTTTCACCAGAGCACAGGTGGTCTTGCCACGGCTGTTGATCATCTGGAATGAGCGAGACACCTCACCCACCTTCATTGTATCAACCATACGGGCTATCTCGGTGGGCAATTCCTTCATCTGGAACTTGGATGTACGCACACCAGCCTGAGAGGTATTGGCCATCAAACCACGGTTGTTCTTGGTGTCCTTGTCGTCAGACAATACAGACACAGCCGACTCAAAAGTGAACTTTCCGCTGCGGATATCGTCGCCGATAGAATCGAGACGCAATATCGCCTTATCGATGGACTCCTGTGGAACAACAGGCTTGCGAAGGATATGGCGAACCTTGATTTTGTCGCCACGCTTGTCTATCAACTGGATGATATGATAGCCGAATTCTGACTCTACAATCTTGGAAATCTTCTTGGGGTCGGTCAGATTGAAAGCCACATTGGCAAAAGCAGGGTCCAACATACCTCTACCGACATAGTCCATCTCGCCACCCATACGGGCAGAGCCGGGATCTTCAGAATACAGACGAGCCAATGTTGAGAAGGTTGTCTCGCCCTTGTTGACACGGTCGGTGTATTCGCGCAACTCGTCCTTAACACGATTGATTTCCTCCATAGGGATCCTTGGTTGCTGGGTAAGTATCTCCACCTCTACCTCTGTTGGCACAAAAGGAATACTGTCGGCAGGAAGATTGTTGAAATAACGACGAACCTGAGCTGGCGAAACCTTTATATCCTTCACCAGTTTCTCCTTCATCTTCTGAATCAACTGACGGTTCTTGAAGTCATCGTGCATCTGCTGACGCATCTGGGTGACACTCTGCTTGCGATACTCCTCTAACTTCTCGCGCGAGCCAATCATATTAATCCAATAATTGATCTGCTCGTCGATACCAGCCATCACCTCAGACTCAGATACCTCGATACTGTCGATGGCTGCCTGATGCAGGAAGAGTTTCTGTACAGCTATCTGCTCGGGGATGCTGCAATCAGGATCGCCTGCATACTTGATGCCTTCGGCCTCACCCTGCAATCGGGTTACCTCGACATCAGACTTCAGGATAGGCTCGTCGCCTACTACCCAGATCACCTCATCCACAACACTACCCTCGTTCAAGACTGGCTCGTCCTTCACCTGGTTAGTATCGCCTGAAACCGAATCGCCCATGACATACGCCTTAGCAAGGCGAGAAGCCCTGTTGGTATTTGCGCTCATGCCCATGATAAACATCAGAGCAACAAAAGCCAAAGCGATCTTATTCTCTATTTTCATGTATCTTTATTTTTCGTTTTGATTAATGCTTGTTGACTGTCGCCAATACATCCTTGTTGACTACTACTGGATATTTCTTTCTCAGGGCTGTCACCCATTCTTTCTCCAACATATCCTGATAGTCGGCTATCACCTGTGACTTGACATCGGTATAATCCTCAGGAGCTTTCTTCAGCACTTTGCCGAAGGTGGCATCAATGGGGTAATCCTTCAAAGCCTTGACAGTGGTATCTTTCTTGAAGACCATCTTGTCGACGACAGCATTGTCGCCTTTCTTGAAAATACCCTTCTCCACACGGATACGAATCACAGAATCCTTGTTGAATGTATTGCGCAGAATATCTGCCCACTCAGAGAAAGCCTTTCCCTTGATGCTCTTCTTGACAGCCTCAACGTCTGCCGCATCCTTTACATGATAAGCTATTCCCTTGAATCGGGGCTCATTCCATTTGAATCGTTTTTTGTTCTTGGCAAAGTAGGCTGCCTGACCCTTCTCGTCCTTGGAAGCCTTGTCCCATACCAGACGATTGCTGATTTCATAGAGCAGCAAGCCGTCATGATACTCGCGAATCAGGTTCTTCAAATCACTGTCCTTGGCAGACAGTTCTTCTGCCTTCTTGTCGAGAATGTTCTCGGCTGTTGTACCGGCGGGCATACTCTTGGCAAGAGAGTCCAACTTGTCGTTGATAATTTTTTCCCTTATCCCTCTTGCGTCAATAAAACGGATGATATCCGTCCTAAGCGAGTCATAGGGGAAGAAATTCTGTGTTCCCTCCTTTTTAATAATATGGTAACCAAACTCTGAAAGAACAGGCTTGCTAATCTCACCCACTTTGAGCGAATAAGCTGCATCCTCAAAAGCCTTCACAGTCTGACCTTTACTGATCCAGGGCAGTTCGCCACCCTTGACAGCCGTACTCTTGTCGTCAGAGAATTTCTTTGCCAACTCAGCAAAGTTGCCTCCCTTCTTCAAAACCGTATAAATAGAGTCAGCACGGCTCTTCAACTTGGCATTCTCGGCAGGAGTCGCTTTCTGACCAAGCATCAGCAGAATATGAGAAACCTTTACCATTCCTCCATTTCCATCAATGCGCTGACGTGTGTCCTCATAGATACGATGCGCTTCGTTCTCGACATCCTGTTCGGTAATCATAGATGGGCGAATCTGCTGGTCACGATAAGTGGCGAACTCTTTCTTGAAAGAGCTCAAGGTGTCGAGGCGGGCATCCAGGGCTGCCTGTACCTTCAGCTTATAGTTGACAAACAAATCCACATACTCGCCGACAGTCTTCTTGTCGATGACTCCTTCTGAATTGTTCTTATTGTAAGAATACTCGAATTCTGAACGGGTGACAGGTGCTCCATTAATGGTCATAATCACAGGATCAACCTGAGCAAAAGCTATGCTCCCCGAAAGGAGCATAGCTGCTAAAAGCGCATTTATTTTCATTTCTTTCAATTCATTATTATTCAGGACGGCTGTAGTTTGGAGCCTCACTGGTAATGGTAATGTCGTGTGGATGACTCTCCAGAACACCGGCATTGGTAATGCGGGTAAACTTAGCATTGTGCAAGTTCTGAATTGTCGCAGCGCCACAATAGCCCATACCAGAACGCAAACCACCAATCAACTGATAGATAACCTCCTGTACAGTTCCCTTGTAAGGTACACGACCAGCGATACCTTCCGGTACGAGTTTCTTCACATCCTTGGTGTCGCTCTGGAAGTAACGGTCCTTAGAACCATTCTTCTGCTCCATAGCCTCCAAAGAACCCATACCACGATAGCTCTTGAACTTACGGCCATTGAAGATGATAGTATCACCAGGGCTCTCCTCAGTACCGGCAACCAGCGAACCAATCATGACGCAACTGCCACCGGCAGCCAAAGCCTTAACGATATCGCCAGAATAGCGCAAACCACCATCGGCAATCAATGGAACGCCAGTACCCTTCAAGGCTGAGTAAACATCATAGACAGCGCTCAACTGTGGAACACCCACACCGGCAACCACACGAGTTGTACAGATAGAACCAGGACCGATACCTACCTTTACGCCATCAGCGCCATTGTCTACTAAGTATTTAGCAGCCTCACCTGTTGCCACATTACCGACAACAACATCTACCTGAGGGAAGGCTGCCTTTACTGCATGCAACTTCTCAACAACGCCCTTGGAATGTCCGTGAGCAGTATCAATAACGATAGCATCGGCACCAGCCTCAACCAAAGCCTTGGCTCTGTCGAGAGTATCGACAGTAACACCAACTCCAGCCGCAACACGCAGACGACCTTTCTCGTCCTTGCATGCCATTGGCTTGTCCTTAGCCTTTGTGATATCCTTATAAGTAATCAAACCTACAAGATGGTTTGCATTATCCACAACAGGAAGTTTCTCGATCTTGTTCTCCTGAAGAATCTGAGCAGCTGCTGCCAAGTCGGTCTGCTGATGGGTAGTAACAAGATTCTCAGAAGTCATCACCTCATCTATCTTCTTGTCGAGATGACGCTCGAAACGCAAGTCACGATTTGTTACAATACCAACCAGATGGTTTTCGTCATCAACAACAGGAATACCACCAATATGATAGTCATGCATCATATCAAGAGCATCCTGCACTGTGCTTCCGCGACGAATAGTGACTGGATCGTAAATCATTCCATTCTCGGCACGCTTTACAATGGCCACCTGGCGTGCTTGCTCCTCAATAGACATGTTCTTGTGGATAACACCGATACCTCCCTCACGAGCTATGGCTATGGCCATAGACGCCTCGGTAACAGTATCCATAGCGGCTGTTACGAATGGAACGTTCAACTCGATATTACGAGAGAACTTGGTTTTCAACTCTACCTCTTTAGGCAGTACCTCTGAATAAGCAGGGATAAGAAGGACGTCGTCGTAAGTGAGACCGTCCATTACAATTTTATCTGCAACAAATGATGACATATTGTAACCTTTAAAAATTTATTGCGTGCAAATTTAGCAATAATATTTCATATTTTGCCCTTTTTTCACGAATTTCACTCCTTATTAATGCTATTTAACGTGATTAGTGACGGTGAAAAATAAATTGGTATGATTTGAGCCTCATATTTTTGAGATATTTAAATCGTACCAAGTTATTATTTAACGTCACTTAGTTGGCCTGTTCGGACAAGAACTTAATTCTAACCAACCTGATTTCGTCTTCTGAATAGTCCTCACCCAATTCATTTTGCGCTGTATCCAAGTCATCGGTATCGCTTTCCATGAAATAGTCATAAATGTCGTCAACATGCTCATCATCGATGACTTCTTCTATGAAATAATCTATGTTCAACTTGGTTCCGCTATAGACGATAGCCTCTATTTCATCCAAGAGATCATCGAAATCAAGTCCCTTTGCCTCAGCAAGGTCATCGAGTGCTATCTGTCGGTCGATACTCTGAATGATACTAACCTTCAGCATGGATTTCTTTGCCACGGTACGAACACGCAACTCTTCGGGACGCTCGATATCGTTCTCCTCACAATATTTCTTGATAAGGGCACAGAACTCCTTGCCATAGCGCTTTGCCTTGCCGGCACCTACACCCTGGATGTTCTGCAACTCCTGCAAATCAACAGGATACATGGTTGCCATCTGTTCCAAGGAGACATCCTGGAACACGACATAAGGCGGAAGTTTGTGCTTCTTAGACATATCAGAACGCAAGTCCTTGAGCATGGCAAACAACTCTGGATCGAGAGCCTCACTGCCTGCGCTGTGACTCTCCAGTCCATAATCATCCTTGAACACCTTGTCTTCCACTATCATGAATGACTCTGGGTTCTTGATAAAACGCTTGCCTGCAGCAGTCAGTTTCAGCAAGCCATAGTTCTCGACATCTTTTTTCAGATATCCAGCTATCAATGCCTGACGGATAACAGGATTCCACATCTTACTGTCCATGTCCTCACCGGCACCAAAAGCCTCCAGCTCGTTGTGCTTGTGCGACACGATGTCATCGGTAGCCCTTCCCTTCACAAAATCTATAATATATTCCTGACGGAAGTTCTCTTTGACGGCTGCCACCGCTCTTAATATAACCACCAACTCGTCCTTAGCCTCTATCTTTGTCGTAGGGTGCAGGCAGTTGTCACAGTTGTGGCAGTTTTCCTCCTGGTATTCTTCACCGAAATAATGGAGCAACATCTTGCGACGGCATACTGACGACTCGGCATAAGCTGCCGTTTCCTGCAGAAGCTGTCGACCGATATCCTGTTCTGCCACAGGCTTGTTCTCCATAAACTTTTCTAATTTCTTCAGGTCTTTACGAGCATAGAAAGCAATACAGATGCCCTCGCCACCATCACGACCGGCACGGCCAGTCTCCTGATAATAGCCTTCCAGACTCTTTGGAATGTCATAATGGATGACAAAGCGCACATCAGGCTTGTCGATACCCATACCAAAAGCTATCGTTGCCACTATGACATCTATTCGCTCCATCAAGAAATCATCTTGAGTCTGCGAACGGGTTGCAGAATCCAAGCCCGCATGATAAGGTGCCGCCTTGATTTCATTGGCCTTCAAGACTTCGGCCAACTCCTCCACCTTCTTTCGAGAAAGACAATAGATAATACCACTCTTGCCGGCATGCTGACGGATGAACATGATGATCTGCTTGTCTATCTCATTGGTCTTGGGACGTACCTCATAATACAGATTGGGGCGATTGAAAGAACTCTTGAACTCTTTGGCATCCATGATGCCTAAGCTTTTCTTGATATCTGTCCTAACCTTGTCCGTAGCTGTGGCGGTCAAGGCTATGACGGGTGCATTACCGATTTCGTTGATAATGGGGCGGATACGACGGTACTCCGGACGGAAATCATGTCCCCACTCAGAAATACAGTGAGCCTCATCAATGGCATAGAACGAAATCTTCACGTCTTTCAGAAAGTCCACATTGTCCTCCTTGGTCAACGACTCTGGTGCCACATACAGCAACTTGGTCTTGCCAGAGAGAATATCGCTCTTCACTTTCTCTATAGCCGACTTATTTAGAGAGGAGTTGAGATAATGGGCCACTCCATCCTCCTCGCTAAGACCATTGATAACATCCACCTGATTTTTCATCAGGGCAATCAATGGAGAAACAACAATAGCTGTTCCCTCCATGATTAAGGACGGCAACTGATAGCACAAGCTTTTTCCTCCACCTGTAGGCATCAACACAAATGTATCATTACCACTCATCAGATTTTTAATAATCGATTCCTGGTCGCCTTTAAAAGAGTCAAAGCCGAAATAGTGTTTCAACTGTTCCGTAAGATTCATCTGTTCCGTCATATCCACCTATTTAATATATATAATGTATACTTGTATCGGTAAAAGTCATTGAGCAAGCATGGTAACAAGCTCATCTTAAGCACTCTCCATCTGCTGCAGATTGGTTTTCTCCAACTGCTGCTTGGCATAGTCCAATGTCACAGTGAAAGTAGTAATCTTCTGGGATGGGACATCAAACATAGCATCCATCATGACCGCCTCTACGATAGAGCGCAGGCCTCGGGCACCAAGTTTGTACTCCACAGCCTTGTCTACCATATAGTCGAGAGCCTCCTGGTCGAAGTCCAATTTGATGCCATCCATCTCGAGCAACTTGACATACTGTTTGATGATAGAGTTCTTGGGCTCTACCAATATCTTGCGCAAGGCTTCCCTATCCAAAGGATTCAGATAGGTAAGTACAGGCAGACGACCGATGATCTCGGGAATCAGTCCGAAAGATTTCAGGTCCTGTGGAAGGATATATTTCATCAGGTCGGTCTTGTCTATCTTGCTGACATTCTGCACAGAATTGAAACCTACCACATGCGTATTGAGGCGCTGCGCTATCTTTCGCTCTATTCCGTCGAATGCACCACCACAGATAAAGAGAATATTCTTGGTATCGACGTGAATATAATCCTGGTCAGGATGCTTACGGCCTCCCTTTGGCGGTACATTTACCATCGTGCCTTCCAGCAACTTGAGCAAGCCCTGCTGTACTCCCTCACCGCTCACATCGCGGGTGATAGAAGGATTGTCGCTCTTGCGGGCAATCTTGTCTATCTCGTCAATAAACACGATGCCTTTTTCTGCAGCTGCCACATCATAGTCGGCCACCTGGAGCAGACGACTCAGAATACTTTCCACATCTTCGCCCACATAACCAGCCTCGGTAAATACCGTAGCATCAACAATAGTGAAAGGCACATCCAACAGTTTGGCGATTGTACGGGCCAGAAGAGTCTTTCCCGTTCCGGTGCTGCCCACCATGATGATGTTGCTCTTCTCTATTTCCACACCTCCGTCGTCCACAGTCTGCTGCAAACGCTTATAGTGATTGTACACCGCCACGGCAAGGGAGCGCTTGGCGCCATCCTGTCCGATGATATACTGATCCAGATATTGCTTGATCTCTACAGGCTTAGGCACCTGCTTCAATGCGAACTTATCATTCTTCTTATCGTTTAAAACGCCTGAAGACAACACGATATCGTATGCCTGCTTGGCACAATTCTCGCAGATATAGCCCTTGATGCCTGTTATCAGCAACTTCACTTCGCTCTCACTTCTTCCGCAAAAGCTACATACATTCTTTGGCATTATTCTTCTACTCCTTTTTTACGGGTCAACACTGCATCTATCATACCATACTCCTTGGCCTCTTCTGCCGTCATCCAATAGTTACGGTCACTGTCTGCCCACACCTTCTCGTATGGAGTGTGTGAATGATTAGATATAATGGTATAAAGTTCTTTCTTGAATTTCTGAATCTCCTTGGCCTCGATCTCAATATCAGAAGCCTGACCCTGTACGCCACCCAGTGGCTGATGAATCATCACACGACTATGAGGCAAAGCAGAGCGCTTGCCTTCCTGACCAGCCACCAAAAGAACGGCACCCATAGACGCTGCCATACCAGTACAGATGGTAGACACATCGCTGGAGATAAACTGCATGGTGTCGTATATGCCAAGACCTGCCGTAACACTTCCGCCAGGGCTGTTGATATAAATAGAAATATCCTTGCCACTGTCTACAGAGTCAAGATAAAGCAGCTGAGCCTGCAGGGTGTTGGCTGTATAGTCATCAATCTCGGTGCCCAAGAAGATCACACGGTCCATCATCAATCTTGAGAAAACATCCATCTGAGTCACATTCAGCTGACGTTCCTCCAAGATGTAAGGATTCATATAACGAGCCTGTGCCTTCACTACATCGTCAAGCACCATTCCGCTCATACCTAAATGCTGCGTAGCATACTTTCTAAAATCGTTCATATTATCATTTTTTCTATTCAAAATAAGACAAAAAGAGAGGTTATCGACCTCTATTTCTCGTTCCGTGGAACAAAGATAATAAAAAAAGTCGATAACCTCGTATTTATTTGAAGTTTTTTTCAAAAAAAATATTAGCCCTGCATCATCTTATTGAAATCCTCTACAGAAATCTCCTTTTCGTTGAGCTTAACAACGCCCTTAAGAGCGGCTGCCAACTTACGGTCTACTGCACGGTCAACAAGCGCCTCGGTGCTGTCACCCTTCTTGAGAATTTCGTTAGCATAGTTCTCAATATACTCATCAGGAATATTGGTCATACCATACTGAGCGAACTGTGCGCGAGCAGCCTCCTTGGCTGTCTCCTTAATATCAGCATCCTCGATCTTGATATTCTGAGCGCTGACGAGCTGCTCCTTGATGAGGTGCCAAGTCAACTCCTTGATGCTCATCTCGTAGTTCTTCTCTACGAAGTCCTCACCCTTGTCCTTGTTGTTGGCCAACATGATGCGCTTCAACAAAGCGTCTGGGTACTCCAACTTGCCAACCTTCTTCTCGCAGTGAGCACGAACATCAAGAAGGAACTTGAAGTCAGAATCGTTAACGAGCTGTTCGTTCAGGCCCTCTGCAATCTTAGCACGGAAAGCAGCCTCGTCCTTCACGTCAGTATCCTCACCGAATACCTGCTTGAAGAGCTCCTCGTTTACCTCGTGCTTCTTGAAGCGCTGAATCTCGGTAATCTGATAGCTGAACTCAGACTCCATGTCCTTCACAGCATCACGCTCTATCTTCAAGAGCTGAGAAACCTCAGTATCATTGTCTGGATAAGCCTTGCGTGGATTGAAAGTGATGATGTCGCCCAACTTAGCACCATCAAACAACTTCTTCTGGTCGTCTACCTTGATATAGCTTGGCATCAGGACAGCACTCTCAACAGTAATACCGCCTTCCTTAGTGTTGCCATTCTCGTCAAGCTCACGCAAATCACCCTTGAGCATATCATTGCCCTCGTAGTTCTCTGCCTTCTCATAGCTACCAGAACGAGATGCCAACATATCTACCTGCTGGTCGATAGTCTTGTCGTCAACAACGATTTTGTAGTAATCCACCTTGTCGCGACCAGTGAGAGACACCTTCATCTCAGGAGCCACTGCTATGTCAAACATAAAGGTGTAAGGACCGTCCTTCTCGATATCTACAGGAGCCTGCTTCTCAGAAGTAAGAGGCTCGCCAAGCATCTGGATCTTATTGTCCTGAACATACTTGTAAATCTGCTGACCGATAATCTTGTTGACAGCTTCCATCTTAACTGAAGGACCAAACTGACGCTTGATCATTCCCATTGGAGCCTGACCAGGACGGAATCCAGGAACATTAGCTTTCTTACGATAGTCCTTCAATGTCTTCTCGACATCATTCTTGTAATCCTCTTCTTCGACAACGATAGTCAAAAGACCATTGATCTTGTCAGGATTTTCAAATGAAATTTTCATCTTGATGTTTTGTTTTTATATTATTAATTATTTTCTCTTTTATTCACATTGGCTTGCAAAATTACTCATATTTGTTGAATATACCTAATATATAAAAGAAAAATTTGTTTTTTTAACCATCTTACTTGCCTTCTTCGGCTCTTTTCTGCTCATCCGATAGCTGGAAATCTTTCTTTCTGAGCACAAATCCTGTAGTGAGGTATTTCTCTTTTACGATCTTGTTTTCTGCCAATTCCTCAGGTGAGCCCTGGAAAAGAATACGACCTTCGAAGAGCAAATAGGCACGGTCGGTAATAGCCAACGTCTCATCTACATTATGGTCGGTGATAAGAATACCAATATTGCGGTATTTCAGGCGCCAGACAATATTCTGTATCTCTTCTACCTGGATAGGGTCGACACCGGCAAAAGGCTCATCGAGCATAATAAACTTTGGATCGTTGGCAAGACAACGGGCAATCTCCGTTCTACGGCGCTCACCTCCCGACAACTGGTCACCCAAGTTCTTGCGAACCTTCTGCAGATCGAAATCATTGATAAGGCTTTCCAGTTTCTCCATCTGGTACTCGCGTGGCTTGCCCGTCATCTCCAAGACCGACAAGATATTATCCTCCACACTCATCTTGCGAAAAACGCTGGCTTCCTGTGGCAAATAACCGATTCCGGCACGGGCACGCTTGTACACAGGATAACCAGTGATATCCTGATCGTCCAAATACACATGACCTGCATTGGGCACTACCAATCCTGTCGTCATATAGAAAGAGGTGGTCTTGCCCGCGCCATTAGGACCGAGCAAACCCACAATCTCACCTTGCTTTACGTTGATGGTTACTCCATTGGCAACAGTTCGCTTACCATAGCGCTTTACCAAGCCCTCGGTTCGCAAAACCATGTGCTTGTCGGTATCCACCTGTGATGCAGTTTTTTGAATTTCATCCATAATATATACAATGTTTGAAAGGTGAGAGAATATATTCTCCACATTTTTGGTGCAAAAATACTAAAAAACGAGCAAATATCACTTATAAAATCAAAAACTATTCTGAATATTGCAGTTTTTTAGAGGATTTTGGTTACTTTTGCACCATAAAACGAAGAATTATTGACATGCTAATATCAAAATGGCTTACCACCTTCGGTAAATATCTCATTCTCATGGGCAGGTCGTTCTCACGTCCTGAACGCATGCGTATGTTTCTGAAGCAGTACGTGAAGGAGATGTCTCAACTGGGTGTCGACTCCATAGGAATCGTCCTGCTGATATCTTTCTTTATCGGTGCTGTCATCTGTATTCAGATGAAGCTCAATATCCAAAGTCCATGGATGCCACGATGGGTTTCGGGTTATACCACACGCGAGATCATGCTCCTGGAGTTCTCTTCCAGTATCATGTGTTTGATATTGGCAGGAAAGGTGGGCTCCAATATCGCATCAGAATTAGGCACGATGCGTGTTACCCAGCAAATTGACGCCCTCGACATCATGGGTGTCAATTCGGCTTGCTACTTGGTATTGCCAAAGATTTTAGGACTGGTTACCATCATGCCTTTCCTTGTCATCTTCAGCTCTGCGATGGGCATCATCGGTGCCTACGGAACAGCATTCATAGGACATATCCTTGCGCCTGACGACCTGACTTTGGGATTGCAGCATGCTTTCAACCAGTGGTTTGTATGGATGAGTATCGTGAAGAGCCTCTTCTTTGCATTTATCATCTCGAGTGTTTCCTCTTACTTCGGCTATACGGTGGAAGGAGGATCGGTCGAGGTAGGAAAAGCTTCGACTGATGCCGTAGTATGTTCCAGCGTACTGATTCTTTTCTCTGACGTTTTCCTCACACAAATACTTTCGTAAACTATGATAGAAGTTAAAGACTTGACAAAAACATTCGGCGACAAGACTGTGCTCGACAAAATAAATATGGTTTTTGAGACAGGAAAGACCAATCTTATCATCGGACAGAGTGGTTCTGGAAAGACTGTCTTGATGAAAAACCTCGTAGGTCTGCTGACCCCGACAAGCGGACAAGTCCTATACGACGGTCGAAACTTTGTGGAAATGTCGAAGAAGGAAAAGATTCTCATGCGACGCGAGATGGGCATGATATTCCAAAGTGCAGCCCTCTTCGACTCCTTGTCGGTACTCAAGAATGTAATGTTTCCACTCGACATGTTTTCATCTATGAACTATAGAGAACGTGTAAAGAGAGCTCAGGAATGTCTTGACAGAGTAAACCTGATTGAAGCACAGGAGAAGTTTCCTGGAGAAATATCAGGAGGTATGCAGAAACGTGTGGCCATAGCAAGAGCCATCGTGATGAACCCTAAATATCTGTTTTGCGATGAACCCAACTCAGGACTTGACCCCAAGACCTCTTTGGTAATTGATGAACTCCTGTCGGGAATCACGAAAGACTACAACATGACAACCATCATCAATACTCACGACATGAACTCAGTGATGGGTATTGGTGAAAATATATGTTTCATCTACAAAGGACAAAAAGAATGGCAAGGCAACAAAGACGAGATTATGAGTTCTACCAACGAGAAGCTCAACGACCTGGTCTTCGCTTCCGACCTGTTCAGAAAAGTAAAGAAAGTTGAGATGGAAGAGGAAAAGACAGCCCAATAATGAGACTTTCCATAATGCATTGCCGAAACCTTTGCTATAAGCATATCAACGCTTATTTTAAACACAGACAGGCTTCAATGGTCAATGCAAGTATCCTTCATAAACAAACGCAAGTACTTTCATCATGCAATGAAAATACTTGCGTTTTTATAGCAGTCAATATATATTTAGAATCGTATTCATCTGGAAGCCAGACAGAAACACCGTTCATTGAACTATCCATGAATACCGCTCTTCATCTATCTCATTTTCCATTTTTTCTCCACCTCTACCATAGGCACAACTATCTGTTCCTTGGTACTGTCGCCATAGGTTACAGAGAGATAGACATCAGCTAAATGATGAGCCGTATCAGCCTTGGCATCAAGAATCTGAAAGGCTTTCATTCCACGATGCTCATTCTTCTGCTGCTCTACGAACATCTTGGCATTAAGAACCAATTGCTGCCGATATCCTTCAGGAATACGATGGGGCATATTCTGCCCTTCTACAAATTCATCATATCTGCCTTCCAGTAACATATCGTAATAGCCTTTGGCTGCTATTCCTGCATAATAGCCCGGATCCGGTGCTTTCTCCTTACAAGAGAATAACGACATGACACTGAGTAGGAAAAACAAGATTTTCTTCATTATTATATTTCTGCTTTAATAAGCCCCGACTACGATGTTTATAACCCGTAGACTAACGTTACTTCTGACGGATAAATATATTGATAGGACAACCATGAAGCGACCAATTCTCACGTATCTTGTTCTCCAAGAATCGGCGATAGTTCTCCTTCACATACTGAGGCAAGTTGGCATAGAACACAAACGAAGGAATCGTTGTATTGGGCAACTGAGTGCAATACTTGATCTTGATGTACTTGCCTTTCACACTCTGTGGAGGGTAAGCCTCGATGATAGGCAGCATCACCTCGTTCAGCTTGGAAGTACCGATGTGAGCCTTTCGGTTCTGATAAACCTGCTTGGCTGTTTCCAACACCTTAAAAATACGCTGTTTGGTCAATGCCGATGCAAAGATAATAGGGAAATCTACAAATGGAGCCATGCGGTTGCGGATCGCTGTCTCAAATGTAGTGATAACCTTTTGGTCTTTGTTTTCAACCAAGTCCCACTTGTTGACGACAACCACCAAACTCTTGTTGTTCTTCTGAATCAACTGGAAGATATTCATATCCTGAGTCTCTATACCACGGGTAGCATCCAACATCAGAATACACACATCACTGTTCTCAATGGCACGGATAGAGCGCATGACAGAATAGAACTCCAAGTCTTCACTCACCTTATTCTTTCGACGGATACCAGCGGTATCAACCAAATAGAAGTCGAAACCAAACTTATCGTATCGGGTATAGATACTGTCACGGGTTGTTCCTGCGATTTCGGTTACAATATTTCTGTCTTCACCGATGAAGGCATTGATGATACTGCTCTTGCCGGCATTAGGACGACCTACCACAGCGAAACGAGGGATGTCTTCCACAATGGCTTCTTCAGGATTATCCTGCAACTTATCCAATATCATGTCGAGCAAGTCACCAGTACCTCCACCTGTAGCAGCACTGATGCACTGAGGGTCGCCCAAGCCTAACTTATAGAATTCGGCAGCTTCATAATATTCTGCACTGTTGTCTACCTTATTAGCAACAAGGATAACAGGCAATTTGGCACGACGCAAAATAAGAGCCACGTCCTCATCCCAATCTGTAAGGCCCGTATTCACATCAACAAGAAAGAGAACCAAATCGGCCTCCTCTGTTGCAACCAATACCTGCTTGCGGATAGCATCCTCGAAAATATCATCAGATTTCACTACCCAACCACCGGTATCTACAACAGAGAACTCTCTGCCATTCCAGCTACACTTGCCATACTGACGGTCGCGAGTAGTGCCAGCAGTATCGCTAACAATAGCACGACGAGATTGAGTCAAACGATTAAATAAAGTAGACTTGCCCACGTTTGGACGGCCTACAATTGCTACTAAATTTGCCATAATAGTCATTTCTCTCCTTCCTTAAGGAGGCTTTCAGGATGTGGTCTCTGCATCCTAATTAATACTTTCCCGAAGCTGACCATGCTCCGGCCCTCACCCTTTTGGTAAGAGTCATCCCCTCAATTACATTCAGGGGAAAGCAAGATATTTTTTTTCAAGATATTTGTTTTAATCAAGAATTCGAGATGAAGAAAATTTTATAGACTGTATTGAAATCTCAAATTTTCCAATCCTCTCATTATTGACTACCAAAACATCACCAGAAATCTTCTACTCTGGATTATATCCAAAGGCATCAAGTTCTTTCTGAGAGCTGCGCCAATCCTTGTCAACTTTGACGAAGGTCTCGAGAAATATCTTCTTATTGAAGAATTTCTCCAATGACTTGCGCGATTCCATATTCACCTTCTTCAGGGCAACACCCTGATGCCCAATGATAATACCCTTTTGAGAATCACGTTCTACATAAATGACCGCATTGATGCGGATGCGGTCATCCTCTTCCTTAAAACGCTCCACACGCACCTCTACAGAATAAGGAATCTCCTTACTATAATACAGTAAAATCTTCTCTCTGATAATCTCAGACACAAAGAACCTGGCTGGCTTGTCAGTGAGCTGGTCCTTATCAAAGAAAGCAGGCGATTCGGGCAACAACTCCTTGATACGTTTCAAGAGCATATCGGTACCAAACTTGTTCTTGGCAGAAATGGGAAGGATTTCGGCATTGGGCAACAAAGCATGCCATTTCTCTACAATATCTCCCAACTTAGTCTGATCGCTCTCGTCAATCTTGTTGATAAGCAAGAGAACAGGAATACTCATCTTTTTAACCTTGTCTAAGAAGTCCATGTTCTTTTCTGGATTCTCAATGACATCGGTCACATAAAGCAGAATATCAGCATCAGCCAAAGCACTCTCCGAGAAAGCAAGCATCATCTCCTGCATCTTGTAATTAGGCTTCAAGACACCTGGAGTGTCTGAAAAAACAATCTGCATATCATCAGTATTCACGATTCCCATGATACGGTGACGAGTGGTCTGAGCCTTGAAAGTGGCTATACTGATACGCTCACCCACCAGCTGATTCATCAGTGTACTTTTACCAACATTGGGATTTCCAACGATGTTTACAAAACCTGCTTTATGCATAATAACTTGATTTTAAAGCTAATTGATTTTAAGCTAAAAAAACGCATCCCTTATGATAATATAAGAAAGATGCGTTTTTTATATAAATATGGATATCTTTATCTCAACTTATTTACCATAAGCAGCACCATCGTAAGCCCACTTATAGTAAGAAGCACCATGTACAAAACCTGCACCGAATGCTGTAAAGATAATATTATCCCCCTTTTTCAGTTTGCTCTCAGCATCCCAAAGTGCCAGAGGAATTGTGGCAGCACTGGTATTGCCATAATGGTCAATGTTGACAACAACCTTTTCCAAAGGAATACCCGCACGCTTGGTAACAGCCTCAATAATGCGGAGGTTTGCCTCATGTGGAATAACCCAATTCACGTCATCTGCTGTAAGATTATTCATCTCCAAAATCTTCAACACATCGTTGCTCATGTCTGTCACTGCGTAACGGAACACAGTACGACCCTCCTGATAGAGGTAATGCATGCGATGATCAACAGTAAAACGTGATGGAGGACAAACAGAACCACCAGCCTTCATGTGAAGGAAAGGCAAGCCCTTGCCATCAGTACGAAGATATGAGTTCTGAACACCTACATTCTCCTCCTCAGTTGCCTCCACAAGCACTGCGCCTGCTCCGTCACCGAAGAGTACGCAAGTAGCACGGTCGGTATAGTCGACCAATGAAGACATCTTGTCTGCGCCTATCACAATAATTTTCTTGTAACGACCACTCTGAATCATGCTTGCAGCAACATCAAGTGTATACAAGAAACCACAACAAGCAGCCGAGAAATCAAACGCAAATGCATTTTTCAAACCCAACTTGCCCAATACGATAGATGCTGTTGAAGGGAATTTGTAATCTGGTGTTGTGGTAGTTACAATCAGTGCATCGATTGTATCAGGATCCACTCCAGTCTTCTGAATCAATTCCTTGGCAGCCTTACGGGCCAAATAACTGGTTCCAAGACCTTCCTCTGTCAGGATGCGGCGTTCCTTGATACCAACTCGAGTGGTAATCCATTCATCGTTGGTATCTACCATGCGCGACAACTCCTCGTTGTTGAGGATATAATCTGGCACGTAGCCACCGACACCTGTTATAACAGCATTAATTTTACCCATTATTCAGCTGCTTCCTTAACAATTGCAACCTTGCCTCTGTAGTAACCGCAAGTTGGGCATACTGTGTGATATACATAGTAAGCACCGCAGTTAGGACAAACTGCCAATGTAGGAGCTACTGCCTTATCATGAGTTCTTCTCTTGAGTGTACGTGTCTTTGACTGTCTTCTTTTAGGATGTGCCATAATTTTTTAATTTTAAATTTTTTGAATTTTACTTTTTTAGTTTTAAGAGTGCCGCCCAGCGTGGATCTACAACTTCCTCATCCTCCTCACCGCTTCGGGCGGCAGAATGCTCTTTCAGCATCTCAATCATAGCAGGGTTGCATTTTCCAGGTGCATGCACGTGCTTGATGGGAATATTGAGGGCTATAAATTCGTAAATGAACCACGAGACATCGAGTATTCCTTCGTTCTCGGCCACAGTCACGAGGTCATCATCTTCTGAGTAGTCTTCTCCGAATTTTACGACTAACCTGTTATCGGTCTCTATGGACTGATCCATATCATCCAAACAAATGTCGCAAGGTATGTGTATCACTCCTTCTGTATGAAAATTGAGTTCGAAAAAGTCTTCCGTTCTATCTACGGAAAGACAGCACGACAACTCGCCTCTCTCAACATCAGGAGCGTCTATCGCCTTAAAATATTCATCATTGAGCCTGTACTGATAAGTACTTACGCCCTGAGGCAAGGCTTTCAAATCTATTCTAAATTGCTCTATGCTACACATATATACAATATCTACATATTGTTTTCGGGCTGCAAAGTTACGATTTTTTTTTGATATAGAGTAATTTTTTCTCAAAAAATCTCTAAAATAGAGTATATTAAGCAGTTATTATAGCTTTAACTCAATTCTGAAAGTGGTTCCCTTGCCTACTTCCGAACTTTTGACACATATTTTACCATGATGATACTCTTCTACTATTCGGCGGGCCAATGACAAACCTAAGCCCCATCCGCGCTTTTTGGTAGTAAAACCTGGCCGAAACACATTACCTATATCTTTCTTTTTTATACCCTTTCCTGTATCAGAAACTTCGATAACAGCCTTACCTGCTTCCTCCTCAACATGCAACGTGATGACTCCGGCCTTTCCACCCATCGCATCTACAGCATTCTTGGCTAAGTTTTCTATCACCCATTCAAACAAAGAGGCATTAATGGTAACAATCAGATCGTGAACCGGCAATTCCTTCATTATCTTTATTGACTGTGAAGTACGACGGTCCATATAGTCACATACATGATCCATAATCTGATTCAAACTGGAAGGCACAAGCTCTGGCTGAGAACCGATTTTAGAAAAACGGTCAGCTATCAGTTGCAGTCGTTTCACATCCTTATCCATCTCGGGAATTAGATCGTCCTTAGGATATGTCTCCTTCAATATTTCCGTCCAGGCCATCAAACTGGAGATAGGCGTACCCAACTGATGGGCAGTTTCCTTCGACAAGCCTACCCAAACCTTGTTCTGTTCTGCGCGCTTTGACGTAAGCAAAGCAAATATAGCGACAACGACAAAAATCAGAACCACCCCTAATTGCACCATAGGATAAGCTGCCAGTCGAGTGATCATGACCGATTCACCATAACATACTTGTATGTAGTCATGCGTAGAATCGTTAAGCATAATCTTGATATTTTTACCTTTCGCCAAAAGATGTCTGCCAACTACAGCCGCATGAGCGAGACTGTCATTATAATCAGTTCCATCTACTTTGATATTTCTAAACAACTGCGCATTCCCTTTAGGATCAAGAACAATAACGGGAATTGTATTGTTTTCATTGATAACCTTCAGCACCAGTTGCAAATCAGTGTTCTCATCGGCCATATTCAGCGAGCGCATAGCTTCAGCCCAAACCTCCATCCTACTACGCTCTTCTTGGGCCAAGTCTCTGACCAGAAAATGAGATACGACAAGCGAAGCTACAGCTATCAACACAGCTGCAACAACCAATAATATTTTAACTTGTCGTATTCTGTCTGTCCAAATCATACATATATATAACGAAAAAGCCTCGATTACATTGTAATCGAGGCTAAAAAAATATAAAAGGAGGCGGCTACCTACTCTCCCGCATTGCATTGCAGTACCATCGGCGCA
>ERZ1023617.176-NODE-176-length-30336-cov-16.888313_pt1 | contig 30336 bp, 25 predicted proteins | sample MGYA00380328_ERZ1023617 | MGnify/ENA primary metagenome ERZ1023617 (study PRJEB33179, sample SAMN07448977) | human gut metagenome | biome: Human-gut; feature: Human associated habitat; material: Faeces | host: Homo sapiens | place: India: Bhopal | collected...
TACGCCTAGGCCCAATAGCACACCTACGGCGTGCGTAGTTTGAGGTTGTTGCATATGGAAACCAGGCATGAGAATGAGAGGGGACAAGCCCCCTCTCATTCTTATACCTGGCTACCTTATATCACCCCGAATGGGGTGAGGCTGGCGCGTAAGACTTCTTGATATTCATTCAAAAATCCTGCAGAAAAAAATGCGGATTTTGAACACCCTACCTTTCGGGGTTGGGCTGGTGCGTGAAGCATCGTTTAGAAATGTTCGATCAGAATTATTAGCCCCCCCTATAAATCGTTCAAACGCTTTAGGGCATTTTTGTTACCCCGATTAGCAGCCTGTTTGAGGTAGTTGATGGCATACTGTTCATTTTTGTCAACGCCTTTACCCTCTGCATACATGCTGGCAAGAAGTAGACAAGCTTGGTTATTTCCTAAAGCTGCCGCCTTTTCAAGATAAGAGCGAGCGTAGGCGTAGTTCTCTTCATCGTAGTAAATGCTGCCTAGCACACACAGTGCCATGTCGTTATTTTGCTGGGCAGACTTTAATGCCCAATAGCGAGCCGCTTCAGCATCCTTTTCTATGCCACAACCTGCATAGAGGATAGTAGCCAAAATGCCTTGTGCCGTAGCGTCATCCTCGTTAGCGGCAATTTGTGCATATTTCAAGGCATTGGCAAAATCTTGTTGCGCAATATAGCGTATAGCCAATTTTGAGAAAGCTGGCAAAAAGCCTTGGTCAACTGCTTTTTGCAACCAATAGATGCTCTGTTCGGTTGTTTCGTTGTTATTGCCGAGCAATAAGCCATAGAAGAATTGAGCCAAAGCCATTCCTTTCATAGCTGCTTGCTTAAAACATTCGGTAGCACGTTCTTCGTTTGCATCCCCCTCGGTGCAGAGGTATAGAACCCCCAAGTTATAAAGCCCCATGGCGTTGCCTTGGTCTGCAGCCAACTGATTATAGTGTAAGGCAGTTTCGGTGTCTTGAGGCGTATGGCGGTTCATATATTGTAGTCCCACCTCAGCTTGTGCTTCAGCATTGCCCTTGTCGGCAGCCATTTTCAAAAAACGTAGTGCAGTTAAGGAGTCTCGGTTTTCACCCTGTGAATAATGAAGTGCTAAACGCAGCATGCAGTCTACATTGCCTTTGTTAGCCTTTTTAGTAAGCGTTTTCAGTTCCTTAGGTGAGAGAGGTGTGTCCTCTCCTTGTGCTAAACAGGGGATAACGGCAGAATAGCACGCTATGAGAAGTGTTAGGAGGAATGGTTTCATAGTGAAGTTTTTCCGAAAAAAAGACTTGTGTCTTAAAAAAAGTGCATAAGACACAAGTCCATGAATTTGTTTAAATGATTAGGGTAGGGGAATTTTTAGTGCATTTCCCTATTTATGAAAGAGCAGTCTTAAAAAAGTCACCATGGTTCAACCCTTGGAGCTGTGTTGCGATATTGTTGCATACATTGTCCTGTGTTAGCACCAATAAAGGTGGGGTCGGAGATGTAGAATTGCGCACCGTTATTTTCGTAGAACGAACCTAAAATGTTTTCGTTAGGTAGCGAAACAGAAACACACTCATGTCCAGGAAAGTTAATGAGGTGATTGTTAACCCCCATCACGTTACGCAGCAAAGTGGCGTAGAACACAGAGCGGTCCTCGCAGTCGCACTTAGGGTAATAAAGCAATTCCTCAAAGAAATAGGGCTTTTCAAATCCAAACTGCTCATCGTCGGTAGCATAAGCAAAAGCCGATTGCACAAAGTGGAGCAAGCGGTTTACATTGCCCAAGTTTACCTCTGTGCCAATTTGAGCTTTAATTTGCTCCTCAACCTCGCGATGCGTGTTGGCGTCGAGCACGGATTGTGCATAACATGGAACAGGCATTTGTGGATATTTATAAACCATCTTCATCAAACGCTCGTTAACTGAGCCTTTCACGGTGATGCCTCCTTGGGTCAGTGTGTAGTTGTGAACCTCCCCTTTAATGTTGAGCGGTTTACGAATAACAAGGTCCACATTGCGCAACTCTTTCATTGGAGAACTAAATTGCGGTGTGCGGAAACGAGCTTCCTCCACATTTAGTTTTTCGAGATCGGGGGTGAATATAAAAAACTTTTGTCCATTCAGTTCCAAAAAAGTGCGAGCAAAAACCATTTGGTCGAAGGGGAATAGTAATATAGGTGTACCCGTTGTTACCTCGTAGGCAGGACGAATGTCGAAGCCACACAATAATAATATGTAGTGCATCAAATTGGTGCGTGCCACAATCGAGGCATCCCCAATCAAAGCCTTAGCATAGTCGCGCACCAATTCTGCAACAAAGTAGTCGGGCAGTTGCATCTCGTCAATTTGCTTTTTCAGTGCGGGTAGTGCCTTAGCCTCGAATGTTGAACTGTTAAGCGCCTTAATGGCATTGCCATTCCCCATCTCGCCAATTTTGTTGACGGGAATTTCAACCTTCGGCAATTTTATGTCGAGTCCATAAAAGTCGAAGCTAACCTTTGACGTGCGGTCGGGGGCTGGTGTGGGTGCAGCATTGGGAATAGGCTCTGTAGGAGGGGGAGCCACAGGTGTTACAGGCACAACAGGCACCGAGGGAACTTTAGGCACAGCGGGCACTGTGGGGGTAACAGGTTTTGTGGGCTTAACTGGCTTTTCGGGGAGCGTTTGCTTCTTCTGCTTTGTCTTTTTCTCAGGCTTAGCAGGCTTTTCGGGCTTAGCAGGCTTTTCGGGCTTTGCAGGCACAGTAGGAGTTACAGGTTTTGCAGGTGTTGGCTTAGGAGTGGGAGCTGGGACTGGAGCTGGTGTAGGTTTAGGCGCAATAGGCTTTTTTACATCAGGCACAGTTTCCACCACAGGTTTAGGCATGGGGATAAGTTTTACGGGATTAGGCTCCTTAGCCACGGGGCGTTCTTTGGGTTTAGGACTTCTAAAACGCTCAACAGGTCTTTTTTGTTCAAAGTCCTTCCACACCACATCTAAGAAGTCGGCATACCGATTAAGCATGGCATTGCAATAATTCTCGTACCGATTACGTATGTTTTTCTTAAAAGCCTCGAACGACTCTTTTTGTTTCTGTACTTGCGCTTGCGCACCACTGGTAAGGGTAAGTAGGGCAAGGATGGCGAATAATTTCTTCATAGGTCCTGAGGTGGGGTAAGAGGTTATGATAATAAAGGCTATGGAATTCATTGGACTTGCAGCCCGCTTTGACTAAATCTGTAACTTAAGAGACTTAACATTTGTCTCTTATGTTGCAAAAGTAAGGTTTTGTGCCATACAATGCAAAATTATCAACAACAAAATTAAATTTTAGGGGGAATGTACTTATATTCAATGGTAAAATAATGAATAATGTATAATGCAGTCGTCTAATCTTCGTCAGAAAAGTTTAGACGACTTCAATGGTTTGTTATCATTAAGGAGTGCCCGTTAAAAGTTGCAGAAGTTATTTTTTTGAACATTACTATACATCATAAATTATTCATTATTTCCCCTATATTCTGCATAAATATTGCAAAAAAACACGAAAAGCGCATTTTATCTATTCATTATGTTGGTTGATATATTGGAAAAGTGTAATTTTGCAGCAAATATATAAGGCAAAGGCAATGAAAACCAACTTCTTGCCACACAATAACGAAAATATCAACCAAAATGAAAGTGAAAAAAATATTCCTGACCATGCTCTTGCTTTGGAGCGTGATGGGAAGTGCCTTTGCGCAGCTCCCCTCTGTGAAATTAAAAGACATCAACGGTAAAGTCATTGATACAGCTACGCTGAGCAACGACGGCAAACCTTTCATCATTAGCTTCTTTGCTTCGTGGTGCAAGCCTTGCAACCGCGAGCTTAAAGCAATTAACGAAGTCTATGCCGATTGGCAAGACGAAACAGGTGTTCGACTTGTGGCTATTAGCATTGACGAAGCACAAAATGCACAGAAGGTGAAGCCCATGGTGGATGCTGCTGGTTGGGAATACCAAGTGTTGCTCGACCCTAACAGCGACTTCCGTCGTGCAATGGGTGTGAATATGATTCCTCATGTATTTGTGATTGACGGCAATGGCAAAATTGTGGAAAGTCGCAGCGGTTATACAGAAGGGGGTGAACAACACCTCATTGAAAAGGTTAGAGAACTGATTAAATAATATGCTACGATAAGTGGGTAGGCAAGATGAGGCTTTAAACACTGTGTGCTTCAAGCACGAAAAATTGTATACCTATTTAATAACAGTTGCATATTAACACACGTCACACATTTTACGATTACATGAAACGTTTCGCCGCCACTACGGCATTAGCATTACTCGGTGCCGCCCTTTCACTGCATGCGCAGCGTGAGGGCGGCATTGATGGTGCAAAAAAGTTTACCCTGCACGGCAGCATTCAAAGTGATGTGCTCACTGCTGTGAGTCAGGACGATAAAATTGGTACTGGGGTCTACGACGATAAGTTTATGACCAATACCTATGCCGAACTTAATTTGCTTAATAAATACTTTCAGGCTGGTGCTCGCCTTGAATATCTTGATCATCCCCTGCCTGGTTTTGAAAACGACTTTAAGGGTTGGGGTGTGCCTAACTTCTATGTAAAAGGCAATTATAAGTGGGCTGAACTCACCTTGGGTGACTTCTACGACCAGTTTGGCTCGGGACTCATCTTCCGCACTTATGAAGAACGTTCACTCGGCATTGACAACTCTCTGCGCGGTGCACGCTTGGCACTGAAACCCTTGAAGGGTGTAAACATTAAATTGCTTGGCGGACAACAGCGTTATTACTGGCATCACCGCAACATGGATAATTGTTCGCCCTGGACTTGGGGTGGCGACTTGGAGCTGAATGTGGACCAGTGGGTGAAGAAGATGGACGAAAAGAATACGCGTTTGACTTTAGGCTTCTCAGGCGTAAGCAACCATAAGGGAGAGGCAGAGAGTTCGATTGTGAAAAATGGCTATTCTGAATCAGACCCCACTATTATGCAGGCTTATAGTCTTAACTTGCCTAAGGATGTGGCAGCATTTGATGTACGTGCCAACTTGCAAAAGGGTAATTACAACTTCTTGGCTGAATATGCTTGGAAGAGTCAAGACCCCTCGAGCAGCAACGACTATATATATAAGCGTGGTAAAACACTGATGCTATCGGGGTCTTACTCAAAACGTGGCATGAGTGTGCTGTTGCAAGCTAAGCGTAGTGAGGATATGGCTTTCCGCTCGCGTGCTACAGCAAATAAGGAAACAAGTGCTTGCTACATTAACCACTTGCCTGCCTTCTCTATGCAACACACTTATGCGCTTGCTTCGCTCTATCCTTATGCCACACAAATGACTCCTGGCGAATGGGCTTTCCAAGGCGAATTGGCTTATAACTTTAAGCGTCGCACAGCATTGGGCGGTAAGTATGGCACGAATGTAAAGGTGAATGTTTCGCATATTCGCGGCTTGGGACAAGAAAAGTTAGCTACTAACGAATCGAACTCTACGATGTTCGACCCCAAGGCTGAAACTGAAACAGCTAAATATCCCTTCTTTAAGATGAATGGGGGCGTGTATTATCAAGACGTCAATGTGCAGGTGGATAAGAAGGTGAGCAAACAGTTGAAACTCAACTTTATGTATGCTTATCAGCGTTATAACCAGGAGGTGGTTGAAGGCGAAGGTCCCATCATTAACAGCCATATATTAGTGGCTGAAGGTAAATATCAGTTCTCTCCTAAAATCACTTTGCGTGGTGAGGCACAATACCTCCACACCAAGCAAGACCAAAAAGATTGGTGGTTCGGACTGTTGGAACTTTCGGTTTTGCCCAACTTTATGTTTACCATTAGCGACCAATTCAATGCACATGTACCTATGCATACGCCTGATGGACAGATTGACCCAAGTGCAGGCACGAACAAGGTGCATTACATCACGGGTAGCGTAACCTTTACGCAAGGCTCACACCGTTTGCAAGTGGGTTATGGCAAAACACGTGCTGGCTATAATTGCTCGGGTGGTGTTTGTCGGTATGTGCCCGCTTCTAAGGGCTTGCAGGCTTCTTACACGTTCAACTTCTAAAAAAACATTCTGCATCGCATGAAACTCTATAAAAAACTCTTTGCTTTTGCTTTAGCGGCTTTAGCGCTTACGGCTTGCGACGAGATGGAACCTAACGAACGCTTTACGGGTCCCTTCCGCGTGGAATTTAAGAAAAACGTGCTTATTGAAGATTTTACGGGGCAACAGTGCATGAACTGTCCGTTTGCTGCCGAGGAAATTCACAAGTTGCAAGAGGCTTATGGTGCCGACCATGTTATTGCTGTGTCGGTGCACGGAGGCTCAAACGCATTGTCTGAAACAAAAAGTCCGCAAGGTTTGGCAAATGCACAAGGCAACGATTATGTGTCGCATTGGGGTGTATCGTCTTTCCCGAAGGGTTGGGTTGACCGCATGGGTACGATTGATGATAAAGAAAAATGGGCAGCGTCGGTTATTAACCGTAGTGCCATCGAACCCAAGGTGGATATCAACGTGGTTTCGCATGGCTACATGGCAGATGCCAATGGCGTGGAAACCATTAAGCTCACCGTAAAGGTGACGGGCAAGCAAAATGCTACTGGTAAACTGCAAGTGTGGCTCACCGAAAGCAATGTGAAGAAATACCAGTTGATGGGGGATGGATCAAGGAACTTCGACTATATTCACAACCATGTGTTCCGTGCCTCAATCAGTGCTCCTTATGGCGATGAGCTTGCTATTAACGAAGGCGAAACGCTTAGCAAGGACTACGAATATCAGTTCCCCGACTTTAGCACACTTAAGAATAAAACACCTTGGGTGCCTGCAAATCTTTCTATCGTTGCATTCTACTATAACGACAGCGAAGGCGTGATGCAGGTGGTTGACCAACCTTTGCTGACTAACGCTGGCGCTATGCGTAAGTAATACAAAATGCTGAAATCAATAAAAACAAAAAACAATACACTTATGAAGAAGATTTTTACTCTTTTCGCTCTCTTGGCTTGCTTTGCCGTTCAGCTTTCGGCACAAGTGGAGATTACGAACCTTGGTAAGGTTGTTGGAAAGAACGAGGTTATCACATTCAATCTCTACGACGATGACGCGTTGGGCATTGTGGGTGGTTTCCCCGAAAACGATCCCTGGTTTACAAACAAGGGTGACGAGGCGGTTGATTTGACCGTACGTGTTACGCCCGATCGTAATTCTTATAATGCTATTTTTAGTTGGTGTGGTATTACTGGCTCTTGTCAAGATATCGATATTACAGACCCTAAAGTAAACTTTGTTGATCGCACAATTAGCCTTGCTCCTGGTCAAACTGTAAAGATGGGTCTTCATCCTATGTTTGAAATAGGTGAATATCGCACATCTACTGCAACTGTTAAGGTTTCGGTTGATGGTGAATATGCTACAACGTTCATCTTGAAGTACGTTTATAACGAAACTACTGCAGGTGTTAACGATGTGAAGGCAAATGCAGCCAGCGTAAAGGTGGTTGGCAATGAACTCGTTTATAGCTTTGCTGCTGCGGGTGCAAACAGTGTAAGCCTCTATGCTTTGGATGGCAAGATGGTAAAACACGTTGCCACTGCAGGTCAGAATGGTAGTGTAAGCTTGGCTGGCTTGCAACCTGGCGTGTATGTTTGCAAGACAAACGGCAATAGCTCTAAGGTTGTTGTAAAGTAATTACCCAAAATCGCAATAAAACTAAACAATAAAATATGAAGAAGTTTTTACTCACTGCAATTTCTGCTGCATTTGTGGCTTGCGTGGCTGTAGCTCAGCCCATTGCTCAGCCCTTTGCATCAAAAATTTCTGCCAATGCCTTCCGCATGGGCAAGTCAATGGCTAACCGCAATGCAGGTATTATGCCCGTTGAACATGGCATGCACACTTTGGCTCACGAAAACACTACGCGTGACCCTAAAGAAATTAGTTTTCAAGTAACAGGTAACGAAATTTCTAAGTTTGGTTATGTTCCCACTGGTATTCCTGCCTCTGCGCTTAGGCAAGCAGGCATCACGGGTTGGGGATATTGCATGGCTATTCCTGCTGAGATGGTAGACCGCTATGTTGGCAACACGATTAGCAAAATAAACTTCTATGCTTATCCTGGCACTTATAGCGACTCAAAAATCTTTATCGGTCAGTTGGCTGATGCTCAGGGTAACATCAAGAACCTTTGGGAAAAAGAAGTAGTGGTAAAGGGTGGCAACACACGTTTGAACTCGTATACTTGCGACTACAAAATTCCTAACGACTTGAAGGGCGAAATTATTATTGGTTGGTATAGCGGTGCTGCAAACTGTCTCTCAAGCGATACGCTCTCTTCAAAGTATGGCATCATGGCTTATGCTTATGCCGATCCTACAGGCAATGGCCTTGGTGCATACATGCTCGGTACTGAAGGCGATGGCAAAGGCTTCCTTCTTAACTATCTTCAGTTCGATGGATTGGTAGTTTCAAGTCCTATTTGGGTGGAAACAACAGGCGATGCAGGTTTGAAGTATAACGATGCTGCGCTCTACTACATCGACGATGTACGTGGTTTTGCGGGTAAAACGGATGACAACACCTTGCAGGTGGCTAATATGGGTCTCGACTCAATGCGCACCTTTACTTATACCGTTAACACTACTGAAGGCAAGCAGAAGCACACTTATAACTTTAAGAAGCCCGTTCCTTTCTTTGGTACAGTGAATTTGCCTGCTTCTATGAACCTCCCCTCTAAAACAGGTCGCTCAGAAGCAACCCTTACCATCGACGAGGTAAATGGTGTGGCAGATGAGTACACAGAGAAGGAAGAGAACGAGGGTAAGTTTAACTTTATTACACTTGAAAATGCTTACCACCGTACACCTGTGGTTGAAGAACTTACCAGCGTTAGCTGTGGTAACTGCCCCATTGGTCTTGCTGGTATGAAGCAACTTGTTGACACTATTGGTGAGAACAACTTGGTAGCGGTTAGCATTCACGGTGATTACGATAAGAACATTAAAGAAGACCCCCTCAAGGCAAGCACTTATCAGGAGTTCTTTACAAAGTATGCAGAGTCTCTCCCCTCATCTTACGTGAACCGCGAAATTAAGGCTTATCCTCATGGCGAGGTTATTGATGCTTGTCGTTTCATCCAATCACAGCCTTGCGAGGCTACCATTAGCGTTGAAGGTAAGAATGGTTTGAGAGGTACTGACATTACTGCAAAGGTTAAGTTCTCTATTGATGTCCCAGCTGAAACCTATGGCATTACTTATGTAGTTACTGAAGATGGTGTGAAGACGGATCAGCTCAACTATTTGGCTCAGCTTTATATGACTCAGCCCGAGAAGGTTGACTCTGCATTCAAGAATGATCCTTACATCTATCCCTATTGCACGGTTGATAGCAAGGTTGTAAACAACAAGTATGTGTTCTCAAACCTCGAAATGGACTATGTAGCTCGCTACGTAATGCACGCTGGTACAGCTGAGGATAACATTTTGCCTGCTGCTAAGGCTGGCGAGGAAGTTAAAAACACAATCACTATTAAGTCTGCCCTTATTGGTGCAAGTAACAAGGCAAACCTCCGTGTGGCAGCCTTGCTCGTTGACAAGAATACAGGTAAGATTATAACTGCCAGTCAAACTAAGGTAGGTTCATCTAACACTTCAGACAATAACGCATTCACTGGCATCAACAATGCTACAGTTTCTGCAGAGAACGGCTTTGCACAAATTGATGCCGCAAATGGTGCTTTTGTTGTAAAGGCTGAAGGTGCTGTAGCTCAGGTTTACGATGCACAAGGTCGTCTTGTGACAAGTGCTCACGTTGATGGCGAAACATCATTGCCCACTTGGGGACATGGCGTTTACGTTATCCGCGTAACTAAGGGTAATCAAGTTACTTCACAGAAGGCTATCTTCTAAAAACAAGTTATTCATCTTTCAGAACTAAAATATTCTGAAAGAAAACACAAACTGCGTGCGCGACAAGGTTTTTTAGTAAACTTTGTCGCGCATTTTTGTTGTTTTCAGTACTTTTATTTTGTATTGCGGGGGTTTTGCAGTAACTTTGCTTCGCAAATATAAATAATATACTACAATGGCACAAGAAGACGTTTTTAAGAAAATCGTATCACATTGCAAAGAGTACGGTTTCGTATTCCCTTCAAGCGATATCTATGACGGACTCGGCGCTGTTTATGACTATGGTCAGAATGGTGTTGAACTCAAAAACAATATTAAACAATATTGGTGGCAAAGCATGGTGTTGCTCCACGAGAACATTGTGGGCATCGATTCAGCCATCTTTATGCACCCTACCATTTGGAAGGCTTCGGGTCACGTTGATGCTTTCAACGATCCTCTTATTGATAACCGCGATTCAAAGAAACGCTATCGTGCTGACGTGCTGATTGAAGATCAGATTGCTAAGTACGAGGAGAAAATTGATAAAGAAGTTGCTAAGGCTCGCAAGCGCTTTGGCGATGCTTTTGACGAAGCACAGTTCCGCGCTACAAATGCTCGTGTTATTGAGCACCAGCAAAAGCGTGATGCCTTGCACCAGCGCTATGCTGACGCGATGAACAAGATGGACCTTGCTGAACTCAAGCAAATTATTCTTGACGAAGGCATTGTATGTCCCATCTCTGGTACACGCAACTGGACCGATGTTCGTCAGTTCAACCTTATGTTTAAAACAGAAGTTGGCTCTACAGCCGATGGTGCAAGCACCATTTACTTGCGTCCTGAAACCGCACAGGGTATTTTTGTGAACTACCTCAATGTGCAGAAAACAGGTCGCATGAAGATTCCTTTTGGTATTGCACAGATTGGTAAGGCTTTCCGTAACGAAATCGTGGCACGTCAGTTCATCTTCCGTATGCGTGAGTTCGAACAGATGGAGATGCAGTTCTTTGTAAAGCCAGGCACCGAAATGGATTGGTTCAAGCAGTGGAAGAAAACACGTTTGGCTTGGCACGAGGCACTCGGCTTTGGCGACGAATGCTATCGTTATCACGATCACGAAAAGCTTGCTCATTATGCCAATGCAGCAACCGACATCGAGTTTAAGATGCCTTTCGGCTTTAAGGAAGTTGAAGGTATTCACTCACGTACCGACTTCGACCTTTCGCAGCATGCTAAGTTCTCTGGTCGTAAGATTGAGTATTTCGACCCCGAAGAAAACCGCAGCTACACACCGTATGTAATTGAGACTTCGATTGGTGTTGACCGTATGTTCCTCAGCGTAATGTGTCATTCTTATCAAGAAGAAAAGCTCGAAAATGGTGAAACACGTGTTGTGCTTAAGTTGCCCGCACCTTTGGCACCTGTGAAGTTGGCTATCATGCCTTTGGTTAAGAAGGATGGTCTGCCCGAAAAGGCACACGAGATCTTCAATGATCTTAAGTTCCACTTCAACTGCAAGTATGAGGAGAAGGATTCTATCGGTAAGCGTTATCGCCGTATGGATGCAATTGGTACTCCTTATTGCATTACCATCGACCACGACACACTCAACGATAACTGCGTAACCCTTCGCGATCGTGACACAATGGAACAAACCCGTGTGCCCATCGCTGACCTCCGTGCATTGCTCGAGGATAAGGTTAGCCTCACTTCGTTGCTCAAGAAGATTCAGTAAAAAATATAGGGTGTATGCAGTCAATTCTTTTTACATACACCCTATATGTGCATTTAGAACACAAAAAATGACAAACATTAAGCTACATATCAAGCAATTGTGCATGCTCTTTGCGTTGGTTATCGTGGCATTGTCAGCGACATCTTGTTCAGACAATGTGAATGATGAGAACGAAAATAACACGCCAGAGTTCACCACAAACTGGAAGGAGCGCAATGCTGCTTACTTTGACAGTTTGCTGACCGTGGCATGTACGGAGATTGCACAAACTAAAGCACAGTATGGCAACCAATGGGAGGAACATTGCGATTGGCGTGTGTTCCGCAGTTTTTCTAAGCAACCTGGTGGTAACAGTCACGACTCTATCTGTGTGCGCATCATTGAGCGTAGTACACAAGCCGATGGAATTTCGCCCCTTTACCTCGACTCTGTTAAGGTAAACTACATGGGACGCCTCATTCCCACACCGAGCTATCCTAAGGGACGTGTATTCGACCATAGTGGCATTTACGAAAACGAGAGTCACGTGTTTAGCAGCAGTTATTCGGTGCCTGCACGTTTTTCAGTTTCTAACACAGTCGAAGGCTACACCACCGCTTTGCTTCACATGACCGAGGGAGACCGTTGGATGGTATACATTCCGCAAGAATTGGGTTATAGTTATCTTACCCAAGGTGTTTTGCCTGCCTATTCCACTCTCTGTTTCGACTTGCAGCTTAAAGCTGTTGCCCGCCGTGGCACATCGTTCTAAAAAAGCACAGCATATTGGATAATAAAAACAGATTATTTAGGTCTGTTACAGTACTGAAAGAAGCGAAATGCACATTTAAACATAAAAAAATGTGCATTTCGCTTTGTTTATTGCCCATCAGTGCGTAACTTTGCCCATGCTTTTGCGCCTGTGGCGAAATTGGTAGACGCGCCAGACTTAGGATCTGGTGTTTCGCGACGTGTAGGTTCGAGTCCTATCAGGCGCACACAGAGAAATCCTAACTGCTTGAATATGAGTGGTTAGGATTTTTGCTTTTATAAAATTGCCAACATTTTGGCAACGTTTTTCAAGACTAATTCTCAACCGCATATTGGGAAATTGGTCAAATGCTTCATGAACGTAAGATAGAAAGTGGGTATGGTGACAGCGTTGTAAGAAGATTGTCGGCAGACCTTAAAGAACGATACCCTAAAATGGGTGTTTCACCACGAAATCTGTGGTACATGAAGAAATTCTATGAGCGTTATGCAGGACATAATGAGAAAGTGCAACGCAGCGTTGCACTTTTGCCGTGGTCACATAATATGTTGCTTTTGAGCAAAGGATTAGATGATGATGCGACTCTCTATTATGCCACAAAGACGGTGGAAAAAGGTTGGAATCGCGACTTGTTGCTCAATGCCATCAAACTCAATATGTATGAGACACAGGCATTAGCAAAAGTGGACAACAATTTCGACCGCACTCTTCCTGCCGAACAGGCGCAGTATGCCAACGAAGTGCTCAGCAGCAGCTATAACCTTGGCTTCTTGGGAGTGACCAGTCCTATCTTGGAGCTTGAACTTGAAGATCGTCTTGTAAAAGCCATCACTCGTTTCCTTATGGAACTCGGCAATGGCTTTACTTTTATTGGCAATCAGCATGTGTTGGAATACAATGGTAAAGAAAGTAAAGTGGATATGTTGTTTTTCCACCGTGGACTGCATTGTCTTGTTGCCGTTGACTTAAAGATTGGTGCTTTCAAGCCTGAATATGCAGGAAAGATGAATTATTATCTGTCTCTGCTTGACCGTCTTGAGCGTGGTGCAGACGAGAACCGTTCCATCGGAATCATACTTTGTGCGGAGAAAGACCGTGTAGAGGTGGAACTCGCACTTTAAGATATGGGAAAGCCTATTGGAGTAGCTGATAGTACCAAAAGAGAAATTACAGAAGGTCCTTGCTGACGAGATAAAGGCGTTTAGTGAGGAAAAAGAAATATGAGAAGCATTGGATAAAGCCTGAGTTATTGGAACAGCCTTAACTTATGAAAGTAAAATTGACATTGCATATTCAGAACAATGTTGCATCAGGCTCATTGAATGACCCAATAAATGACCCAATAAACTTAACAGAGAGACAGAAGTTGATTTTGCAGATGTTCTCAGAGGAAAAGAAACTAAGCAGAGAAAGGCTTTGTGAGAAAACTGGATTGTCGGATGCCACCGCCAAGCGTGAAATAGCATTTCTCAAAAAGACTGGCTATTTAGAACGTGTCGGCAGTTTCAAGAGTGGATATTGGAAAGTGTTATCAAAATAATTGCATTTTTGAGCCAAATGTTCAAAGAATGGGAAATTTTAGCGGGTACTCCTTAATGATAGCAAGCTATTATCAAATTCTGCGCAAGTTATTTTTTGAACATTACTTATATACTTTTATTTGCTTTTTATCTTGAATTCGTCTAAACTATTGAAAGTTTAACATTTTCGGAGAAGTAAGATGGCAAAAGCGATGTAATTCCAAGCTTTCCAACTTGTCAAAGTCGTATCATGTCTGATGAGGATACTGCGAAACGAATCAAGCCATGCGTTTGTCCTTTCAATGCTATACCTCTTACTATACAGAAGTTCATTCACGCAATCATCGTCATCATGTTCTTTGTTCTTTTATTGAAACAGACATTAGGGAATATGCCTCTGTCCTTACATTCCTTTCTGAAACCTTTGCTATCAAAGCCTGCATCGGCATTCAAAAACAAACCATCAACATTAATATGTGCTTCTTGTAAAGTTTCAAAAATGCTACTCATTGACTTCTCAATTTCGTAAAGATCATGATGTTCGCCAGATATGGGTTCAGATATAGCCAACGGAATACCTCGTCTGTCAGCCAGATACAAGGCTTTGGTTGTGTTAGACTTCTTACGCCCTTGATATCCAACAGATTCTCCGCCTTTTGTAGTACGCGTGTGACTGCCGTCCAAATCTACACTTGACATATTGAGCTTATCACGATGCTTACTAAGGAGGTTTATCCAAACAGACTTTCATTCGCCTTTTTTGCTCCATTTTCGAAAATGGTAGAATACAGTCTTGTAACTCAGAACTACATCACTTAACAATGCAGTTACTGGAAGTTGGTGCCATTGAATGCCTGTTTTCAACTTGTACAAGATGCAGTTGATTACTTCTACAATGTTAGCTTTGCATATAAAACCACGTTTTGCGATTGAGAGGAGGGGGAGAATTTCCGAAATTATCGTATCTTTGTCGAGTACTTTGTACATATGGGAGTTTTTGTTTCTGTTTGTTTGTGGTAAAACAAAGATAACAAAATACTCCCATTTTAACAAATCTCAATTAGTTTAGACGACTTCATAAGTTCACTTTCAACTGGACGGATGCAGCCAATGTGCCTTTCAACGACTTGGAGAAGTTTGCCACAGTGTTCTTCGACAAGTGTACATTAGGCAAGATTATCGGTAAGTATATCGTCTTGCATGAGGGTGACAAGTGTCTGATGGTGCTTCGCCCTTATCAGTTCTATGACGTCATGAAGGGAATCAAAGATTTGGAAGCCAAACGAGCCGACCTTGACAAGGAGATTGAAGGGTATTTGAAAGAGTTGGGATTGGTTGAATAAACAAAATAAGGACTGACAATGAAAGGTTACGCAAAACCATTACTTGAAATTATCTGTGGACCACAAATACAATTTGTAATACCTGTGTATCAGCGTAATTACGATTGGTTGATTGACAACTGTGACCAATTGTTTAGTGACTTGGTAAAACTAAGCCGCTCAAACAGATGTTCGCATTTCTTTGGTTCTATTGTTACATCATCTGCGGATAGCAGCTACAATAGATTGGTGATTGATGGTCAACAACGTTTGACCACCATTTCACTTCTTTTGTTGGCGGGTATAAAAGCAGTGAAAGATGGTGCTATTGAGATTAGCGAGGAGTCAAAAATAGACGAAGCATACGAAGTATTCTTAAAAGCTAAGTTCTGTAACTCTGAGCGTAAAATCAAGTTAGTTCCCATAGAGAATGACCGTATCGCTTACGATAAGATATTCAATGAAGAAGATTCTTTTGATGAAGATTCAAAGGTTACTCGCAACTACCGCCATTTCTATGATTTGTTGACGAGAAAACCGCAAACACTCTCTTTCGACCAATTGCTTGACACCATTAAACGATTGCAAATTATATCAATAGAATTGGATAGCGATGATGATGCCCAACTTATCTTCGAAAGTCTGAACTCTACCGGATTGGCTCTTACTGAAGCAGACAAGATACGCAACTATCTCTTGATGTCTTTGACACCAGAGGAGCAGCAGATGTGTTTCAAAAACTACTGGCAAAATATAGAACAGGCAACCGAGAACCAACCAACAAAGTTCTTGCGTGACTATCTCACCATTCAGCAACAGTTACAGCGTCCTGTCCGTCAGTCAAACATCTACTACGAATGGAAAAAGTATATGGACGGACATGAACGAAAGGAAGAATTAGTCAAGATGCTTGATTATGCGCACTACTATCAGCAAGTGACAGAGGCAAAGCTATCTACGGCAAAACTTTCAGAGAAGATGCGCCACATCTGTAATATAGAAACAGATGTGACTAATGTATTCTTTATACAATTTTTGAGATATGCCTCTGCCAACAGTCTTTCAGAAGACGAGATATTCAAGGTGATTGATTTGGTTGAAAACTATTTGGCAAGACGTATCGTGTGCAATATGCCTGGCAATGCTCTTACTCAGGTTTTCTGCGCTTTGCATAAAGATGTATTGAAAAGCATAGAGGAATATAGTTCTGCTAATGTTGAACTTGGTAACTCATATTCTGACATATTGGCTTACCACATCATGCGTCGTGATGGTAACTATCAATTGCCAAGAGATATGCAATTCGTGGAGTCAATCAAAACACGTGACGCTTATCACATGTTGAAGCCATTCCAGATTTTTCTCTTTGAACGATTGGAGAACTCTGTGTATGGTGAATATAACGATGTGGCAACCGACATGAAAAAGAAGGATGCCACTATTGAGCATATCATGCCTCAAACGCTCAATGGTGATTGGAAAGCAATGCTTGGAGATAACTTTGAGGAAATACAAGACAAGTATCTTCATACATTTGCAAACTTGACTCTGACAGGTATCAACAGCGAATTAAGTAATAAGCCATTTGAGATAAAGCGTGATGGCAAGAAAATTGGGAATGAAATATATCCCGGCTACAAGAATTCAAAGTATCGCCTGACAAAGAATGTTACGCTATGTGACAAATGGACTGAAATCGAGTTGCAGAACCGATGCAATGAGATAGTGGCAACATTCTTGCGACTTTATCCATTACCACAAACAACATTCAAACCATTGCCAAAACCAGTGGACGAAGCCTCTTTGGACGAAGAAACATTCTCTCCAACAAATAGAATTCTTAAAGGTTTCCGTTTGTTTGGCAATGAGTACAATGAAACTACTTGGAAAGGGATGCTTCTGCATGTTGTAAAACTTGTGATAGAGCGATACACAGACATCGTAGATACGCTCTATGATGCCGAAGGTTACTTCTGGTCTGCCAAGCAAGCAGATACAAGATACTGTACAATGATTGCTCCACAAAAATACTTGTGGACTTCAATGGACAATAGAAGTAAACTTCGTTGCTTACGCTTCTTGTTTGAGAAATGCGACATAGCCGAGTCTGAATTGGTACTGTTGCTTGAACCTGTAAAAGAATAAAAGTTATGGCAGACAAGAACAATATACCGCAGTTTGTGAATAGCGATTCTTTCATGGCAGACAAGAACTATGTGAAGTGGTTGTCTGACTTGAAGAAACGCTTCCGTATGGCACAGCTCAAAGCTGCTGTCAAAGTGAATACGGAAATGCTCAAATTCTATTGGAGTTTGGGCGAGGACATTTGTGAGAAGCAGAAGCAATATAAGTGGGGCGCAAACTTCATGAAAAGATTGAGCCTTGATTTGCGTGCGGAATTTCCACAAGCTGAGGGATTTTCATGGTCTAACCTCTATAAAATACGAAAATGGTATTTGTTCTATTCTTCACAAATTGAATTTTTGTACCAAGCTGGTACAAAATTACAAAAGGTGGATAATGCAACAACCCCAATGCCAGACTTACTGCAATTTGTTCCTTGGAGACATCAAACAGTTATTGTTTCAAAATGCGATACGATAAACGCTGCAATGTTCTATCTCAACAAGGTTGTTGAAGACAATATGAGCCGCACGGAATTGGAGCATGTGGTTAAGGCTCAACTGTACGAGCACACAGGCAAGGCTTTGAATAACTTTGATGTTACACTGCCACAACCTCAAAACGCACTGGCAACAGAGATTATAAAAGACCCTTACAAGTTGGATTTCTTCTCATTGCCAAGCAAGTTCAGCGAAATGGACTTGGAGAATAAGTTAGCAACCAATATTACTCGCTTCCTTTTGGAATTGGGCAAAGGGTTTGCCTATGTCGGTCGGCAGATGGAACTTGACACGCCAAGTGGCAAGTCTTACTTCCCTGATATGGTGTTCTATCATACTCGGCTGAAATGCTATGTCGTGGTGGAACTGAAAATCGTGGACTTTATACCGGAGTTTATTGGCAAACTGAATTTCTACGTTTCGGCTGCTGACGAGTTACTTAGAGGTGAGGGAGACAATCCAAGTATTGGTATTCTTCTTTGCAAGGACAAAGACTCGTCTGTGGTAGAATGGTCGTTGCGTGGCATAACTACTCCTTTGGGGGTGGCAAGCTATCAGCTGCAAGAGGTCTATGAACGAACATTGCTTGAAATCAAACAGGAAGCCGGCTCCAAGGAAGAAGATTAAGAATGTTTAAAATCTACCACAACTTGTGGAAGATGTTGTCTACCAGACTGGTAGATTATTAAAAAGACATAGAATATGGCAGGATATATGACTTTGGTATGACATTGGCAGGAAACAGCGAGTTCAAAAGTTGGGTTTCGCAGTTGAAGAAAGATATACGCCATGCACAGGTTAAGGCGGCAATCAAGGTTAACACAGAATTGCTCCGCCTTTATTGGCGTATGGGTGCAGACATCTGTGAAAAGCAGAAATCTGCATCTTGGGGCGATGGCTGGCTCAAAGAATTGAGCCGTGAACTTATGGCGGAGTTTCCTGATATGAAAGGGTTTTCATACAGGAATCTACAATACATTAGACAATGGTATCTCTTTTATCCGCATGGTCATTCCGAAACTGACACGTGATTTGCCTCACCCTTTCAGTATGGATGGTGTAGTGCGCAAAGACGATACGCTTCAAGCCAAGGCTGTGCGTGAGGCCATTACAAATATGGTTATTCATTCCGATTTTATGATGAATGGAGTGCTGAAAGTTGAAAAGTATGACGATTGTTTTGTTCTGACCAATCCAGGACTTTTGAAATTGCCTATTGAGCAGATTTACAAAGGTGGCGAGTCAAAGGCACGTAATCAGCGTATGCAGAATATGTTCCGCATGATAGGCTATGGCGAGAACCTTGGCTCGGGTTTTCCACTCATTCTAAACGCATGGAATGAAAAGCATTGGATAAAGCCTGAGTTACAGGAACAGCCTGAACTTATGCAAGTTAAATTGACCCTCCATATTCAAAACGAGCCAACAAATGAACCTGTAAATGAGCCTGTAAATGAACGGCAACAAACTATACTGTCTATCATGAAGCAAAGTCCATCTATAATATATAATAAGAGAAGATTTGGCAAACAAACTGGGTATTTCGCTTGCAACGTTAAAAAGAGAGCTTACTTCGTTAAGGAAGGAAGGTTACATTACACGTAGCGGAAGTGATAAAAATGGGCAATGGATTGTTGTTTCAAAATAATTGTATTTTGAGCCAAATGTTAATTCGGTCTTTTTCGACTATTTTCGGTCGTTCTTCCTAAGTGATTTTTCCAGTGAACTACCGCTAAGCTAAAGAATTAGCGGTAGTTCACACCTTTGCAAAAAAACTATTCACAATGTGGACCTTTATTCTATTAGTTTTCGGTTTGGTGCTTTCTCTGTATGGATTAAAGAAGTCGTTACAAGAAAAGAAACACCCACCCCAAAAACAAACAAGACGTACTAATCATACCATTTCATGTAATAGCCATGAGTGCTATGAAGATGAAATGACAGAAGAAGAAATGATAGCAGAGGATTACTACTATTACCAAGATAAAGAGTAATAAGTAGGTATTGTTGGTATATTAAAAACTAATAATGAACACCTACTTATTTACTCTAAACAAAAAAACTGTAATGAATAAAAAAGCCTACACGCCACACACCTTTACGCCATTCGCACTGATGGTAAGCCTATTCTTTGCCCTTACACTTACAATTCAGGGTAAGGATATAAGTCCGAAAAGAGCTGCTTCGATAGCAAAGAAATATGTCAAACTTCTGCACAATAACGAACAGAAAGCACAGGCGGGAAATAAAAATCTCGTAACCAACACTCCTTATTATATATATAACGATGCACAAGGACATGGCTTTGTTATCGTGTCGGGCGATGACCAAATGGGCGAAGTGTTGGCATATAGCAGAGAGCAAACACTCGATACCCTAAAGGCAAACCCTTGTGTAAAATTGCTTTTGGCTGGTTACAAACAAACTTACGAGGTATTGAAAAGCGGAGACGCAAGTGTAGTTCAGTCTGTGGCTCACACAGGTTTGTTCACTCAAACCGTTTCGCCATTGTTAAAAAGCCAATGGGGACAGTCACACCCCTTTAATGCCATGACAGGCTATCCTTATAGCGGATGTGTAGCTACAGCTATAGCACAAATGATGTACTATTACCAATGGCCAGCACAAGGCTATGGCGAAAACGAATATACCGTTACCTATTATCAAACCACAAAGAAAGCCGATTTCAGCCAATCGCACTACGATTGGGCAAATATGTTGCCTTACTATCAATATCCCGTGCAAGCTACAGCTATCCAAGAAAATGCTGTGGCACGTTTGATGAACGATGTGGGCATTGCCTCGTTCATGCAATATACCCCTAATGCCAGTGGCACACAAGGCATCTTTGCTTATCAAGCTTTGCAAAAGCATTTTGATTATACAGCAGCCTACGTAACGAAAGCCACAGAAGGTCCCAGTCGTTTTGCAGAAATACTCCGACAAGAGTTGCTCAATGGTTGTCCTGTTTATCTTGAAGGACGTCCTGCTGGTTCTGCATCGGGGCATGCTTGGGTAACCGATGGGTTTGATGAAAATGGACTTTTCCACATGAATTTTGGTTGGGAAGGACAGGGAGATGCCTATTTTTCGCTTACCAATCTCAGTTTGGAGCAAACAGGAAGTGAATTTCAAGGTAAGCCCTTGGCTTTTAATCGTGCCATTACAGCCATTTTGGCACATCCCAATAATGGGAAATATCCTGACATTGATCGTAGACTCTTAGAAACCTCTCCACAGTTAATGTTTAACGAGGGCGGTTCTTTCACCTTGAAAGAAGCTAACGGAAAGCACTTCAATCCATCGCAACCCTTAACCCTTGAAATGAACTCGTTTGTAAACAAGGGTAAGCCCTTTAAAGGAGACATCGGGGTGGCTGTTTACGATACTTTAGGAAACCTTATACACGTGTACTACTCCGACGACCATGATGTGGGAGGTTTAACACAACGCATCTATGGCAACGATAAAGACGGATTGATGGGAACCGATTATCTGATAAATCAACCCCAACCCATACACCTAAGTTTGGAAAATCTAACAGAAGGTTTCTATCGTCTTGTTCCTGTGTGCGTAGCACGTCATGAGGATGGAACCTGGGATGAAGCATGCTTTCCTATAAAAAAGGCACCTATCATTGAGGTGGAATTGACAAATGGGGTAGGACGTATTTCTGAAATGTGTGCAGAGGACGCTCATTTCCAACTTATGGCACAGCCCCGATTGGCGGAAAAGGCTGAACAGGGTAGAAAGGTGCATGCTATTTTCACCATAAAGAACCTCAATGGTGTGCCACGCGATTGTTATCTACGCGTACAACTGATTGATGATAACAACACCGTGGTGCTTGACACACGTGTTGACGAGCTGACAGAAATAGAAGGATTTACGGAGACCGAAATTCCTATATTCCTCTCTTTACCCGCACGGCTTACTCCCGCACGTTACCAAGTGAGATTGATACTCTCTGCCGACGAAGCCGAAACGCATTTCTATCCCATCAACCATATTCATGACCAATACCCTGCCTATATTGAAGTGGTAGAAGCCCCCGAAAAACCATTGATTGCTAAGGCTGAGGTGTTTTGGGCTGATGATTCGAACGATAAAATAGCTTCTAGCTCTCTCAATCTCTCTGAATACTCCCTATTTAAAATAGGAATATCGTTGCGCACTTCTGACGATTTAACTTACGAGGGTCCAGTTACTATGTGTTGTGAGGATTTGCTAACAGCAGCGCAAATCCAAGTGCCAGGCATAGACGATTACGTTAGTCTGTCCTCTTCCTTCGATGTGCCACTCTACAGTTATTGGTTACGCAAGAGTAACATACCTTGGGAAGATGGACATACTTATCGCATCAAAGTGAGGGGAGAATGGGAAGGTCAGGAAATGGATTTGGCTAATCCGCAAGAACAGACTTATTACTTGAAGCGCGAAGGCGACTACCTAACCCTTTACCAAGACGTGCTTACGCAAATAAGTGCAACATCGCAGTCCACAGTCAATATCCGACAGGTTGACAATAATCTCATGGTTTCGGGCAAAGGCATACGCAGCTTAAAGTTGTATAATCTCCACGGCAATTTGCTTAAACACGCCACTTTTGCTGATACTCCTAACGCGATTCTCCCTTTGCAAGGTATAGAACAAGGCGTCTATTTGTTACAAATTGAAGATAGAGAGCTCAGTTATACCCATAAACTCTTTAAAAACAATGCGTCTAAGTAGGTGCTCAATTACAAGAGAAAGGCAAAGTGAAACTTTCAATATTCGCCAGCGAATGCGTTTTAATGAAAGGCAATAGTGTTATAAACAAAAAAATCGTTACTTTTGCACAATAGTAAAACATTGTTCACACAAAACAAGCATACATCATGAGCACTCTTGAAAAGATTTTTGCAGAAAAACTGCTTAACGTAAAGGCCATTAAGTTGCAACCCGAACAACCCTTTACTTGGGCTAGTGGTTGGAAGTCACCCTTCTACTGCGACAACCGCAAAACACTTGCATTCCCCACATTGCGCAGCTTTGTAAAGTTGGAATTGAGCCGTATTGTAGCTGAGAAATATTCCGAAGCAGACGCTATTGCAGGTGTTGCTACTGGTGCCATTGCACAGGGTGCTTTGGTAGCCGATGCATTGGGCTTACCTTTTGCTTATGTACGTTCAAAGGCTAAAGACCACGGTATGGCTAACCTCATCGAAGGTGACCTGAAAGAAGGTATGAAGGTGGTGGTTATTGAAGACCTCATCTCAACAGGTGGCAGCAGCTTAAAGGCTGTTGAGGCTCTCCGTCAACATGGTTGCGAGGTTATTGGCATGGTTGCAAGCTACACTTATGGTTTCCCCATAGCTGAAGAGGCTTTCAAAAATGCTAACGTAGAACTCACTACGCTCACTAACTACGAGGCTGTTGTAGAAGTTGCTTTGCAAACTGGCTACATCAAGGCAGAACACGTAGACATGCTCCACGAATGGCGTAAGAACCCAAGCGAATGGGGTAAGTAATTTCGATTGAAAAAAATAGTTTTACGGACTGAATAGCCCTTGTTCTTCATAACAATCATCAAGTTATAAGGAACAAGCGGCATTCAGTCCGTTTTTTAAAATTTGTTGAGACAATAACCTTTTAATTGCAATGCAAAGAAACCATTTGCAAATAAAAAATATTCTTCGTACTTTTGCAGAAGAGTAGTATGCATTCATTGCAAACCACTCTAAAAAGTATTGAAAAACAATTACAACAAATATCCAAATCTACAAATCAACAACAAACCATTATGAAAAGAATTACCCTTTTCTTCTTTGCTTTGTTCGCCTGTTTGATGACAGGTGGTTGGCAGTCAGCATGGGCACAAACCGTGGTGACTAATCTCGACCAATTGAGCAATAGCAAGGTGTACAACATCAAGAGTGCACGTGGTTTCTTGCTTTACAGCGCTAACTATGCCGAAAATTTGGCAGGTAGTGCAGGTTCGGGCGTGAAAGACGCTGGTACAGCAAGTACAACTGCCAAAGCACAACAGTTTGCTATTTTCACCGTAAATGGTCAGCGCTACCTTTATAGTGTAGGTGCTAAGAAGTTCGTTTCTTCAACTGGCAATTACACTGACGAGGCTACCGATGCGTTGACTTTTACTGCAACAGGTAACAATAATTATGCATGGGCCATTAAGGTAGGTGCTAACACCATTAACATGCAAGCTAATGGTGGTGACCCAAAGGGTGCTGTAGTTAATAGTTGGAGCACTTTGGACGAAGGTAACCGTTTGGCTATCTGCGAAGCTACATTAGATGCAACAACTGACCTTAATGCACCAACAGTAAAGTTGCTCAAAAAGATTTATAACAACTATGTAGCTCAAATTAAGGCTGCTGCCAACATGAAGTATTTCTATCACGATGCTTCAGATGCACTTAGCAAGATTCCTGCGGTTACTCCTACAACCAAGGAAGCCATGGAAACTGCTATTAGCGAGTTGCAGTCTTCTATCGAGGCACTTAATTCAACAGAGAACGTGCTTGGTACCGACCTCGATGGTAAGACCGTGTTTATGGGCAACATGCTTTACGGCACAAGATACGTGCGTTTGATTACTGGTGAGGTTAACAAGCTTGGTGCTGACGAAGGTGGCTACCAAAAGGATCACGCTTGGACTTTTGAAAAGGCAGAGGGCGACAACCTTTACTACATTAAGAACGCAGCAAATGGTCAGTACATTGGTGCGCTTCCTGCAAAGGACGAAGTGAACTTCGAATTGGTTGATGGCAAGGAAAATGCTACTGCTTACACTGTAAGTTATGCTGGCACAAATGGTTACTGCAATATCTACGTTGATGGTTCAGAAAACCATAAGGCTCTTCACATGAGTAGCAGAGATGCTATCGTACGTTGGGAAACTGGTGCAAATGCTTCAAAGTTCCGTTTGGAAGAAGCAGAGAGCGTGCTCGAAGCACTCAACAAGTACTACACCATTCAAAATGGTAAGGGTGGTTATGTAAGTGTTGACGATGCCTATACCAATGGTGGTAACTTGAAGTTGGGTAATAGCTCACAGCCCAGTAACATGAAGGGCTTGTGGCACGTTTACCAAGTAGGTGATACTTACCGCTTCATCAACTCAAGCAATGGTAAGGTAATGGCTGTTGCAGGTAGCGAAGGCGATGCTCGCACTACAATGCAGAGTCCTGCTTTGACTTCGTATGACGCCACCTATACCACTTACTTTGATGGTACATTCAAAATTAACAGCGAAGAACCCAGCTACATCAAACTTGCAGGTTCAAAGAACAACTATTTGAATAACCGCGATGGCTTCCTTGCACTTTGGAACAACGCAGGTGCCGCTAACAACGACCAAGGTTCTAAATTCTTCATCACGGAGATTACTCCCAGTCCTGAATATCTCTACAGCGAATATAACACAGTTGAAGCTGGTACACGTCCCACTGACATCAGCAAGTATGCACTTTGGTACAATGTGCCTGTAGCTAAAACGGGTGTTTCAGACACTTGGATGGAATATGCACTCCCCTTGGGTAATGGTCAACTTGGTACAACTATCCGTGGTGGCATCTTCAAGGATGAACTTCAGTTCAACGAAAAGACACTTTGGCAAGGTAGCACTGGCAATGGTGGTAGCGAAAACAACTCACGTGGTTGGTTCCAGAACTTCGGTTCGATTATGGTTACTGACATGAGCGGTGCTTTCTCACTCGACAATGCTGAAAAGCCTGTTAAGGAATATGTACGTTACCTCGACATTATCAATGGTGTAGGTGGTGTAAACTACAAGAGCAGTGACGAAGCTACTACTTATGCACGTCGTTACTTCACTTCGGCTACCGACAAGGTGCTCGTAGCTCATTACGAAGCAAAGGGTACTGATAAACTCAACCTCAAGGTTACTTTCAAACCCGATACGCAGATTGGTGCAGGTAAGGTAACTTATGCGGATGGCGGTGCAAGCTTTAGCGGTAAGATGACGCTTGTGTCATACAACGCTGCTTACAAGGTGCTCGCTAACGAGAGTGCAACAGTTACTACAGACGAAGCTGGCATCCATGTAGAAAATGCGGATTGGGTGAATGTATTCCTCGCAGCAGCTACTGACTTCGATGCTACAAAGGCTGGTTGCAAGAGCGGTGAAACTGTTGAACAGATTGCTGCTAACGTACAAGAACGTCTTACTGCAGCTACAGCTAAGGACTATGAAACTTTGTATAACGACCACGTAGCAACATTCAGCAGCTACATGAATCGTACAGAACTCAACATTGCAGACGTTTGCACTGACAAGACAACCGAGGACCTCCTCAAGTTCTACAATGCTAACGCTGAAAACAAGAAGACTGCAGACGCCTTCTATCTTGAGAGTCTCTACTTCCAGTATGGTCGTTACATGACAGTAGGTGCAAATCTTGATGGCTCAATTCACGCTCCCAGCAACTTGCAGGGTATTTGGAATGACCGTTCAAACACCGACTTCTGGCATTGCGATGTTCATGCTGACATCAACGTACAGATGAACTACTGGCCCGCTGACCCCACAAACCTCAGCGAAATGCACCTCCCATTCCTCTACAACATCATCGACTTGGCAACTGCTCCTAACTCTCCTTGGGTTGCTTTGGCTAAGAAAGTTAAGAGTGGTGCTAAGGGTTGGACTATTGCTGTTGAGAACAATATCTTTGGTGGTACTTCTACTTGGTGCAATGGCAACATCAAAACACTCGGTGCTTGGTATTGCGACCACTTGTATCGCTACTACAAGTACACACTCGATCGTGACTTCCTCAAGAAGGCACTTCCCGTGATGTATCAGAATGCTCTCTTCACTAAGAGCCTCGCTACTAAGGACTCTAAGGACGGCAAGTATGTAATTACTGGCGAATGGAGTCCTGAACATGGTGAATGGAACCAAATCACTGCCTTTGCTCAGCAAACAGCTTATCAGGGCTTGAAGGACTTGTTCGAAGGTTACGCTGAACTCGGTGCAGAATCTACGGTTACTGCAGAACAGATGGCAGAACTCGAAGACCTTTACAAGAACTTCGATCAGGGTATTTGGACAGAGGAATACAATCCTGGCATTGCTGAATGGAATGGTCAGAAAAAGACTTGTATCTCTGAGTGGAAGGGGCTTCCCCTCTCAGATCCTGGTCACCGTCACCTCTCTCACTTGATGTGCCTCTATCCCTTCAACCAGGTTAGCGCATTTGCTACAGATGCTGACAGCGTGAAGTTGTTCCAAGCAGCTTATAATGGTCAGATTGCTCGTAACGGTGACGTAACAGGTTGGTCAATGGGTTGGCAGACTAACACTTACGCTCGTTGCCTCGATGGCGATAAGGCTCACTACAACTTGCAGCGTGCTCTCCGTCACTCAACTTCATATGTTATCGCCATGGGTGGTCAAGGTGGTTGCTACTACAACCTCTTCGATGCGCACTCACCCTTCCAGATTGATGGTAACTATGGTTGCACCAGTGGTGTTGCTGAAATGTTGCTCCAAAGCTACGATGACGTTATCACCATCCTCCCCGCATTGCCTTCTTCATGGAAGAATGGTAGCGTAAAGGGTTTGAAGGCTCAGGGTAACTACAATGTCGACGAAACTTGGGTTGATGGTAAGGCTACAGCTGCTGCTATCACCAACAACTTAGACGTTGAGCGTAAGGTTTCTGTTCGTTTGGGCAAGCAAGTTGAGAAGTACACTATCGGTGCTCACGAAACACTTAACTTGGACCTTTCGCAAGGTGGACTTCCCACTGCTATCAACAATGTTTACGTACCTGTAAAGGTAAACAACACTATCTACGATCTCAGCGGTCGTCGTGTTGCTAACGCTGAAAAGGGTGTTTACATCGTAAACGGTCAGAAAGTGGTTCGCTAATCTAAAGTTTTAACACACTTATATCTGTATAAAAGGCAGACACATTTGTAACGAATGTGTCTGCCTTTTTTGGAAATGGACTTCAACATTTAACTTTACCTTTTTAACTGCTTGACTCGAAAGGGGGATATTGAATACGGATTTTGCTGATTGTTCTGATTCTTTTCTCTTCGGAAGGAAAGGAATGAGGGGGATGGTTTTCTGAAAAATGGAAGTTTTTATCGGTCCTCCCCCCAAAGCAGCCTAAAGTGTCGAAAAAAAGTATGTTTACTTACTTTGCCATTTATGTTAACTTACTTGGCGATTTAAGTTAACTTACTCGTACATGTTAGTTTACTTACTTTTTTGAGTGGTATTACTTTGTCGTCCAGCCTATTGCTGGACGACGATTTATATCAATATACTTTGCCATTTAATATATACTACTTTGTCGTCCAGCCTAGGCTGGACGAAAGGAGCAAATAATATAATGAAGTAGTCTAAACTTTTCTGAGATGATTAGATTTAAACTTTTATCTCTATTTTGAACATCATAAAAGTTTAGACGACTTGATTACAAATAGAGGTTTCAAATTGTTACATGCCCTTATTGATAATACCCCTCCAACTTTTTGGTTGTTACAATGGCGCGAGAAACATTGATTTTTTCTTACCCAAATAATCAAACTTTGTGCTTTACAGGTTATTCATTATCTCTTAACTTTGTATTCTTTTCTTTGCAAATGAATTGTTTATATCAATAAAAATTCCGAAATTAGCAGCGAAATTAGATAAAACACCAATTACTGTATGAAATTACATTACCTCTTACTCCCCGCAGCACTTCTTTTTGCAGCTTGCGGAAACGAAGAACTCGAAGGCGTACAGCCTAACCTCCCCATCACAAGCCCTTCAACCCTCCTTGCAACAGCCACACCTATATTCCCTGAGGCTGACAACTCGGTACAACTCAGTGCTAACGAAGCTGAAGGCGTGATGCAACTGCTCAAAAGTATCGACCCTAAGAAGGCTCTTAACTTGAACGAGCAGGATATTACTGATGCTGAATACAAGGAAATTAAAAGATACGTTACTAAGAACCTGAAGGCTGAGAACGACTACCAAACTTATAAGAACATCTACAACTGGTTGATTAAGAACATTAAGTATCCTTGGGGTGCTAATGATGTTCCTTACCTCAGACCATACGACATCTTTAAGCATAAATGCTGTGTATGCCAAGGCTATGCTAACTTGCTTAAGACGATGTGCCATACGCAGGGCATCCCTTGCGCATGTGTTAATGGCGACTTGGTTCCCCTGGGTGCACACGCTTGGAACTATGTATACGTGGATGGTGATTGGTATGTAAGCGATGCAACCAATGGACACGACTACAAGGCAGCAGACTTAAGCAGCTACGAAAATTCGCTTATTCCCCAACGTATGGATTTTGTTGTTTTTGAAGACGATAAGTGTGAGTATACTTACGAAAACCGACTTCTCAATGTTAAGAGTGTTAAGCCAACTACAAGCACGTCGTTTACCGTGCCTTATAGTGTAAATGGTCTGCGCGTAATGTCGTTTATTCCCAGCGAAGAGTTGCCCAAGAGCATTACACAGCTTAATATAGGTAGTAACATCGAGTCGTTTGGTGAGTATGATCCCACCTCAAGTTTGAGCAGAGCGCTCGCTAACGTCGAGGAAATTAACGTTGATCCTAAAAACTACGGTTTTGAATCGTATAAGGGTGTGGTATATAGCATTTACGACAAGAACAGACCTTACCTCATTCCCGCAGGTATTCGTAGTCTTACACTCAGACCGCTTGAGAGATTGGATAAGAACATGGTAGCTCATCTTAATAATCTCGAAGAATTGGTTATCGGAGAAGGCACTAAGTATATTGATGACTTCGCTGTGGAACGTTGCCCCAATTTGAAGCGAATCTACGTTCCTGAAACGGTTATCTCTATCTCAGAAAATGCTTTTTCCGAATGTGGTAATTTTGAAATTATCAAAGTTCCAACAAGTATTCACGAGGTTACCATGTAATTCAAGAAGTAGCATAAAAAATGTCTATGAAGCAGTGCTAAATGTTTCATAGACATTTTTTGTTGTAGGTTTCTTTAGAGGTTATTAAATATGAATATGTCAAAGAATTCCACTTTGCATGATTCTTCTCGTTAAAGAGTTTGTATTATCAATGATTATTCGTATCTTTGCTGCAACAGAATCCGCCACGCTTCCCATTTGAACAGCGAACCAGGGCGGGTCTTTTGCTTTTATGGGGACATTAAGATTATACACTAAACAGGCTCTTTCTATTTCCGAACAAATAGAACTACTAAAAAGTAGAGTGTAAATGAAAGTCAAATGCATTAAAGATTGTCCATACCGTATCAAAATAGAACCTATATTGCCACTTTTCTACCGTTTAGAGCGTATAGTACTGATAATCAACTAATAACACTTTCTCTGGTCGCATTGCAATCGCCTTGCACTACTTTGCTTCGCCAAGTTAGGCTGCGGCTCGGCAATAAAAATAAAAAACTCGTTTTTTTCTTTGCACTGCACTCGCCTTGCACTACTTTGCTTCGCCAAGTTAGGCTGCGGCTCGGCAATAAAAATA
>ERZ1023617.177-NODE-177-length-30172-cov-23.493011_pt1 | contig 30172 bp, 48 predicted proteins | sample MGYA00380328_ERZ1023617 | MGnify/ENA primary metagenome ERZ1023617 (study PRJEB33179, sample SAMN07448977) | human gut metagenome | biome: Human-gut; feature: Human associated habitat; material: Faeces | host: Homo sapiens | place: India: Bhopal | collected...
GAAACTAGGCTTGTACATCATGGAAATCTTCAACGACGATAGCGGAGAGACTCTACGCTTCCGTTCACAAGAGCTAGCTGATCGCGTACTAAACGAGGTTGCCCGTGGCGCCATCATTGGTGATGGTCGCACCGCTCCAGAATCAGGTGCGGACTACCGTGTGTTCCGTGACAACATGGGTCTATTCAGCATGGCTGATGATATTGCTGGTAACAGCGCTTATCAGAACATCGTAGCTAACGAAATTAAGGCTACAGACGGCGGCACAACTCTATACGAGAAAGTCCGCAAAGCTCTAAACGCCGTTCGCAGTGAGAATGGCAAAAAGGTCGTAGTCTTGCCAGAAGGTGGCATCGACGAAATCCTGAACACAGCCGACACCAACAATCGCCCGATCTACCCACTAGGCGCAAATGTCGAGCTAGCATTCCCGAACGTCAAGTTCTACGAGTGTGAATGGTTCAATGCCAGCAAGTATGCAACGATTGCATATGCTGATCAGAGCTACGCTCTAATTGGCGAGCGCACACCAAAGGTGTATACCGACTTCGACCTGAACACCAACACCGACATCATGATGGTTGAGCGCATCGTTGGTGGTTCGCTATTCGGTCGCAAGGCAGCCGCTGGTGTACTTAAGGCTTAGGAAAGGACGCAAGAACTAGCATGTCGACAATGGTATTCACAAAGGAAACTCTAACGCTGCTATCGCAATACGATTCGAGCGCCATGACTGATAACCAGTTTGCATTGCTAGTCCGCATTGCCATCTCAAGGTTGCAAGCTCTATTGTGCGACAACACAATCGACGCCAACAGCCTTGAGGAGGCACTTGCGCCTCTGCTTGCAGACCTTGTCTCTGACATCGCCAGCAACAATCCTGCTAATGTTGATGTACAGTCCGAAACAGCCGAGAACTACAGCTATAGTCGCCGTTCTGGCGTCAGTAGCAACAGCCTTGACCGATTGCAGGACAAATACGCCGACGTTATCAGCAAGTTTTCAAAATGCGAAAACAAGGATGGCGGGATTGAGAACGCCAGCCAAAACCCACTCTGGACGCCAGACTACTATAGGGAGATTCTGCAATGAACATCTTTACGACGTTTAAGCAGACCGCCTATACATATCGCCAGCGCAACGGTAGCAATACCTGGACTGGCGAAGATAGTAGTCAGGAGTATCAAGGGTGGGGTGTTTTTAAGCCACGTGGCATGTCGGACATGCCACAGCTTAGCACCGTTGAAACAGCTGAGCCGACGCTTAACGTCAAGGCATCAGAGCCGTTCATTAATCGAGCAGATCCAAGCGCAATGTTAGGCGACAGCGTGATTGTGCCGAGCGACAGTGGACAGATGTTTAAGGTTATTGGCGTAACAACCGCCAAGAACTTTAGGACTGGACATGTTGAGCACTACCGATTGCATCTGCAGGAGGTGGCGCAATGATAGTTCCAGCCCTAGTTCTTGAGATGCAACGCCAAGGGCTTGGCAAGGTCAACACCGATCTGTTTTGGGAAGAGCTACCAGCCGATCCACAGGTTAACGGCGTTTGGGTTGTAAGCCGTGGCGACGCAGGTAGCTCTAACGATGTGCAAGCAATGCAGATTGATATCTACGCTCGTTATGCTAACAAGCTAACGACGGCGCTAAAGTTGCGAGCAATTGCAAACTGGGTTCGCGGCGCAGCGCAAGATATCTGCAGTTTGACCGTCAACCCACACGATCTGGACAAGAGCCAGCCGAACAAGCCGATCACGTTTGACGTTATCAGCATAGAGCATACAGGAGCGGCGCAGAACCAAGGCGTCGACGAGAATTTCCGAGTCTTAAAAGCAATTACGATACAAATTAAATTTAACGAAAGGATTGAAGATGGCAAGTAATAGGCCTAACTTTTACAAGCCCTATCTATACGCTGCGCCGTACAAGACTGGTGGCGTCGTAGATACGACAAAGGTCGTAGCAATCGGACCATCACGGTTCACGAGCGATGGCGTGACTATGTCAGTAGCGCCACGCACGTATGACGACGAAACGCTAGCTGGCACATTCACATATTTGACTGGCGTCAACGAGGGGCACACATTAAGCGCAACGATTAAGTTTGCGAACATGAAAGAGCTGGCGCAGCTTGGCGGTGGCAAGGTTGGCACTGACGACACGCATGGCATGCTGGAGTTTGGCGCAGATAACGCCTGTCCAGTGCTACAGGATTACGCCGTTGTGCTAGTCGACGCCTGCGACGCCGAGAATACCTACAAGATGGTAAAGATTGACCACGCAGACGTGGCGGTTATGACCGACGACGTAACATTCGGCGGTTCAGACCCGTTCACCCTGCCGTTCATGGTATACGCGCACCCTGGCGAAACACCAGCGATTCAGTTCGGCACAATCGAGGCTGGTAAGGTGTTTGACCCGACAACCTGGACTATTAAGAACGCGTCAGAGAGCTCGAAATAGCTATCAGATATTGTGCGACATTAAGACAAAGGTATAACCATACGTCTTAACGCAGAAAAATAACCGCCGTAATTGGCGGTTTTTAGTATAATAAAAGAGTAAGCAGATTAAGTAAGACCACGAGGGAGGAACAACGAATCATGGCAATAAAATTCAACGCAAATAAGGTTTATAGTGACTACATGGCGAAACAGCCAGACACGGCGGTGACTGTAACGCTGGAAGATGGCGATCATGAATGGAATGTGCGCAACAGTGGCGCATTTTTGCAGTCAGAGCTTTTGCGCTTTCAAAGCGAAATGCTACAAATCCAGAAATTAACAAGCGACGCCGAAGACGCAACAAGCGAAGAACAACAGCAGGTGCTGGAAATCTTCAACTCGTCAGTTAACAGGCTTGTTGACGCATTCAAGGAACAGGTCAAGAGCGACGACGGGAGCGCAAGTAAGTGGATTGACGAAAACCGCAATGATATGCAGAAGCTAGCGGTCGTGCTGGGTGGACTGGTCAGTGCCATTCAGACAAGGGCAGGCGACTAATGGTAACGTTTTACTGTCTTAAAGCTTGTCGCAAATGCAGTGACTTTACGAGTGGCGCATTCGACGCAGGCGTTAGGAAAGCTGAGCAGGACGGCAGGATATGGCGCATCGTGGCGCTTGATACTAGCGCAAAGATACAAGACTATGCGAATAGAGTTCAGCCAACCCTGCCAGTCGGAACAAACCTGCCCGTGTGGTACGACGAAAGCTACAGGAGACGATACATATGAACTATTATGATGAGATTAACAAGAAATTGCCAAATCAGACGTTCGTCAACGAAGACGAAGAGACGAAGCGCAAGCTTATCCAGCTAGACCTCGAGCGCTGGGCAAAGCGGGTCAACAGCGTCGACCTGCTCTATGCCGACGCAATCAGCATGGGCGGTTGGGAGTTCTTCAAGGCGTTTAAGGAAGGTGAAATCAGCCGTGACTTTTTTGTCTCGATTGTAAAAGCCCTGCGCAAGTCAACCGCCATTCGTGACAGCAAGCTGATCAGAGCCGTTATCACGACAAGCGCCGTGGCAGCAATAGGTGGCAACAAAGCGAAAAAGCCGATTCAGAAGATTGACGAAGCACTTAACGAGGAGGCATATGGCGAATAGTGTTGGCACAATTACAGTTGACGCAAGACTTAACGGCGCCAATTTTAGCGCTGGGATTGCAGACCTTAACAGCCAAGCAAAGGCATTCACTGACAAAGCTGGCTCGCTATTAAAAGATGGCGGAAATAAAATCGTAGGCGGATTAACTACAGCGGCGAAAGCTAGCGCCGCCGCCATTGGCGCAGCTACCGCAGCAATTACAGTTCAAGCTGCGAAAAACTTCAGCGACTACCAGCAGATGACAGGTGGCATTCAGAAGCTGTTCGGCGACGCAGCGCAAACCGTGATCGCAAACAGTGAGAACGCTTATCGAACAGCTGGCATGTCAGCCAATGCGTACATGGAAACCGTGACCAACTTCAGCGCAACGCTCGTGAAGGGGCTTGGTGGCGATACGGCGAAAGCTGCAGGCGTTGCAGATCAAGCCGTGCAAGACATGAGCGACAACGCAAACACGTTCGGAACGTCCATGGAGTCTATTCAATACGCATATCAGGGTTTTGCCAAACAGAACTACACCATGCTCGACAACCTAAAACTGGGTTATGGCGGTACAGCTGCAGAAATGGCACGCCTAGTCAACGATTCTGGCGTGATGGGCGCTAACTTTACGGTAACGGCGAAGAACATCAACGACGTTAGTTTTGACAAGATTATTGAAGCTATCCATGTAACGCAGGAGCGCCTCAACATTGCAGGCACAACCGCCAAAGAAGCTGGCGGAACAATTGAAGGTTCACTAAACCAGATGAAAGCGGCGTGGACTAACTGGACGGCGGCGCTGGCAGGTGGTGGTGATATCAAGACCGCAACAAGCGCAATGATGCAGTCGATCGAGCAATTCGCAGACAACATTTTGCCAGTGTTAGAAAAGGTGATACCGCAAATAATACCGACATTATCTGAAAATATCATACCTGGCATATTAAAGATGGCGACAGACCTTGCGCCGTCGTTGGCAAAATTAATGGCGGAAGTGGCAATTCAGATTGCACAAGCGTTACCAGCTGTTATTCAAGCTATCACAACAACGATTACAGACCCGACAATTCTGCAACAAATGCTACAAGCGGCAATAACGCTGTTTATGGCGATTGTGCAAGCAATACCACAGATAGCGCAGGCTGTGCTGGGCGCATTGCCGATGATTATCAACACGTTAACGCAGCCAGACACGCTAGCGCAGATGATCGCAGCGGCGGTACAGTTATTTATCGTGATAGTGGAAGCAATACCGCAAATTATAGACGCATTAATTGCTGCGTTACCGCAAATCGTTAACACACTAACTCGACCAGACGTTTTAGCTCAAATGCTGACAGCAGGAATTGCGTTATGGAAACAGATGGTGCTGGCGGTGCCAAAGATACTAGGGGCGCTGATTGGCGCTATCGGCAGTCTTCTGTGTGGATTGTGGAACAACGTTAAAGGGCTGTTCGGCGACTTAGGGGAAAAGGCGGGTGAAACCATTGGCGGTGCACTGAAGGGCGCAATTAACGGCGCAATCGCAACCGCTGAAGGGCTTATCAACAACGTCATTGGGTTAATCAACGGTGCATTGGGTGCAATTAACGAGATACCTGGCGTCAATATCAAGAAGCTTAACAATGTGAAGTTCGGCAGACTGGCGTCTGGCGGTCTAGTAACAGGGATCGGCACGACGACGAGCGACAGTAACCCGTACATGCTGAGCCGTGGTGAGTACGTAGTGAGAGCAAAGGCGGTTGATCTGCTCGGCAAGGATACGCTAGACGAAATCAACAAGGGACGACTACCAGCATACGGCGCTGGCGCAGGAAATACCGTACAGAACTTTTATTATCAGTTTGATAAGATGGCGAACAGCAGGTGGCAATACCAGCAGGTGATTAAAGGAGCAGCGATTTAGATATGAAAGTGCGATTTATTAGAGATGACGGCGAAAGACTAGCGCTGACGATGGCGAGCGGGTTCATGGACGCAGCAAATACAGACTGGTTACCAGCGAAAGCGCTCAGGACGTCGACTTTTACATATTCAGGCGCAGATGGCGGTCAAATGGTGGCGCAGAATTACGACCCGTGGCAAATTAAGTTCAGCGGCTTTCTGAAACGGACGACGCCGAGTGGCGTATGGGAGATACGACACAAATTCTTGACCTTTTTTGCCAAGCAACATACCTATAAGGCAGTCTTCACGCGGTGCGACGGCTCGGATATGGCAGTGATGGGTGGTTGGATATCCACAGCGCCAGAAATAGTGCTGGTAGACAAGCTGGAGCACATTCAGAATTACAGCATTACGCTGACGTTTGGCGACCCGTACTTGTATAGCTACGCCGAAGACAGCCAAGGCAACCAAATCTACAGCAAGAGTGTTGAAGTGAGCCGAGCAGTAGGCGAAACGATGAACGGCTACAGATACAGCGCTAGCGGTTACGTCTATTATGGTGGCGGATACGTGTATTACGGCGCAAAGCACGCCGACACTACCGTATTTATAGATAGCGTGATAGATATTGCGCCTGTATGGCGCGTCGTCGGTCCAGCAAAGAACCCGACACTGCTAAACAAGACGACAAACAAGCAGATTAGCTACAAGGGCACAATTCGAGATGGACAAGTGTTGATCGTCGACTGTCAGAACCAAACGGCGACGATTGGCACGGCAAACGTGGCGAAAAATGTCGATGGCGAATGGATGACGCTTGCAAGCGGTAACAATACTATGAGTTACCAGACGGACAATATTGATACACCAGCTTGTAAGCTAGAATGGAACGAGGTTTTGGGTTAGATTATGGCGATTAGCTCTAGGAATTTTTACAACAACAAGCAATATGAAGTAAGACTGTACCGCGAGCGCCAGATTGTCGGTAACTTGGGGAAGCTAGCGCGCGAAATCAGCTGGACGGTCAACCGAAATCCAGCCATTGGCTACAACGAGCTAAGCTTTAAGGTCGATCAGCTGGCATTCGCAAAGTGGTGTGAAGGATTAGGCGTTGATACGGAGACGATTATCAAGCCGATTAAGACCGACTGCCAAATATTGGTGAAGTCTGACCCAGAAAGCACCGCCGTGTGCGTGGCGCATGGGTATTTAGACGCATATCCAAGCATTGAGCAGAACGGCGACGCATACGACTATAAATTCACGTTTCGTGACCAGTTTCTAAAATTGCAATATGCAAGTCGGATACCGAACGGTACGAATTACAGCCAGTGGTACGCAGACGACGTCGTGAGCAGCCTGATTATAAAAGCGCAAGAGCGACAAGGCACGGCGACGTATGGGTTCACTCGTGGCAATACCGTAAGACTGGCGAAAATTGACCGCAACTATACCGATTGGAAACCCGTCAGCGAGGCAATAGCAGACATGCTCGATAACCAGACTGGCGCTGGTAAATTCGACGTGTGGATAGACGAAAATTACCGCTGGAACATCGCAAAGCCACGTGGCGACGTCAGCGGTTATCTGTTTACGTATCCGTATAACCCAGCAAATGGCGAAATACCGATGTCAGCCATGCCGACGTATTCTGAAGCACCAGAGCTCGGCACGTTGTTTTTAGCGGTTGGTTCGGGTCAGGGCGACGCCGCCATTAGCACGCTGAGTAGAGACGACAGCGCAATTGCTGAGTTTGGATACGTCGAGCAATATGGACAATATTCAAGCGTCGATAACCAGAACACGCTCAACCAGAAAGCAAACGCCGAGCTGGAAAACATGTTGAACCCGCAACCAGCGCCGAAAATCGCCGTGTGTGGAGCGTTTATTGACTGGAACGAGCTAAATGTTGGCGATACAGTCGACTATATCAACAACGTCGCCGTTGGCTATGGCGTCAGTGGCAAGGTTAGAATTGCGAAGATTGCGGTCAACGTCGATAGCAACAACGTTGAAAGTGTAACGCTGGAAACGGAGTCTCTCAATGGACAATAACACGTCGGAAAAGCTTGTGCGACAGGTCTGGAACGAAACAAGAGCTATAGCAGCGCAGAACTTGACTACAGATCCTGAAAACGCCGTCGTCTCAAGACCGCTGAACATTCACGTTGGTGGCGTGCCAGCAAATCGTCTTGATGTGAATGTCAGCGTAGCAATTGATTTCTCAAGAGATACGACGCAAGCGCCAAACTTCAGCCCTGCGCAGATATGGCTGTCAAATATTCATGTTCCAGCAAACGACGTCGGTGTTGATGCAGGCTGGCTATCATTGGTGGAATGGCTACCTGGCAGATATTACGTGTTTTGTCAGTTTATTGGCGTAAACGTGACCGACACATACAGTTTTGACGTACATTGCTCGGCGTTAGTACCTGGAACATTAACGGCAACGATTAGGATTACAAATGAGTAACATTGGCGAAGCATTAAAAGAGATTGACCGTTGGCAACGCCAGTACAAGACGGCGCAACGGCGTGGCGCTGATACATTAAAAACGTACTCAACCAATCTGCATGTTACGATTCAGCCGATGAGCAGCGTTCGCATTTTGACACGTGGCAATGCCGAAACAATGCTCGGCGCTGTCTATGTTCTAAGCGCAGACGGCGACAACTTCGGCTTTTTGAGCATTCTGCCTGTTTATGAGAACGGCGCATGCGGATGGCGATTGTATAACTATAACTACGTCGGCAGAGTGCTCGATTTTAATATTCAGGTGGTAACGAACCAGAAAGGTGGTGCGTATGTCGGTTGATCGGCGAAGCGTGGTGGCGTATGTACGGCAAATCAAGGCTGAAAATCGCGCGCTAAAGTCGAAACAGATTATCAGCGGATCAACCGTTGTAGCAACATACAACGACAACGTCGTCGTTAATGTGCAACTGCCAGCAGGAACAGGCGACGTCAACTATGTAACAGTTGGCACGATTACGCTGAGATTACAAGGAATTAATGCAGATGGTAACGGCGTACCGCTAACGTATTCGCCAGTAATGCAATATAGCGGATTTGCCACATCTGAAGGCTCGACGCTTGTTGGCACACCAGAAAGCGGCTCGGCGAAATTCACGCTCGTGCCACAGTCGATTAATGGCAATGTTGCAACGTTGAAGTTCTGGCTTAGTCATAACTATGACATGGCTGATCGTGGCGTTGCTGTACAGGTCAACGTCGTCTGCACAGGTACTGGTCGAATCGAAAACTACGACGTCGAGTACCACCACATCGTTTATAATTAAAGAAGAAGGAGGCAAATTATGGCAATAACAGCAATGGGTTTAGGAACGAAAGCAGCACCAGAAGGTGCAAACCTTGACCCGCAATCGCAATTCTGGTCATTTTTATCGGCGTTCTGTGGAAAACAGGTAACAACCACCACAGGTAGCGACGAGTGGTCGAACAGGGCTTTGTTCAGCGGGTTTAAGGCTCGAGCGAACAATCCGACAGATATGAGCGTTTTAATAGGCGGCGAAAACGGCACTACCGACAGCGCTGCGTTATGGCACGCAGGCCCAGTCGTGCTATTGTCTACCGATGGTGAACCGCAGAAGGTCACAATTCAAGCAGCACCAGCTGCTGGTGCACGATACGACGCAATTGTCAGCTATATTGACAAGACAAACGTCGATGCAGAAACAGAAAAGCCTGGCACACCAGACTACGTCAAGACAATCGTTGTGAGCGGAACAGCGGCGTCGTCGCCAGATAAGCCGACAGACAGCCAGATTAAAGCCAAATTACCAGCTGGCGTCGGCAGTTACTTCAGATGGTGCGACGTATACGTTGAAAGTGGCGTAACCGACATCAACGATTCGAACATTACCGACGCTCGTCCAGCGTCGCCAAATGTATATTATGCGCCAAGAGTGGCACGGTGGTCTGGCGACTTCGGGTATGGCAAGACGTGCTACTTGACCCGCATTGGCAACGTCGTGCTGTGCCAGACATTTGGTAATGGCGTCGGCAAGTCAAATCTCGGGCAGTGGACAGACACGCTCATAAGTTGTCCAGGCGGTTTCAAACCGTCTGGACAGGAAGGGCGAATTGTTGGCGTGTTACCTGGTGGCGCAGCAACGGTATTTGTGCAAACTGTGCCACTCGGCGAAGCCACCATGCAACAAATGGTCTGCGGGGATTGGAATTCATCGTCCGACTACCAAGGCAACGGCTCGTGGTATACAGACGACCCATTTCCAGCTGTTTAACCGAGAATTAGGATTTTACGTACATTGCGTACGCCGTGACGGCGCAGGCGCCTTGGTCACCAGCAACGTACCACAGTTTAGACGTTGCGCTATTTGGATTCTCGACATAATACCATGCCACTCGACCAATTGCGGTTGTGTTAACCCAGCAGGCAAATTCATAACCGTCAACTTCTGGCGCCGTTATCGTTTTTTGAATACCACCGCTCACGCCATGTATGGCCACAGCTTTAACCTGTACGGGTTTCGCATAATATACATTTGGCGACATTAAATTTTGTATATAATAAAAATATAAGCAAAGGAGCAGAAAATGACAATGAGTTTAGACGCGTTCGGAGCATGGGCATTAAGCAGACGAGCAGTCGGCAACCCAGGCACGAACTCATATAAAGGTCAATGCGTCAGCCTGGTTCAGCAATATCTCTATCAGTGCTACGGCATACCATACAAGCCCCGCGGTAACGCCGCCTCATTCGTACCGCCAGAATTCGTTCGCGTCAGGGGCGGACTACAGCCTGGCGACATCGTAAGATACGCAGGCGCACCATGGAATGGCGGATTTGGTCACATCGGCATCATCGACGTAAACGGCAAATTCTTAGATCAGAACGGCACGAAACGGTTTGCGGTGGCGTACCGTGACCAGCCGTTTGCTGGCATATCGGCAATATTTCGTCCAAATCGGCGGTGTAGATTGTACGACGCACAGCAGACGCCAAGTCAACCTGGCGGTCTGGTGGCGCAGAATGGCACGTTCTCAGCGTATGAGAACCGCAATATCCGTCGAATGCCGAGCCTACAGGGCGAAGTCGTTGCCGTCTTTAGCGCAGGTGCTAAACAACGCTACGATAGCTATGTTGACGCTGCGGGGTTCAGGTGGGTCAGCTGGGTCGGCGCAAGCGGTCATCGCAATTATGTAGCTGTCAAGCGCCTGAGCGACGGCAAACGGTATGGACGGTGCTATTAACTACCCTGACCACGACGAGAAACGCCACGAGAGTGCACCAGACGACCCGTGGCGTGTTTTATATGAAAAGTTGCATGAGTTATCACCTGCAGAGCTAACGGCGTATATAGACGCTCTAAACGCCAGAATAGAGCAATTACAGGTTGAGCGCGAGTTCGCGCAACATGTCGCCCGTGGCGACCCGTACAACCCGCCGATAGGATATAATAAAGACGGAAAAGAAAGGAGCAGAGAATGGACGAATTAATCACAATATTAGATCCAGTAGCGCTAGTCGTCTTGACAGCGTCAGCAGTAGGAGCAACCGAGCTAGTCAAGAGAATCGCTAAAAAAGACTACACAGCAGCCTTGACTATTCTAGTTAGCGCGGTTGTAGCAGCATTGCTATCGCCGTTCGTCGGCGTGGCGTGGTATTACGGGCTAGTCGTCGGCTTGCAAGCCAGCGGATTCGTAACAGTCGCGAACAAGATTGGACAAAGCAAAGCCTAACTGCTATAATAAGAGAGTAATAGTGCAAAAGAATTACGACAAAAACGGCGCCGTCCACACAGGGCGTCGTTTTTGTCATCTAGGATGGGTAGTAAATTTTATAGTAGACTAAATAACAGTGGTGGAAATGTCGTTAAAACTTTATAGTACTTTATAGTAGAGTGTAGATATCACGATGACCGGGCTAGTCTAAGGTCTCGACCGAACGCGAATCCCGGCGATTTTTTACGTATAATAGCCGTATTTTACATAAAACGGTAAATTATGCGCAGAATAGAGAAAAACCGCACACAACGGCTCTAGATGGGCAATAACCGCTATTATGGCGGTTGGAGTCTATGCGATTGCGAGTAATAAGCTAGTAACAGTTTTATATAAATATAGCTATAACTATATAAATAGTTTTATATAAATATAGATATATAAAAGTTTTATATAAAACAGAATTTATAATTCTAAAATTTTAGGACTTGTGCTATAATGCTACTACAACCAAGGCGAAACTAGAGTGCTAAGGTTGTAAACGATATTAATTGTGATATAATAAGGGAGTACTCTAGTTTTGCGCCCCCTTGTTATCAAGGGGGTTACCTTTATGACTGTAGACAAGAAAAGAGCAGAAACAATGCGCAAGCGCCTAGGGGACGCAAGCGAGCTAGTGAATAACGATCAGTATTTACCACGCGCTCGAGCTGTACAGAAACAGCTAAACGACGCCGAATGGGCTACATTGGTAAAAATGGCTAAAAAAGCGGAAAAGTCAGCGCATTATTTTATGAAGCTAATCGCAAAGGCTAACTTCTCTAGGACTATGGAAACCGTTCACAAGCTAATGAATGGTATCGCAGATATGGCTAAGATAGCGGCTAATAAAGCTAAAAAGGTACTTAAGGCCGTTAATATGCGCCGATATACACCTACTATTCACGAAACGCGCCACGAGAGCAACAGTAAGCCAGCAATAACGTCGATAGGAGAAGGGCTTGAAGAATTTAAGCGGCGCAGAATGGGGCTCGGTATATGAGTAGCGAGCTAGCCGATTATGTGGCCTATGCTAAAGCTATGAAGTGGCCGTGCGTCGAGTATAGCGCCGCCTATCGCAATGCTACAGGTATAGCTATGCTAGTAAAAGGTCAGCCAGTTGCCGTTATACACGGCGCCTGCCATTGGTCGTTCGCCGATATCATGGCGACTAGCGCCGAGCTATCGAAAAAGAACAACCGGCGGGTGATTGTAGTCGGTGATATTACACAGTTTATAAACACCATGCGAAAAGTTAGGAATTAGCGATGCTATACGAATTAAGCTATATAGACAATACAGGAAAAAAGCACGCAAAGCGTTTTAGAGACTACTACGAAGCACGAAAAGTTGAGCAATTACTGATCAACAAGGGCTTTCGCCGTGTTGACTTGGCGGCGATTGTGGACGTTGACTAAAAAACAACGAGAAAAAGCACAAAAGGTATTGCAAACGGGTTAAGCTTGTAGTACTATAGAAACATAGGAAAAGGAAAGGAAGAATTATGAACAAGCAAGCAAATTACGTCAGAGAGCAGAAAGGGCACAGTATCATCAAGCACCTGCTGTTTGGGTGGGTTGCGTGCTACATCCCGACTATTTATTACGCAATCAGCCCGAATCACTACTGGCATTTATAAAGCAGAATCGGATTAATTATTAGGAAGGATTAGAAAATGGACAACAAAGCAAGAAGTGTAGCAAAGCGATATGTTTTTAAGCAATGGGCGAAAGCAAATCGCAAGACTGGCAGTTTCTATTACAATTACGACGTCGCAGATAGACAGCTAACTCGACTATATGACGACAGCGCAGAAGAAGTCATAAAGCTACTTGGTGGCGACGATACGGCGTCTAACTACTACTGCGGAAACAATGATTGCCGAGCGGTTGACCCGTGTGATTACTGCCATGTGGCACTAAAACAATCAGGTGATCAGTTATGCGCTGGATGTAGACTATGGGCTGACAACGCCGAAGAATGGCAAAAAGCAGTCGCCGACAACATTTATCAGCTGGTGAGCTATGGACGCCAAAATATGGAAAACAAGACGGCAGAAAAGGCGCAGGCGCTGATCGTTGACCGCGACATAAAAGCACATGAAGACCTGCAACGCATTGCCAAAATTGCGAATAGTAGCCACGCACGGCGCATTCACGTTAAAACGGCGGAAGAGTTAGAGCAGGAAGCCGAGCGCCACGCCGACGACTACGACACATGGGCGCAGTCAGGCGATACCAGCGCCGATGATATGGCAAATAGCAGATTTCAGCTATAAAAGTGTTGACAATAAAAGCACAAGTGCTATACTAGTAGCATAGGCAGGCGAAAGTAGGCCGCTATAGATTGCAGTAAATAGGCAGTAAATAGGAAGTAAAAAGGGAAGGAGTACGCAATGAACGATAAGGAACATAGCCAAGCAGTAAAGGCTACCAGTCAAGGTGGTGGCGGACGCTTCAAATACGTCAGCATGGCGGATATAGTAGCTGCTGGTTACAAGATACCAGCAACAAGGATTAAACCAGTATTTGACAATAACGGCGCGCTGGTAGCTGAGTACATGGAATGGTACGATGCAACCGCCAAAGAATGGCTGACGGGTTCACGGATCGTCGCGCCAGAGCAGGCAAATCTTGGCAGCAAGACGCAGCAATACGGCGCAGCGCTAAGCTACGCGAGACGGTACACAATCTATATGGCGCTCGGTCTAGTAACCGACGACGACGCCAAGATGGAAGAGTTGGCTGGTACAAATCAAGAGCACGGCAACGGTCGACCAGCCAGCGAAAAACAGCTCGGATATCTGAAGAAACTGTCAGGCAATAAATATCAGGAGCTTGTCGCCAAGTACAACGGTAAAATCACGAGCGCAAAATGCAGTCAGTTGATTGACTGGTTTCAGGAGCACGCAGAAAAGCGCCAGGAATCGACGGAGCACTTAACTACAATGGGTGAACCAGTAGATCCAAACAACATCCCGTTTTAGAACATTAACAATCAGTACCGCCAAACAGCGCACCACTAACCCCCACATTTGTAATAGGCGCTGGAGCCATGCAGAGTTTGTCCATCTCTGTGGCGGTTACAACAGAATGCGCTAGTTCATATATAGCGTTATTGCAAGTTATAACGTTACCGTCGGAGCGAGAACCGACGGGATATGGCGGACAAAGTTGAAATACCGAAACCGCAGCACATAATAGATTATTTGTCGAAGTGATTCGGCAATGTCTAATAATTAATATTACATTAATAAGTACAAGCGTAACTATCTAATAGTTGACGAGCTTGTAACTGCTATATCTTACAGCTACGGCAGAAAAACGCGCCGACAATTGCGCGGTCGTGGCGATATGAGCTTGGCAGCCCTAAAGGCTACTGAGCTAGCACATAACCAATAATATTAATTTAATGAGATGCTGACAGTACATCTACTGTTCTGTTCGGTTGCTCTTAAATTATGTGTTTAGCAGACCGTGGCGGTTGCAAAGCCGTCACGATATGGTATTTATTCGCCTAAAGCGAGTAAGTACAGCACAAAATAACTAATATTAATTTAATAGCTTTAGACAATGCGGTTGGGTTAAAAACTGCTACGTCGGGGTTGTCAGATTAACAATTAAATTACCTTAGACCGTGGCTGGCGGAAAAATACGCCGATTATTGCGTAGCCAGCCATGTTATGACTGTTACTGTCTATCTAGATTGCAAAACTCTGAAATCTAGATAGCTGTATTACAAAAATTGGTGTTATTTTGCAATACACCAAGATATGGTATTGGCGACGCCAAACGTCACCGATACGGCACATAATACAAGTTTAATGATTAGATACCACAATTGAAGTGGACTAAAATTAAACTATATCAACTCGGCGCTACCCACCAGCGCCGTTATGGCGGGCGAAGTTACTGGCGAGCAGCCAGCGTCCGCCGTGTACTCTAGAAAGATTAAATAGGAAGGAGCAACATGGGAAAACCAGATAAAACCGAGATGGGATATACAGCGGTGCTGTACTTAGCAGTAATAATAATTCTAGTAGCGGCAGCATTGGCATTTAGAAGTTAGAGCGTAACATAGGAATGAGAAAGTTATTCGAGTACGAAACGCCAGACGGCGAAGGATACGAGCTGAGCTGCGTTGCTAAGGGTGAATACTACGTCTTTTGGAAGAGACGTAGCCACAGTGACGTTACAGACGCTTTAATGTGTGCTGGCGGAATTAAAACGTGTATGGACTACGTAAAAGAGCGGATAATGATTGAAGAAGACGACGATATAGCTAAGGACGTCAGTTTTAATAATCAACAGGTCGACTTGATTCGAGATGCATTGTGCGAATTAGCAAAAAAGCATCACGACAAAGCCACGCAGGAAACCATAGACGGCATACTTAACGAGATAAGCTAAAGAAGATTAACGTGAAGGAGTAAACATGGCAGGAACAAAAGCAGGAGCGTTAAAATCAAGAGCAACGATTTTAGCAAAAGACCCGGAATTTTACAAAAGAATTGGTCAGAAAGGCGGTCAAAATGGTCGCACTGGCGGGTTTGCTTGTTCGGAAGTTGGAGAAGATGGGCTAACAGGCGCAGAGCGCGCAAAAGTAGCAGGTGCTAAAGGTGGTAGAATCAGCCGTTGTGGGTCGAAAAAAGCTAGGAAAATTAACGTTCGCAATATTAACGAAGATTCAGCTCATATTTGCGTCATAAAGGTTGGAGATGAAGACTAAGACGCCAAAACGTAGCAAGTTAGCACGTTATAAAATCTATTACGAAAAGATATGAGCAGTGCAGTAGTTCCAAGCGAAAATGACGAAGCAAAAGCCCTTCACCAGTGGCTGGCATTAAAGCACTACAGGCACACCCATATTATGAATGAGAGCGGTGCAGGATACAAGAACCTGCGCCGTTCTGTTTTAGGAAAGGCGATGGGCGTCAGCCGTGGCGTGCCTGACTTCATGGTGATCGCAGATGGCAATTTGATATTCGTCGAGCTGAAACGTCAGCATGGCGGTAGAATTCAGCCAGAGCAAGAGCAATGGCTGGCGGATCTGGCAAAAACTGGCGCGTCGTGTGCCATATGCAAGGGCTGGCAAGCCGCCGCCGACTTCATCGAGCAGGTTGTGCACGGCGACTATAAAGCGCCAGCAGACGGATTCGCCGTGCTTCCGACCACCACCAGAAAACGACGCAAATCTGATGGGCTTATTTTTTAGATTATTTGCAAAAAGTATTGACAATTAAAAGCACAAGTGCTATACTTATATCATAATCAGAAAGGAAAAGGAAGATTATGAAAAACAAAACAATGAATTTAGACGACGTAAAGCAGACGAAACTGCAAAACAATATCCAGCAGTTAAACAAGATTGTCGATGATATCAAAATGGAGCTGAAACGCGCCAAGAAAGCACGTCGCAAGGCAAAGCGCAACTTAAAGAAGTATCTCAAGACGCGCGAAGCAATTCAGGCGCAGGTCGAAGCACAAAAGCAGATCGACGCCATCATTGCCGATCTAAGCAAGTAACCAAGCAAGAGCAATACCGACGTAGCCAGCCATTGCGCTGGCTATTGTGGTACAGACGCACACCAGCATTGCTAAAAAAATCGCGGATATAACAGCGCAGCCAAGATCTGATGCTGTTTCAAAAAGTTCTCTCGCATTCATATCTATATTTTAGCAAGAAATACACAAGTTTTCCACAGGATTATTGCAAAAAAGTGTTGACATAGCACAACCCGTTTGCTATACTAATAATATCAAAAGTTAAGAACCTGCACCGACAGCAAACGGCAAGGAGTACAAAATGGATAAAATCAATAAACTTAACGAAGCAGCTCGGGTGATTAGAAAAATAAACGCCAAAGCTAAGAAAAATCTGTTGTCTGGCGAGCCTGTATATCTACAGAGCGAAGCAAAGCTATCAGTTTATCGCAACGAAGTCAAGAATGCCACCAAGAGCCTTACAGACGACGATTGGTTAGACTTGTCAATTATTGATCCAATGGCTGTCAGCATCTACGACGCCATGATGTTGAAGGGCTACGGTGCTTAACATGTCAGAGTGGCGCTCGATTAACATTTACAAGAACCAAATTGAGACCGAGACGGCGAAAGCCGTCTTGGTCAAAATGCCGAGAAGTTGCAAGTATATGGGCTGGGTGTTTTGGCATCCACGCAAGCTCGTCAGGGACGGCAGAAATGACGCAGCTGTGGAAATTTCATACACAGATCGCTGGTCGTTCAACGTTTATAAAATGTCACCGAAACCACCATTTGTTAAGCTTGCTACGGAACGCATAGACGTAGCGGAATTTGAAAAGATGTTTGAAAAGATCGACGCAAATATTGAGTCGCAAAACACCAACAGGACTACCACGGTAGACGTTAAAGAAGCGCCAGAGCTAAAGGTTGGTGATGTTGTAGTGCCGAAGGATTTGCTAAATGATTAATCTATCGTTTCAGAGCCTTGCTTATGAAAAATTCAGCAAAATGAGGGTTGGTGCCCTGTTCATGAAAATGGGCAGTGGCAAAACTAAAGTAGCAGTCGACATCGCCAATAGCAACGTTGATAAAGTGGATAGGTTAATATGGATTTGTCCGAATCAGGTTAAAGATAGCACGATTAAAGAACTGAAGAAATGGTCACCGCGCATGCGCTTTCGAGTTATTGCGTATGAAAGCCTGAGTCAATCGGAGCGGATCTTTAACGACGCAATTAGCTACACCAAAGCTGGCAAGCCTTTCCTAGTTTTAGACGAATCTATATTTATAAAAAACGGCCAAACGCTCAGATGGCAACGTTGTAAAGCAATTCGAGTACTATGTCCATTCTGCTTAATTCTTAATGGCACGCCAGTAGTTAAAAACGAGTGGGACTTGTACTGGCAAATGAACATGCTTAACGAACGGATAATTCCGTATAATGAGCCCGACTTTAGACGGCTGTTTTTTGACGAAAAAACCATTCGAGCTAAAGGTCGGCGTGGTAGTTTTATAAAATACGAGTTCAGCAAAAAGAACGCAAACGCTCTAGCGAAAATGATCGCGCCATACACATTTAAGGTTGATGTAAATTATGGGATTGCTTCAGAAGACAAGACGATATCTGTAAAGCCGATGCCAATGACGCAGGTTGACTATGCTGGATTAAAAGCTAAAGCGTTGCATAACGCTGGCTCGTTAATGCAATTCATGAGCGTGTTGGGAGAAATGGTCATGCTGATGTCGTGCGACGCCAACCGCATTGCCAAGACCGCAGAGCTGGCAAAAAATAGACCAGTTATAATCTACGCTAAATATCGTGACGAAGTATACGCGATTAGAAAAGCACTCAACGATAATTGTTACTACATCACTGGCGGGACGCCAGCTAACGAGCGGCGCACCATGCTTAATCTGTTTGAGTTAATGCAGGACAGACCATTAATTCTAACGTTTGGGACTGGTTCATATGGGCTGAACCTGCAGTTCGCAAACGAGGTGATATTCAACAGTTATGATTGGAATTACGGCACGCTCGAGCAGGCAAAGGCTCGTGTGCTAAGGATTGGCCAAAACAAGACCGTTCACTTTACGTTTGTGGAGCTTGACTTGCCAATTCAACAAATTGTCAAGCGTTGCGTTATGAACAAGGATAGCATGGCGGATTTTGTCAAAAACCAACTGATAGACAGAGCAAAGGAGCTATTATGATTTACTCAATATCTAATTTTGATACAGGATTACGAGTTGACGAAGCAGCATATAAACGAGCCAAATGGATATTAAAAAGTTTCGACAGAGTGGTAGTTAATTTCAGCGGTGGCAAGGATAGCCACGCAATGGCTACCGTCATGATTGACCAAGCGATGCAAATGGATATGACAGATAAGCTAGACGTCGTATTCTTTGATCTAGAAACCGAAGTGCCACCAACCTATGAATTTGCTGAGAAGTACTTCGATTGGCTGACAGATAATACAGATGTTCGAGTGCATTGGGTTTGGGGTTATTACCTAGTTAGAAACGCCACAAAAAAGCACGGTTACGGATTATTTAGAGCGTTCGACGATGCTGATCACGTTGTGTTGCGCCAACCGCCAGCTAGAGGCTATGTTGAAGCACTAGATGAAACGTTTATTTGGGAAAAGACGATCACTTATGCTCGTGATTACTACCTGCGTAAACGACTATTAGATGGTTATCACGGTAAAGTTGCAGTCTGCATTGGGATTACTAAGTTTGAATCGTTAAATAGACTGCTTGCTACTACTAAAGTTCGCAAGGGCAATTATCTGGATAAACCATGGACTACGCTATGCGCCAGCAAACCAACTGATTTTAGAGTAAAGTGCTATCCGATCTACGATTGGAGAGCGCAAGACGTCTGGCAATTCATTAACGAAAGGCCGTTCCATAATACGTATTATGACGATATGTTGAAAGCTGGATACAAGATTTCAGATATACGAACCGAAAACACGCTGCATGGCTGCGGATTAAAAAACCTAAACAAGCTGTTATCGTTGTATCCAGATTTTGGCAAGAAGATTAAAGAAAGTGGGTTAATTGGCGACGAGTGGGGAAACAAGCACAAACCATTGCCGCGACAGAAGTCTGACGGTCGATTAGCAATAGAAAAATGGAGCGAGTTGCTATGACGAACGAAACCAATAATCTGCTGTTTCTAAAGCTGTGCCAGCTCGATTTGCCAGAAAATACGCCAATATTAATAGAAAATGGAAAGTTATCCACAACCTGCAAATGGACTAGCTACGACGGCTGTGGCGTTGTCGTCGTGAGGAATAAGGCCAAAAAGAGCTCAGACGTCTCGTTCATCTTAATGCCAGGTGAGATGTCTTGCAGGTTGTTAAGATCAGACGGCGCGTATTTTGGGTACGAGTTCAAAAATAGGCGAGAGGAAACAGCTTACAGCCGAAAAATTCTCAAGCAAATGCCATAGCTATCAATTATTATTGCAAGTTTTCCACAGGTTTATCTCAAAAAAGTATTGCAAAAGCACAACCCGTTTGCTATACTAATAACATAACAAAGGAAAGAAGGAAGAATGCAAGAAATCATCGAACTAATCAATAAATTCGCAAGCAAAGACTCAAGCGACTATGAAACAGAAGAGCTAGTTGACTACAAAGAGACTTTTGAAACCTGGTCTAACATGGACAACGAGACTTACCAAGAAACCTTCGATACATGGGACAGTATGGACGACATGGCTCGACAAGCTATCGACCGAGCCCTATGGACAGTTAAGGCAGAACTAGCACGCCGCGGATATTAGAAGAAAGGAAATGTGACTTTTCCACAGGAAAATTGTTAAAACTGTTGACAATAAAAGCACAAGTGCTATAATAGTAATATTAAAAGTTAAGAACCTGAAGGACACAGCAAACCACGAAAGGACCAAATGTTAAACGATAAAGCAAGTGAAGCAATCAAAGCATTTAACAGCAAGAGCAATGCAGACATGGAAACATTCGAGCTAATCGGTTTTCGTTACAGCTTCAACATTTATCTAGACTACATTAAGAACGGTTATATTGACTACGTCTACAATGACAAAATTGAAACAATCCTTAATGTAATTGATAATGAGCTGGACAAGCGCGGAGCGAAGGCTTAAGGAGATCATAATGAACGAGATTAAAAACGTACCAGACATGAAAACAGCGCAGAAACTAGCCGATAAAATAGGTGGAGTACTAATCATGCTAAACGGCACGACCGCTATTATCAGCGGTGGCGACTTGTCAAAGCTGGGTCAATGAGAATGCAGGGATAGTTGATTGGTGGCGTGTGTTAAAATATGGATATGAAGCGAGAAACAATAACTGTACGATTGGACGAGATTCAAAGCAATCCAGACAATCCGCGAATAATTAAGCAGCAACAGCTTAAAAAGTTACAGAAATCGTTGCGTGAATTTCCAGAAATGATGCAGTTGCGACCGATTGTGATTGACGAAAACAACGTTATCCTAGGCGGTAATATGCGCTATGAAGCACTGAAGGCCAATGGAACAGTAAAAACCGAGGTGATTAAGGTTACAGGTCTTACCGACCACCAAAAGCGGGAATTCGTTATTAAAGACAACGTCGCTGGCGGTGATTGGGATTGGGATAAGCTAGCAAACGAGTGGAACGCCGAGGATTTGAACGATTGGGGCGTATCTATTGACAAAGATTGGCAAAATATTGACAACCTTTTTGAAGATGACAACAATAAAACTGAAGAAACCAGTCAAAAAACTGTTACGTGCCCAAATTGCGGGTGCGAAATTAAGTTGTGAAAGTGTTTTTGGCAAATTGCAATTGGCCAGAAAAGGTGAACTCTGGCCAATTCACTGAGTTTAATTGTTTGCAGTCATATTATTTTCTGGCAAAAGACAAATGTGCGCAGCTAAGAGTTAAGAACAACGCAAAATATAGAGACTTCATTCTTGACAGTGGAGCTTTTAGCTATATGAATAGCGTCAACGGTAATAACGTTAACTGGAACCAATACGTTGAGCAATATGCACACATAATCAGCACCTACAACGTTAAAAATTTTATTGAGGTTGACATTGACTTAATTGTTGGACTAAAAGAAGTCGAGCGCTTGCGCAATAAACTAGAAAAAATTACTGGCAGGCAAAGCATACCAGTTTGGCACAAGAGCCGTGGGCTAGATTATTGGGAATGGATGGTTAAAAATTATAAATATGTTGCTATTGGCGGCATTGCAATTAAGACCATTAAGCGGAACGAATATGGCATATTTAGACATTTGCTTGATGTGGCTCATAAAAACGGTTGTCGCGTTCACGGACTTGGCTTTACTAATACCACGATATTGCAGAGATACGATTTTGACACGGTTGACAGTAGCTCTTGGAACACGGTACGGTTTGGCTCAATATCGGTGTTTAGGGACGGCAAAATACAGACTATATCGCCACCAGCTGGAAAGAAAATAGACTCTAAGGCTGGAGTTGAGTTTTCGTTTGACCAATGGGTGAAATTTTGCAATTATATAGAATATGAAAAATGCTAATACAAATCAGAGCAACTTTAAGCTGCTTGCCTTGACCATTTTCTACGTCATGGTTATTTTTTTATGCAATATGTCGGTTAATGCCAAGCCAATAATCATAGCTGGAATAGGAATTTACTTGGCAAACTTAACATTCCCTGTCGTCTGGATACTCAAAGATACGCTCCAGAAAAATTACGGAAAGAAAACAATTAAACAGATAATTGCTATTAATGTATTGGTTAATGCGTTTATTTATTTGTGGTGTCTATTGGCAAACGCAACAGCACCAGACGCTCTGTATGGGTATATCAGCGGATCTGTCTTGTTGTTTGTATGCTCAATGGTGGGATTTTTTGTTAATGAAAATATAGACGCGATTGTGTACAGTTGGGTTAATGGTAGCCACGAAAAGAAGTCTCTAATATCAAATTTGTGTTCAGTTCCTGTTGACACGGTTATTACGTGTGTTGGGCTTAAGCTGGTTGGATTGACGTGGCCTTTAGTGATTACAAGCGCAATTGTGCAATTAGTATTCAAACTGACTTTACCAGCTATTTTCTATCTAGTTGCCAAGTTGCGTCGTCGGGTATAATAAAATTATGAGCGAGGAAAAAGACTATGAGGTTGGGTTCAAAAAACCGCCAAAGAACCGCCAGTTTGGACAGCCTGGCGGCAATAAAGCTGGCAGGGGATTTTTTAAGAAAGAAAACACGCCACGATACCAGCTTGAACAGCTAATGCAAATGAACGAAGAGCAACTGCAGTCAATATTCAAAGACAAGTCGCAACCAGTAATGAAACGACGCATGGCTAAGTTTATTGTTAGTGGCGATTGGAAAACTTACAGCGATCAAATTAACCAAGTATACGGCAAGCCAAAAGAGAATGTCGAGCATACAGTCAACGTACCAAAGGGCATTGAGTTGACAATTTTAACGCCAAAAGATAATAGCAAAACAAATGAGACTAAGCAATAATACGCTCTATCGGCGCTTAGAATGCCAGCCGATACCAGTCGACAGCGCATTCTACTATCTAGACGGCGCGGCGTACAGCACGCCACCGCATGGCAAGCGGATCGAGACGCTGAAGGTCGAACGGATTGGCGATCGGTACATGCTGAGCTATAGCAACGAAGAAACCGGCGCTGTGCTAGCCGTGAGCGCCGACGATATCAGCTCCGACGGCATGGGTGACAGCGACGTGCTGGTATTCGCCACAGACGCCGAGCGTTATTTGCCACGACCGAGCAGTGAGTGTCGTGGACTATAAAGAAAACCCCAGGTGCCTGGGGTTAAAAGGAAATTTATATATGTATAAATATAGGAAGAATTACACATACGGCGAGTGCGAGAGCTCGCCACCTTCATTATAGCAGAAAAGTCAAAAAGTACGCAAAAACTATTGACACTAAAAGCACAAGTGTTATAATAGTAACATAAGAAAAGGAGACAAGGAAGAAATGCAAGGGATTAGTAAACAGGTAGCAAGATTCAATAGTAAGAAAGTTGCTGACTATAGCTCTATCGAGCTAGTCAGTTGGTGTATGTTGTTTACTATGTGGAAGGTGTGTGCTAGCGACGCGAAAGTTCGCAAATCTGTTATTGACGCGCTAAAACTAGCAACTGCAGAGCTAAAGTATCGCGACGATATCTCGGTGGATATAGCGTAGGAATAGAAAGAACCATTCTCCACTGCAGGGAAAAATGGTTTACACAGCATAGCATGGTCAAGAAGTTAACGGAGCAGAAAGGACAAGAACATGGAGCATATATATCTAGAGAATGCTAAGAAGTTGTCGACAGACGAAATTAAAGAATTAATCCGCATGCTGGAACATGCACAAAGGAACGCTAGAAGGGAGTATGTACTTTTCGCACCAACAAAAGAAGCATACTTGGCATTGTTGAAACAGAATACTGCCATTCTAAAAAATGAGTTAAAGCAGAGAAAGCTACTAAAGAGCTAAAACGTCGGGACTTAATGTAGGAAAGGTAAAAACATTATATGGAAAATTACATCGATAATATCGTTGTGGATATGATAAATTACATGAAAACAGCCAAAGCAACACCTGAAGAGGCACGGGAACACGTTATGGCTGTAGTTGAGAATGCTCTAGAGGTAGAGCCACGTGGAAAATATCATGACGCCAAGGATTTTGTAAATGACGCATTGCGAGATAGGAAATTGTTAGAAAGGGCACGTGATTATATTGACGGCTATAGATATATGCGAGTCGTATTGTATGACGCGTGGTGGGAATTAGACGCAGAGCTTTATAGTATGGTAGCAATGATTAAGAAAGATGAGATTATAAAACGAGTAAAAGAGTTAGCGTAAGTTACTTACTAACCCGAGTTTATAAGTAATACAGTAGAGATTCACCCGCCGTGGTCGGCGGGTTTTGATATAATAACGGTATGAATGATAAAAACATACAGGCTGATTTATCTGACGATGGTGATATTAAGCTAAAAAGTTTGGATGCTACGCAGCTAAGTGTTGTGGTCGTAACGAAATTAAGCGCCATGGAAAAACAGCTCAATGATATTAGCAGTCGATTGGCGACTAAAGACGACATTCGTGTGGTTAATGAGCGAGTTGATCATTTGAAAGCCGTGACCGAGCAGAATGATGAGTGGATTAAGCGCAGGTCTATAGAAATAGAAGCCGAGCGCAACAGTCTTAGTGGCAAGATACGTGCTAAGTTCGGTGAGTATGCCGTTACGGTATTTATAGCACTACTAGTTGCAAGTTTTGTCGGCGGAATCCTTTTTTATGTTGGGCATGCTAATGATACGGCAAGTGTTCAGGATGAAATCAGAGCACTAGAGGAGCTGGCGCCTTAATGTCAGGCGCTGTGCTTAAAGCGTCGGCGCTACCAGAGTTCATTGATCTGTATGGCGACGATTACCGTTACCTTGTCTATTATAGCGGACGCAGCACTGGCAAATCATTTGCCGTGGCGGATTGGCAAATCACAATCGGCATGAGCAAGCGCTTGAAGTTTCTTGATTGCCGTGAATACCTGAGCTCCATTCGTGAATCAGTCAAGAGCTTGCTGGAGAGCCGAATACATGATCGCAATCTCGATGAGTACTTTAAGATAGGGCGCGATACCATTGAGTGCACGCTGACTGGTAGCACTTGGAGCTTCATAGGTATGCACAACAACACGCAGACGGTGAAATCGTTTGACGGCGTTGACGTGTGCTGGGTCGAAGAAAGTCAAGTCGTAACATACGACAGTTTAATGACATTATTGCCAACCATCCGCAAAGCTGGTAGCCGTGTAGTGTTCACTATGAACCGCCTGACCGATAGCGATGCCGTATATCAGTACTTCACCGAAACGCCACCGCCAAGGTCTATGGTGAAGTACCTTGACCCGCTGACGCTCGACCGTTACGGATTACAACCGCAAGAGATTATTGACTTGCGTGAAGCAGAAAAAGGAAGTCGTGATTATGCGTACGTGTGGTTGGGTGAACCGTTGGCGCAAATTGACAACGCCATTTTAAGTCGCGATGAGCTGGTAAAGGCGTTTGAGTGCCAAACTCTTCCCGAAACTCAGGGAGCATGGGAGGTTGGCGTGGATGTTGCCCGTTTTGGCGCCGATAGGACTGTTTTCGTCGCCCGCAAGGGGCTTTCAGCAAAAAAGATAGCCGTCTATACCAAAGAGCCACTAACGCGCCAAGCAGAGCTCCTGAAGGCGTTTTGCGATGGTATGGAAAATCCAAGAATTAAGATGGACAGCACAGGCGTTGGTGGCGGACTAGTCGACATCTGCCAGCAGCAGGGCATGAACGTTGTCGACGTCAATTTCGCACAGCAAGCGAAAGAGCCCGACAAGTACCCTAACGCCGCCAGTGAGCAGTGGTTTAATTTCGCCAACATTGTCAGTGAAGTTAGTTTGTCTGGCGTTGCCGAATACCGCCAAGAGTTGCTATCCGAACTATCGCAACGCTCGTGGTCGTTTGACGGGAAGGGACGCCGAATCGTCGAGCAGAAATCAGCATTTAAGGCGTCTGGCAACCGCTCGCCAGACCTTGCCGATGCACTCCTGTTGGCGTTTTATGAACCAGAGGAAAAACACGTCATTGAATGGTGGTAATGCTATATAATAATCATATGAGCATATTATCTAAGTTCCTTTCGCGACAAAACAGCGCTGGCAACGATAGCGCCATTCTACCGAGCCAGCCAAGCACTCAGCCGTTCAGCTTGCTTGCAGACGTGAACGACTACAAATCTAATTTCGCCGACATTCGCGCAATTGCCATTCGTTTTGACAAGGTGGTGCCGTATGCCGTAGATCAGAACCGCAATCGTCTGCAGGTTACGCCAACGCCACTCGCCAAGCTATTTACGCCAAACGTCGAGATGAATTATTACGCGTTTATCGACAATCTCGCGTCAACCATTCTAAGTCAAGAGCGTTGCTTGGTTCGTGTGGTATGGCTGACCAACAACGCAGGCGCAGAACTCAAGCACGTCAGCGACAACATTGCTGGATACGTATTCTTGCCGTGGGACAGCAAGGTGAACCTTGGCAACGGTAACGTTTATTATCAATACGTCGACAGTAACGGCGAAATCCAGCGCGTAGATCCAGACAGCGTGATGGAGTTTAACTACTCAACCGATCCCGAAAGTTACGGGTCAGGCGTTTCGCCAGCACAGGCAACCAAGAAGTGGGCGACAATCGCCGACTACATCGCAGCTTATCAAGCTGGTTTCTTTCAGAACGGCGCAAAGCCCGATGGCATGTTTATTATCACCGCCAGCAGTCAAGAGCAGTACCAGAAAGCAAAGGAACAGCTCGAGAAAGTACACCGCCGTGGTTCACACGGACATTTTAGCTATCAATACGCGTATCGACCAACCGATGCCAGCGGCAATCCGCTAAAAACAACGTCTGTGGAATGGGTGAGTTTTGGCGCAAGCAACAAAGACTTGACGCTTGGCGAACTGCTGGACAAAACGCAAGAGCGCCAAGACAGCGCATACGGCGTGCCAGCAATTGCCCGCGGCAACGACGCCACCGCCACGTACAGCAACGCCGAAGTCTCAGACCGCAACCTTGCGCTGGTTGTGGAGTGGCTGTTGAACCGCGTATGGTTTCAGTTTTACCACGAAATCGACCGCATAACCGACGACGATTTGCAGTGGGACATCACTTTTGACTACGACGTGCCAGCACTAGCGGACGCCGAGAAGGTGCACGCCGAAACCGACAAGACCCGTGTTGACAGCATGATTGCACTCGTCAACGCAGGCGCAACGCCAAAAGACGCCGCCGTGGCTCTTGGGCTTGGTAAGAATTGGCAGAATTTAACGTTGGCAAAGCAGGAGCAAGCACCAGCGCTGTCAACGCCAGAAGAGCAAGACACCAACGACGCCGAACCAACGGTGATTGGCATCGCCACATCGAGACGCTTTCGTGGCGACAAACTGACGCCACGCCAAAAACTAGTGCGGTGCATTGTAAAGGAAAACAAGCGCATCCTAGCGAAAGTTCAGGAAGACGCAAAGAAAAACGAGTATACACCAACGCAGGAAGAAGTTGACAAGTTTGCCGACGAAATGGCGTCAATACTTGAACCACTGGCGGTTGAAGCGCAGGCACGTATTATTAAGGCAATAGCTCGCAACTTTAAGCTGGAGTTACCAGAGCAAATGCCAACCGCCATGGATAGCAAGCGCTGGTGGGATAGGATTGCCACAGTAGCCATGGGACACGATGAGTACATAGCACGCCGCATCGAGCAAGCGATTATTAAGGCTGAAGATGACGGGTTGGCAAAGGCCGAAACGCAAAAACTGTTGTCAAAGATTGTGGGTGAAGAAGAAGCAGCCGAAATGGCACGCAACGAGATTATCAACAGCGAGCGATATGCGCATTTAGAAGCCGATCGCATACTCGCAGAGATTAACGGCGTAGTCTGCTATAAGACTTGGGTTGCGCACATCGACGATCGCACGTGCGCACTCTGTCGCAAGATGAACGGCGTTACAAAACCGCTGAATGAACCATTCGCCAAGGCTGGCGACGTGGTAGAGGCGGACGGCACGTCATATCCGATCGACTGGCTCGACCTTGACTGCCCAGACGCACACAATCGTTGCCGATGCACATTCTCAGAAACATTCAAGGTGGCGTAAATGGCGGGCATTAAGTGGCAAAACGAAGCGCCGCAGTCGTATTGGCAAAAAGTGTTCAGGGCTGGCTGTCTCAACATAGTAAGCGACGTCAACCGCAAAGCGCAGATGAACGCTCCATATTTAACTGGCGCTCTTGCTGCGAGCGGTAAGATATCCGCAACCAGAGACGGCGCGCAGGTAACCTATGGTTCAGCTCGTGTACCATATGCGCACATTCGCCACGAAGTCAACCACCTGCACCCCGGCACGACAAAGTACCTAGCACGAGCGGCGCAGGACGTGGGCAGTGGCGATTTATCCAAGTATTTTAAGCAAGCAATCTAGAAAGGAGTGCAGATGGACTTAAGGTGCAAGAAGTGCGGGCGCTGGCTCGGACATACAGACGATAATATGAGCGGCGTTGTGTTTAAGTGTGGCAATTGCAAAGCCATGAACACGTTTAACGTCGAGTTTGTAACGCCAAAATGGATGCGTCTTGTGTATAATAAGGATAGGCGTGGTAAAGACAGCACCAAAGCAAAAGGTCAACCAAAGACCGCCGAAAATGCGTCAAATAATGCGTCTGAGGAAAAATAATGAGTAAAGTAACACTAACGCAACGCAACTCAGCGAAGATTGGCTCAGGTGAAAAGCGCGAGCTGACGTTTGTTGCCAATACTGGCACAAAGATGGCTGACGGCACCACGATAGATCTGCAAACATTACAGGTTCGCGATCCAGATAGTGGCGAGCTAGTGTTCGTCAAAGACCTTAACGAGAGCGACAGCAAGAACTATGTTGCACTATTAACTGATCATATGTGGTCAGTCGACGCCAAGATTGGGCAAGTGCGCAAGCTCTGGCTAACCGACGACGGGTTGATGGCAGGGGCTACTCTAGCCAACACCGAAGAAGGCGACAAAGCGCTCCAGCTGGCAAAAGACGACATGCTGGACACATTCTCAGTTACAATCGGGCTGACCGAAGAGACTGGCGATGATGGAGTTATCCACAACAGCCAGATTTTAGAGATTAGCGCCGTGTGGCTGGGCAACGACGAGAAAACTAAGCTGATAAGCGTGAATGAAAGAAAGGAGACTTCAATGGAAGTCAAGAGTAACACCCTGACCGCCGATGAGGCAAAGTCCCTACAGGACAAGGTTGCTGATCTAGAAGCAGCAATCAAGGGTTTAACTGAAGGTGCGGACGACGCCGAAGATAAAGCGGCGACCGATGAACCAACACCAAGTGAGAACGAAAAGACTGACGAGAAAGTCGAGCAGAACAGCCGTGAATCCGTTTCTAAGAACAGTCGTGAGGCAAAGCAATCTGCGCAACCTGTTCATCAGGTAAGCGTCAAGAGCAACGCCAAATCATGGCTGGACAGTGACGCTTCACTGCGCGCATTCCGCAACGCAATCGTCAAATATCACGGCCGCAACAATGCGCACCTAGCATGGGAAGAGTACGCTCGCGAAGCTAAGCGCAACGGTCTGACTGGCGACGCAATTGTTCCAACTAGCATCATGCAGATCTTCTTCAAGGGCTGGACTGACGACACATCTATCTTGTCAACATTCCGCCAAGCTAACACCAAGAGCCTGCAGTTGTCAGCATGGACTACCACCGACGACGAAACTGGTCGTGCCCTTGGCCACAAGAAGGGTGATACTAAGGCTGAGCAGACTCTAGGTCGCCAGGTGCGCCAAGTCCTAGCACTACCTATCTACAAGAAACTAGGCTTGTACATCATGGAAATCTTCAACGACGATAGCGGAGAGACTCTA
>ERZ1023617.181-NODE-181-length-29474-cov-35.399810_pt1 | contig 29474 bp, 12 predicted proteins | sample MGYA00380328_ERZ1023617 | MGnify/ENA primary metagenome ERZ1023617 (study PRJEB33179, sample SAMN07448977) | human gut metagenome | biome: Human-gut; feature: Human associated habitat; material: Faeces | host: Homo sapiens | place: India: Bhopal | collected...
GTCCTGCGACTCTCTCACTAACATAAATATCCCAAATAGTGTCACAACGATTGGAGAGCAGGCTTTTTGGGGTTGCGAATCCCTCGTAAACATAAACATTCCAAATAGTGTCACAACGATTGGAGATTCGGCTTTTTGGGGTTGCGACTCACTCACTAACATAAATATCCCAAATAGTGTCACAACGATTGGAAAGTTTGCTTTTAGCAATTGCGACTCCCTCGTAAACATAAATATCCCAAATAGTGTCACAACGATTGGAGAGTCGGCTTTTGGGGGTTGCGAATCCCTCGTAAACATAAATATTCCAAATAGTGTCACAACGATTGAGGATGGGGCTTTCTGTGGCTGTGAAAACCTTCCCTCCCATATCAAATCTGACATCATTCAACGTTTTGGCGAAAAAGTCTTTAAATAATGATAGCAATAGAATCAAAGCGCAGGAAGCGCGAAAACATACTGAAGAAATATCCTGATGCGGTGATTGCTGATGTCACAAGCCAAGCCACTGTCGGGTTGGTGAAGCTTAGTCCGTTCTATCCACATGGCGGAATTCCCATACCATTCAGCAAGGTCTACTCTGCTTGTCATCGGTAGTCATATTAGATATTTTTGTGACAAATCCTTAAAGATATGATATGGACGATACCGCGCATTATGAGTATTGTCTTATCCCATATTTCCTGATACCTTCATTCATCATCTGTGATGGCATTAATTCCTTCATGCAGTCTACAATGGTGTTGAGCATCCGCTCTTTGATCCAGTCTTCCCTGATGTATAGGGAAGACTGGATTTGTGTATTCGCTAAAAATATCATTATTACGTTTATCCCAGTTCAAGTAAATCTTTGTCCGTCAAGAAATCCAACAACCCAACAGTCAACACTCCAAGTTCGTCCTCCTTGCGATGAATATCATCACCTACAATGACAATCTTACGGAAGTGGTCATTGATTGACAATAAAGGACGTCGCTCTTGCTGTTCCTTTTCTGGCGTAGGCATGTGAAAAGCCGACTGGATATACACTCTGTATGGAGGACGGTTTACCACAAAGTCTACCTCCAACTGTTTTCTGACAAACTTACCGTTCTCATCCTTGCCACCAAGTTCAACCAATCCTACGTCCACATTATATCCTCGACTGCGAAGCTCATTATAGATAATGTTCTCCATAATGTGCGTTTCCTCTTGTTGGCGGTAGTTTAGAATGGCAGCACGAATACCGATGTCTGCGAAGTAGTATTTCGTCTCGGTACCAATATATTTTCTGCCTTTCACATCATAGCGTAAGGCTTCTTCTATCAAGAAAGAGTCTTTCAGATAGTCAATGTATTGTTTTATAGTGTCCCTTTTTATGGTTACCCCTTGTGCAGATTGAAAGGTATTGGCTATTCTCGTTGGATTGGTTGACGAACCAATGCCCGAGGCTATTACACGCACCAATTCCTTCATTCCTTCAGGATTACGCAGATGATTACGCTCAATTACGTCACGCAGATAGGTCGTTTCATACAGACCACGCAAATAGTCTGTTTTCTTTTCTTCCGTTTCAAGCAAAGCTACCTGTGGCAGTCCTCCAAAAGTATAGTAATCCAACCAAGCTTTGCGTATATCTCCACCAATACCACTAAAGTATTCGTCAAAGGTGAGAGGCCAGATGCGTATCTCGTCACCTCTGCCTCGGAACTCAGTCACAACATCACTTGACAGAAAACGAGAGTTTGACCCCGACACATACACGTCCACATTTCTCATGTGTGTCAAGCTAAGAATAACCTCCACAAATTCTTCTACCAGCTGCACCTCGTCCAAGACTACGTAATAAGGATTACCATCATCCACAACCTTTGAGTCTATATAGTCGAGCAAGGCATCTGGCTTTCTCAACCGCCTGTTTCGGAAATCATCAAGTTGTATTTCGATGATGTGACTATCAGTCACCCCATGTTCCAACAACCAGTTATGCCAGATGTCAAATAGCAGGAATGACTTTCCACATCGTCTGACACCTGTTATAATCTTCACAAGACCGTTTCCACGTCCTGCGATAAGTTCATCCAAGTATTTCTTACGTTCAAATATCATATTAGAGTACTATTTTTGATATTGGTATCATATTTTACACCGTAAAGATAGCGTTTTTATCTCGAAACACGGCATAACCAATGAAAAAACTGCGTTTAAGAAGTATAAAAATGTGGTAAAACAGTATGATAGGCTACATTTCTATTGATTCTTATAGAAGAAAGGGGATGATTGGCAATCACATCCTTTAAGGGAAGTCGTTTCAACCCTACCCCTCTAAAATATCATTGGATAACTTTTGGACGCCTTCATTCATCATCTGCGATGGCATAAATGACTTAAGCGAAGAGCAAATAAAAAAACAAAGGCATTGACAAGCCGTCACGACCTGTCAATGCCCATCTGATCCGATTGTGATTTATTCAAAAAAAAGACTGTTTCCTCGTTTCTTATTTCAGTTTCTGATAGCCGTAGGATGCATTATCGCCCAACTGCTCTTCGATGCGGATAAGCTGATTGTACTTTGCCATACGGTCGGTACGGCTCATAGAACCTGTCTTGATCTGACCAGAGTTGGTTGCCACAGCGATGTCAGCGATTGTGGTATCCTCGGTTTCACCGGAACGATGTGAAGTAACGGTTGTGTAACCATGACGATGAGCCATCTCTATAGCATCCAACGTCTCGGTGAGCGAACCAATCTGGTTCACCTTGATAAGGATAGAGTTAGCCGCTCCCATCTTGATGCCCTTCTCCAGGAACTTCACGTTCGTAACAAAGAGGTCGTCGCCAACCAGCTGGCAACGGTCACCGATGGCAGCTGTAAGCTTCACCCAGTTGTCCCAATCGTTCTCGTCAAGACCGTCCTCTATGGAATCGATAGGATATTTGGTGATCAGTTCTTCCAAGAACTTTATTTGCTCTTCAGCTGTGAGTTTCTTACCGTTAGGATCCTTCTTCTTGCCATCCTTCAGCTGGCGATAATCGTAATACCACTCACCATTCTCCTGAACAGCAAACTCGCTGGCAGCGCAGTCCATGGCAATCTTCACATCCTTTCCCGGCTCATAACCGGCATCCTTGATTGCCTGACAGATGCTCTCAAGCGCATCCTCTATGCCGTTGAGTGCAGGGGCGAAACCTCCCTCGTCGCCGACAGCTGTGGAAAGTCCGCGGCTCTTCAGGAGCTTTGCCAAGGCATGGAACACTTCGGCACCCATACGGATGGCCTCCTTCTCTGTAGGAGCCCCCACCGGACGAATCATGAACTCCTGGAAAGCAATCGGTGCATCAGAGTGAGCACCACCATTGATGATGTTCATCATAGGAACGGGAAGTGTGTAAGTGTTGCAGCCACCGATGTAGCGATACAACGGGATGCGGAGATACTCGGCAGCAGCATGAGCCACTGCAAGCGATACGCCAAGAATGGCATTCGCACCCAAGTTTGATTTTGTCTTGGTGCCATCCAGCTCCAACATCTTATGGTCGATAGCACGCTGCTCCAAGGCTGAGAATCCAACCAAAGCCGGAGCAATTACGTTATTCACATTCTCTACGGCCTTTAATACCCCCTTGCCACAATAGCGGCTCTTGTCGCCATCACGAAGCTCCAAAGCCTCGTTCTCACCTGTTGAGGCTCCAGACGGAACTGATGCACGGCCTACAACGCCAGACTTTAATGACACCTCAACCTCTACTGTAGGATTGCCACGAGAATCCAGGATTTCTCTTGCATGAACTTTTTCAATAATCATAATACAATAATACTTTTAACTTTATAAAACTATATTCAAAACCGCATGAACACAACATCGTGTCGCATAAATACGGTTTCTTATTCCGAGTGCAAAAATAGTAATCATAAGAAAAAGCTCCAAATTCAAAGCATCCTAAAAAATAGGTAATTTTTTTAGCCACGCATTGTCTTTACAGTCTTATCCCATATTTACGGACGCCTTCATTCATCATCTGTGATGGCATATTTACCTTCCTTCTCCAGAATCTCTTCCAGAAATTCAGAAGCGTCAGCCACGCAAAGAGGGCATTCGCGAAGCACCTTTCCCGTACCCACACCTTTGAGCAATTTGCATTGTGTGGCACCGTTGCGCTGCTTGAATTTATCCATAATCTGTCTCATGCCCTTGACGGACTTCGCCTTGTCCTGGGTGGCAAGTCCGAGTATGATGCCTGCGCCTACGATGGCTCCGCAAGTTCCCTCCATATTACCCATACCTGCAGCAAAAGCATTGCCAGCATTCTTAATGGTTTCTTCTTCCATGCCGGCGAAGTCGTAATAGGTGCAGAGCACAGCCTGTGTGCAATTATGCGAACCACAACGCTTCTTCTCAGCTGCTATGTCTTTTCTTGTTTCCATATTATTATCTCCTTGTTGTTTTTATTGGTTGTTTTGATCTCGGGTACAAAGATAATGCTTTTATTATAAATACATAAAAGATATCAGCTATACATCAATAGATAAATCCTATCGTTGTAATATTTGGCGTGGTGAAAAATAATATATATCTTTGTAAAATGAAACTTACACAAGATAAGATATGGAAGAAAGTATGGTATTCAAAATAGTAGATATATCTTCCGGAGCCATAACGCTTGCCTTGGCAGCTATTCTTATTTTCTTGAAGATGCCCCAAGACATCCGTTGGAAAGCAATGCGCAGGATGCTCAGCCTTCTGTCGTTATGCTATATATGTATGGGTGTTTCCAATCTTATCACCGGACTTACTGGCGTCAGTGAGGCAGAAAACGCAGAGATGGGTATCGCAGTCCTTTTGGTGTCATTCTTTCAGGCGTTGTTCTTCACTGCTACATGTCTTGCATTTGTAGCACCCTCTAAGGTTGGAGTGAGATGGTTGACGGCAAATGTTGCGGCTGCTTCGTCAGTATGCATAGTCACCATATATGCGTTGATACGATGCAAGTGGGCAATAAATTATATATGGGTGATAGATATATTGCTATATATCTTACAACTTGTATATTATTGCATTTTGTTCTACAGAAGCTATGCTGGATGTCAGAAAGTGCTTGAAGACAACTATGACGATGAACTCTCGAGTGGATTGCGTTGGATAAGAAACTGCTTTTTAGGTGCCCTTACTGTAGGCGTCAGCGCATTGCTTTTCGCTATGTTTCGTATGGGTGATGTGATGTATTTGATTTTCACGAGCATTTACACCTTATATTATATATACCTTGTGATCTGTGTCATCAACTATCGTATAGAGGCAGGGTATATTGTTAAGGTAGTTACATTGGACGAAGTCTCACAGGAAATTCCAGATAAATCGCCTGATGAATCGCATTTCGACGAGCAGAATTTGCGTGATGCTATAGAGAAGTGGGTGAGTGATAAGCTGTATGTGAAGAACGACCAGACCGTAGAGGAGATAGCCTATGAGTTGGGCACAACACACACGGTGCTCAAGTGGTATTTCACCAATCGTATGCACACTACTTTCCGCACTTGGCGTATCTCGCTACGCATTCAAGAAGCCAAACGTCTGATGCGTGAAGAAAAAGTAGCGGCATCGGTTGTCCATAAGATGGTTGGCGTGGCAGACAAGAGCAACTTCCACAAACAGTTTCGCCAAGTTACTGGCGTTACACCTAAAGAGTATGCAGAAAGAGCTTTGGGGGACGAGTAATGATTATTCCCCTCAATAAAAGCAAATCATAGAGAGAATCGTGGTATTCCAGCTTTTTCGTTGGAATATCACGTTTTTTTTGTGGTATTTCGATTGTCCTACTGAAATACAACTTTTATACAGGTGGGTTATTGTTTGTAAAACCGTAAATTTGGACAAATTTATCAAATTTAAATCATTTAAAACATTTACTATGGCACATTTTTATATTGTCAATTACGACTCGCCACCCCCTTCACTACGAAGGCGGTGTGGCAGTATGCTTATCAGGTTTGTGCTGGCATTGTTGCTGGCATTGGCATCTGGTGCGTCGTGGGCAGGTGAACATTTCTACGACCTCGACCATGCCGTGCATCTTCACCCTAACGTTAATGAACCTTACATCAACATCTATCTATGTTTTTACGACACCAATGGTAAGGACGGATTCTTCACGCACGATGGTGGAGGACCTGCCATCTACGTTGACGGGCATCTCATTTGCAATGCCGACTGGGAGTTGGCATGGCCAGGAAACGGCAGTGGTAACGACGACGGTCTTGAAGATCAGAGAGGAAACAATGGTTGGTGGGGCAACACCTATACACGCACAGTAAAAGGCACCAAATACACCGTACGTTTTTGGGACCCGCGCAAAGCAGGTGGCAAATTCTATGTCTTGCTATGCATAGACATGGACAATATGGAGGTGGGCAAGACCCACACCGTAACAGTAAGGGGAACGTGGAGAATCAATAGCGGCACTACGCAGTTGGAGAGCAAGACGTTCAATATTGGTGCTGTCAATATCCCTTCATGGTACAGCACAAACTTTAATCGCACCAACTACAACACTGTGGAGGCCAATGGAACGGTATTAAGTAACTACGGTCCAACTACGGTGGCTGCAAAGAATCCTATTGTAGTAGGAAAAGGAAGCGAAACTCTACCTACTAAATACATCAATCCATCATCACTTCCTGCATCAAAAGGTCTCAGCAAGGGTACGACAGCATGGAGTGGTATGAATATGACATACGACGACAGCAATGAGAAGACGTATGGCAACCGTATAGTGCATTTCCAACATTCATTTGATGTAATTCCGTCGGGGCAACAATCGGCGCGAACAAAATGTACATTATGGAAATGGGACAGAGCGTATTTACAGGATTTCGTAAAGCCTGCCAATATTACAGCACAATCCGATGTATGGAAGAAGCAGGTGACCATTACTTGGGAAAATTTTGACGAACACAGTTCTTTCGAGGGAACGTGGTCTGTCTATCGCTATCCCAAGGGTAAACCTGAAGCGTCTAAGGTTATCGCCCAGAAGCTAAGCGTCAAGACGCACAAATACACCGACGACATACCTGACTACGACACCGACTATGTGTATGAGGTGGCCTTCATTCCTACAGGTATGCCGGACGGCAAGCGCATAGAGCGACTTGTGGGCAGCATAACAACGCAAGCAACACGCAAGTTCACCATCAATGGACTTGACATCGATGCGGAGAAGACAAATGACAAAAGCATCACTATCAAGTGGAACAACCAGGAGTTTAAAGGCAACGAAAACTATGTTTTCAAGATTCTGCGTGCCGACGGCGATACCATCAACTGGGAAGAGATAGGAAGCGTAAGTGTCAGCAAGAAGAGTCAGACGCAATACAGCTATACCGACTCAAAGAACCTGCAGGCATGCCACACCTATTTTTATAAGGTGCAGACCACCATGCTTGAGAACCATACCTTCGTGTCGGAAAACTATGTGATGGGCAACCTTTTGGGCGAGTCGCAAGTGACGTCGCTGACAGCCACCAAGGGTGACTACAATGGTCTGGTGAAACTCTCGTGGGAGGTTCACCAGGTAGGCAACAGTATTACGCGCTATGAGCTTATGCGCACTGTGAAAGGCAAGAACAACTGGGCCACCATCTACAAGACCAGTGGCATAGCCTCTTCCTATTATTATGAGGACAACACCGCCCTGCCTGGCCAATACTACGACTACAAGGTGCGCAGCATAACCAGTTGCGACGAGCAGGAAAGTTATCTGGAACGTGGCACCGATGGCTTCTGTCGTTCTACGGGCATCGTGTCGGGACGCATAGCCTACGGCACGGGCACAGCCGTTGACGGTGCTCGCGTAACCCTCGTGCGCAACAATGATAACGCCAGCGACATCAGCCAGTTCTATTCGCTGCGCACGTCCGGTTCGGGCGACGGCGTGTTCCTCGCCCTTAGCAGTGACGCTCTTAACAGCCAGTTTGGCAGCAGTGCCTATTCCGTGCAGATGTTTGTCCGTCCAGACGACAGTCAGACAGGTTCGGCACCCACACTCTTCGACCTTGGCGGCAAGCTGCAGCTGCAGCTCGGCACCATGGATGAAGCCAAGGGCTATCCGCTGCTTCTGAACAACGGCACTGATGCCACAGCCACCGGACTTTACCTTCCGGCGAGTGTCTTCACTTCGCTCACGCTTTCGGTGGATGCCAATGGCCAGGCATCAGTCACTACTGTTGATGCCGTGGACACCATGTCTGTGGCCACAGTGCCAGGCATCTGCAAGGTCAGCTTCACTGCTTCCGAAAAGACGGGGCTCTGCTTAGGCGGAAGCTATGAGCCTTCTGCCGACCGCACCTTCAGCGGATACATTGACGAGATGCGTGTCTTCAGCGGAAGGGCGCTCACGAAAGCTGATATCCTGAAGAACTACAACCATTCGCTCACGGGCACCGAAGACGGACTCTTCGCCTACTGGCCGGTGGATGAGGGCATATACAATCAGACCACTGCCTATGACTACTCCAAGACCAGTGGCGTGGCCAATGGCAACCATGGTCAGTTAGGCCCATCTACCACGACTTCCAACACCGTACTCCCTACAGAGCATCAGTTTGGTATCTTCGGCATAACCGATGCACAGGGCAACTTCGTCATACGCGGCGTGCCTTTCAATGGCGACGGCACCACATACATGGTTGTCCCCAGCAAGGGCATACATGAGTTCTCGCCCAATTATTCCACACGCTACGTCAGTGCCTCGGCACTCGTTCACAACGGTGTCGACTTCGAAGACGTTAGCTCATTCCCAGTGAGCGGACGCGTGGTATATGCCGGAACCAACTATCCCGTCGAGGGAGCGCAGTTTACCGTAGACGGTACGCTCTGCAGCAAGGACGGCGAGGTAATCACCACCAATGCCAACGGCGAATACACCATCAGTGTGCCCATCGGCGACCATTATATAAAAGTGTCGAAGACCGGTCATGTATTCAATAACGAAGGCCGTTATCCTGCCGATCCTAATGAGGTAGGCACACGCCTCACCTTCAATCAGGAAGTGAAGGGGCTTGAGTTTGTCGACGCTACGCTTGTCAATTTCAGCGGCAAGGTGGTTGGCGGTGACATCGAAGGCAACAAGGCCGTAGGTTTCGGCTTGAGCAAGAACAATATCGGTGTTACAGAACTTGTTCTCACCCCCACCAACACCGTCTATAATCTCAATATGCTACGCAAGACCACGGGAGGCGTGGTGAGCTACGAAGTAAATCCGGAGACTGTGGAGGTGAAGTCGGCCACCGACACCATCGCCAGTCATGCATGGCGCGGTGCTGGCAGTGCCGATGCCAAGAAGATAATCATCCGCACCGACTCCAAGACGGGCGAGTTTTCTGCTTTGGTGCCGCCGCTGATGTATAAGGTGGAGGCACAGAAGGTGGTAGCTACGGGCGAGACAGTGGGCAGTTCGGCCACTGTGGACCTCACCAATCCGCTCGAACAAATGTCCGACACGCTCTACAACAGCAACAAAGAAGTGGAACGTCTCTATACCTACTGCAAGAAACTGGCTGTGACATATCACAGCAATCCGCAGTTTAATGTCATGCAGCGGGGCAACGACGACGGTGCGTTCGGCATCAGCGAATACACCATTGCTGACGAACTTGGCAGTATGAAGGTCAGCGACATCTATTCCACAGCTACGGGAAAGCCAGTCTACAAGTATGGCGCTCCGTTGTTTGTAGAGATGGACTCTTATACCTTCGACATATACGCCTTCGAGCAGTACGTCAACAAGGATGACAAGCAGAACCACGTAACCGAAAAAGTGCCGTTGCGCAATCTTGAGGTTATCGTAAGCAACGCCCTGTCGTCAGAACAGAGTGTCTACGCCGAAAACAATCCGCAGGGCGGAACACCCGGTGAGGTGGAACAGATGGTCAACAATACCCTTGTACTCGACTCTGTAGGTCATGCCACCTATATGTGGAAGGCTGGCCTGCCAAACATCACCGCGCCATATAAGCGCACCATCTCAATGAGCTACGACATCAACGACCGCGCCTATATGTGGGATCCCGCCGGCGACGGCACCAACATGCAGGAGGGCATCATCCTCGGATTCCTGCCTACGGGCAACAACTTCGTTACCGAAGGTCCGACATTGCTGCAGATGATTCTGCGCGACCCACCGGGAACAGCTTCCAGCGCCCAGTGGACCACCGGTACTGTCAAGTCGAAGTATTCATACAAGGGAAACACCGTCGTTACAGACAATAGTCTTGAGTTGGTGAGTCATTGGGGCAACAAGACATCCCTTGGAAGCGGAATCGGATTTATCGTCATGACCGATGTAGAGAACAAGTGGGATGCAGGTTTGGGAGTGAAAATATCTAACGTGAGTGAGGATGGCAACTCATGGACAAGCACAGTGTCAACCGAGAAGGTTATATCAACCTCTGCCGAACCGGAATACGTAGGAGCCAACGGCGACCTCTTCATAGGAAGCTCCAACAACCTCATCTACGGACTTGCCCGAAACCTCACCTTGCGTCGTGACGGCAGCGATGTAACGCTTGGCGTGAAAGATGCATATACCACAGGACTGCAGTTTAAGACAGAGTTTGCCTACAGTGCCAACTACATCGAGAACGTGCTCATACCTAACCTCATCAGTCTGCGCAATTCAAAGCTTACCTATGTTGCCAACGTCAACGACTTCAAGCCGAGTGGCGACAGCGTGGTTTATCTCACTACGCTCAAGCCAGAGGACATTGGCTATGGTACGAACAATAATGACAAGATATGGGGTAAGGACGCTGTGCTCTCGTCAACAGGCAGGTCGTACACCATGAAGATAGGCGACCCCACGAAGTCGTGCAGCGACGAGATAGTATGGTATAACGACCAGATAGAGAACTGGCAGAAATGGCTTGCCGTGAATGAGGAGGAGAAGGTAAGGGCCTATGAGGACCGCGACGAGAACACCAAGAACTACTCGTTTGATGCAGGCTCGTCCATCACCTACACCGCTACCAACGAGAACGGCAAGGGCAAACAGTATGAAAATAATTTCACGGGATTGGCTCATGTAATTGGTAGAACAGGATTCCAGATTGCTGGAGTAGGTATCACTGCAACCGTAACCACCGATACTGGCGGCGGCATACACACCTCAGGTGAAGAAACCGAGACCGAAACGTCCACATTCAGCTACACCCTCGCAGAGACAGGCGATGATGATGCCATCACAGTGGATGTGTACGGTTACGGCAAGTATTCGCCCATCTTCCGCACACGTGGCGGACAGACGTCAGGCCCGTACGAGGGTGAGGCGAAGACCAAGTATTATCGTCCTGGTACCACCATCATGGAAGCAACAATGCAAATAGAGGTGCCAAAGATTGATGTTGATGTGGCCACCGTTACCGACGTACCAGCCGGACAGGCCGCCAATTATACGCTGCGTATGATGAACGAGTCGCAGACCAGCGAGGATGTCTACTACAAGCTAATGATGATTGACGAGACCAATCCTGACGGAGCCAAGCTGGCCATTGACGGACAGCCGCTAACTGACGGCCGCCTCATCAAGATTCCTGCTGGCGAAACCGTCACCAAGGCTTTGCAGCTGACGCAGACCAATCTTGGCATACTCAACTATGAGAATGTGGGCATCGTGCTCGCCTCGCAGTCGCAGTACGACAACACAAGCACATGGGAGCAGATAGCCGACACGGTGTATGTCACAGCCCACTTCGCTCCGTCGTCATCAGCAGTGGACATGAGTCTTTCGCGTACTACCATCAACACGAGTGCGGGCGAGAAACTGACCATCTCGTTTGATAAGTTCGACAGAAAGTATCTCAACCTAAAAGCGTTCCGCATACAGTATCAGAAGCAGGGCGATACCGACTGGACACTGTTGAGAGAGTATGTCGTCGACAAGAAAGACCTTACTGCCAACAACCAGATGCTGCCGGAAGGCTCTACAGTAAGTTACGACCTCGACATGCATAGCTACAGCGACGGCAAGTATCTGTTCCGCGTGGTGTCTGTATGCAATTACGGCACCAGTGAGATATACAACACCAGCAAGGAGATAGCTCTGGTGAAGGACATGCAGAAGCCGCGCGCCCTCGGACTGCCAACACCTACCAACGGTGTGCTTACAGCAGGCGATGACATCAGCCTTACCTTCAGCGAGAATATCCTAAAGGGCGAACTCACCAAGGACATGAACTTCCTCGTAACGGGTGTGCTCAATGGCGCCAAGGTGGACCATGCCACCGCACTCTACCTTGCGGATATGGCTGAGGCTGCTAAGACCGAAGCTGACATCAATCTCTCAGACAAGAGTTTCGCCTTCGACCTTTGGATTAATGCCAAGAAGTCGGGCACCATACTCAGTCATGGTAGCGGTGCTTCGAAGTTTGCAGCAGCCATCAACGACGACGGCAGACTGACAGTCATCGTAGGCACTGACAAGTATACATCCGTCAATGCCATGCCTTTGGGCAAGTGGGGCTACCTGCATATCGACTATGAACGCACAACGCCAGGCGGACTGCTGAATGCAGCAGTGGCAAACGACGAAAACACCGTCAGTCTGTTTGCAGACACGCCAGTGGCAGAGTATACCGGTAACGGACCTCTTGCAGTGGGTCAGAATCTGGGTGCAGCTATTCATGAACTGTGTCTGTGGGATGAAGCGCGCAGCATAGATGAGTCGCTTGCCGACCGATCTAAGACCAAGCAGCCGTCCACCCGACATCTTATAGGCTACTGGAAGATGAACGAGGGTGAGGGTACAGCTATACGCGACTACTCTCGTTCGCGCAATATGACAGCCGCTGCCGAGTCATGGTATATCAACAATGAGAACAAGGCAGTGAAGCTCAACGGTACCAGCCACGTCGGTGTGATGATGGCAGAGTGTTCGCCGCTCTCAACCGACGACTACGCAGTGGAGTTGTGGATGCGTGCAGGAAAGCAGGATGGTGAGGCACAGATTATGCATAGCGGCGAAACCGGACTATGGCTCAACGCTGCCGGACAACTACGTCTTACTTCTGCTGACAATACCTTCGAGGCAAGCAATGCTCCGCTCACTGACAACGCATGGCACCACGTGGCGCTCAATGTGCTGCGCAACGGCAATGCAGCTGTCTACGTGGACGGTGCCCGCACTCTTGCTATCAGCGCACGCAAGGTGGGAGGCATAGCTGCCGACTCGCTCTATGTGGGCGCACGACGCGGAGCTGTTGATGAGGCGACGGGCAAGCACACCTTCGACCGTCAGCTCACAGGACAGGTGGACGAGTTGCGTGTTTGGAACGCCACAATGAACGCCGAGTTGCTACGCACCAACCGTAAGGTGCGCCTCACGGGTAAGGAACCCGGTCTGGTGGCATACTATCCTTTCGAGAAGAAGACCCTTGATGCCTACAATCAGACGGTGACAAATGGTTCGGATATCGACCTCGTCACAGGCAAGCATACTGCCGTGAGCGGCAAGAACATTGCCTATACAGATGAGGCTCCAGCCTTAAGAACCAAGCCCACTGAAGAGAATGTGGACTTCACCTTCACAGCGAGCGACAACAAGATTGTCATTGAGCTTAATGAGGACGAGGCTGCCATCGACGGATCTACACTCAACTTCACCGTGCGTGAGGTGCGCGACGAGAACGGCAACTATTCGGAGCCGATACGCTGGTCAGCATTCGTCAACCGACGCCAACTGTCGTGGAGCGACAATGTCGTGACACTCACCAAGAAACTTGGCGAATCTCTCGCTTTCAGTGTCAAGGTGGTCAACAACAGCGGCAAACAGCAAATGTGGGAGATAAGCGGTATGCCTTCATGGCTTACTGCCGACACCGACAATGGAACCACAGATCCGCTTGTACAGGACGATGTGACCTTCACAATAGCTAAGTCGACACCGATAGGCACTTACAGCCAGACTGTATACCTTGTAGGCGGCGACGCCATTGAAGTGCCGCTGACACTCAACCTTACAGTGACGGGCGATGAACCGGAGTGGATGGTAGACAAGTCTGACTACGAAAACACGATGAACATGATAGCCCAGCTATCTATACTTGGCACGCCAAGTGCAGACACGGCCGACAAGTTGGCGGTGTTTGTAGGTGACGAGTGCCGCGGTGTAGGCCGCCCGGTATACAGCAAGCGCTATGACAGTTACTATGTGCTGCTCGACATCTACGGAAACGCTGCGGATGAGGGTACGAATCTTTCGTTCCGTGCTTACGACGCCAGCACCGGTATGGTGTATACGCAACTGGAGTGTAGCAATGGCGATGTGGCATTCACCAAAGACCAAATAGCAGGTACCTATGCCGATCCCGTATTGCTCAATGCCCTTGACTATCAAGAGCAGACAACCAGCTTAACCAAAGGATGGAACTGGATGGCGCTCTATGTGCAGCCAGATGACATGTCAATGCAGACGGTACTTGCACCGATAAACGCTGAAGTCACTATGGCAAAGAGTCAGACTGGATTTATGGAATCGACAGGCTCAGAATGGTATGGTAATGAGATAATGATGAACAATAGCGAGATGTACAAGATCAACCTATCCGCCCCAGCCACACTCAAGGTATTGGGTAGAGTGGCCGACCCGTCAAGCCGTCTCATTACAGTCAAGCAAGGCTGGAACTGGATAGCCTACAATGCCACTTCCGCTATGTCGCTCGACGAGGCCTTTGCCGGAATGCAGCCCGAGGATGGCGACGTAGTGAAGGCCCAGAGTTGTTTTGCCGTATACGACGGCTACGAATGGGCAGGAACTTTGTCGCTTCTTGAGCCAGGCCAAGGCTATATGCTCTACAGTGTCGCAACAGCCGATCGTACCTTTGCCTATCCGTCGGCAGGACAAATAGACAAGACAGTAAAGGCAAGGGCAAGACGTCTGCCGCCGGCAGGCTATTTTGAGCCAGTCGACTATCATAAGTATCCCGACAATATGTCGCTTATAGCACGTGTTACCTTTGACGGAAATGAGCTACCGGGAGCTGAGATAGGTATATATGCCGGTGATGAATGTAGGTCGCACGCCTACACTAATGACGCCGGACTGGCGTACGTCACCATCCCAGGCAATGCAAAGACGACGCTCACGTTCAAGTTACTGTACAAGGGAAAGGTCTATACCTCTACTACTACTCTTGATTATGAGAGCGATGGCATAGTAGGTTCTACCTTCAACCCGTTTGTCATCAACTTCGACACAACGACAGGCATAGGCACATTGACTGTTGATGCCGACGAGAATACCGAATGGTTCACTGTCAGCGGTCAGAAACTCGGCCGGAAACCCAAAGCTGCAGGCATTTATATCCGTAAACGCTACGACAGTGAGGCACGTCGCACAGTGACAGAGACTGTAACGATAACTGACCGTGAAATTGAATGACATAACAGGATATTCATTATATTAAGTAACATAAGAATATTTTCTTCCGAATAAATTAGGGGGTATACCGTAAGTTAACGCTTACAGGTATGCCCCCTCTTCTCGTCTAAAACGATTACATTTTTCGGTCAAAAGACTTATAGAATGTATGAAAGCGCAAATTCAAAGATAACAGTTATCCTCCCTAACAAATCGCAATAAAAGTTGTCCACACATTGTCCACACGCATGCAAAATATTGCCATTTTATTTTGTGGTTTCGTGCATTTGCACTAACTTTGCATAATAAATACTACGACATTTCGGGGTTGACTGGATTTGACAGCGGGATGAAATGGTATGTAAGCATGCGGAGCCTCGATGGCTAGCTCCTTAATCTGAGTGATCAAAAATTTAATTGGCGAAAACAACTACGCTCTCGCTGCTTAATCGAAGTACAGTAGATTAGCTTTATTCCGCCACAAGGTTGGCGGAACGAGACATCGCTCCAAGGATGTTGTTCCGAATCTGAGGGTCAAGCGGTGCAGGTAAATCGGAAATAGTCTGTGGTGTGCCTCGCCATCCGGATGAAATTTTAGAGGATAAGGTCGCGATTGGTGGTCCAGGTCTTGTCGCGGCACGAAAACCGAAGGCTGGAATAAGCATGTAGAAAGCGTATGGTTTCCCTGTTTGGACGTGGGTTCGAATCCCACCAGCTCCACCCTAACAAAAGCAAAAGTCCTGTAGTTCGTCTGAATTACAGGACTTTTGCTTTTTATTATATAATGTATCAGTACATTTTTACGACCAGACACACTAAAACAACAACGGCACAACTCTCATCGAGCTGTGCCGTTGTTGTATGTTTAACTTAAAAAACTTTTCGTAATTAATGAAGATTCTCACGAGCCCTCATAGCTACCTGTTAAACAATCGTTCAATTTACCTTAAACCTAATAACTAAAAACCTAAATCTATTACTACTAACCTAAACAATCTATTAACCTTTTGACGATGCAAAGGTACAAAGATTTTTTGTGTCCGCAAACAAACGGCGATTTTTTTAGCGTCTTTTAGCTGTTTTATTGATTTACGACAAGGTTTTGTGTCCGAACACAACACTTGTTAACACATGATAGCAAGCGTTTAACAAGCCCCACAGCTTTCTTTGTATTCCGCCTTAAAAGCCTTACCTTTGCATCTATGAAAAAAAACAAGATGCTAAAACAAACAATTCGAAGCCACATTACGCTAAAAAACAACAACGGCACAACTCTCATCTAGCTGTGCCGTTATTGTATGTTTAACTTAAAAAACTTTTCGTAATTAATGAAGATTCTCACGAGCCCTCATAGCTACCTGTTAAACAATCGTTCAATTTACCTTAAACCTAATAACTAAAAACCTAAATCTATTACTACTAACCTAAACAATCTATTAACCTTTTGACGATGCAAAGGTACAAAGATTTTTTGTGTCCGCAAACAAACGGCGATTTTTTTAGCGTCTTTTAGCTGTTTTATTGATTTACGACAAGGTTTTGTGTCCGAACACAACACTTGTTAACACATGATAGCAAGCGTTTAACAAACCCATCCGTTTTCTTTGCTTTACGCCATAAAAGCCTTAACTTTGCATCCATGAAAAAACAAGATACTAAAACAAAAGATTCGAAACCGCATTACGCTCTCCTTGACGGTCTGCGAGGCGTGGCGGCACTTCTCGTGGTATGGTATCACGTATTCGAGGGATTTCAGTTTGCGGGCAACAAGCCCGTTATTGACTTCATCAATCACGGCTACCTTGCCGTCGACTTCTTCTTCATCCTTTCCGGATTTGTGGTCGGCTATGCCTATGACAACCGCTGGGGAAAGACGCTGACCTTGGGAGGATTCTTCCGCCGCCGTCTTATACGCCTCCAGCCGATGGTGTGTATGGGAGCCCTGATAGGCGCTGCGTCGTTCCTTCTCAGCGGCATGGAGCGATGGGACGGCACGCACGCCACGCTTTGGCTCACCTTTCTCGCCTTCGTCTGTGGATGCCTTATGCTCCCTGCCCTACCCGGAATGCCGCGTGAGGTGCGTGGCAACGGCGAGATGTTTCCGCTGAACGGACCGTGCTGGTCGCTCTTCTTCGAGTACGTTGGCAACATCGTATACGCGCTATTCATACGACGTCTGTCCACACGTCTGCTCGCCGTACTTTCGTTTGCGCTCTGCTGTGCCCTTGCATGGTTTGCCGTTACCGCCCAGTCGGGCTACGGATCTATCGGCGTTGGATGGACAGTTGACCGCACCAACATACTCGGAGGGTCGCTTCGCATGCTTTGTCCTTTCACCATGGGCTTGCTCTTGTCGCGCATATTCAAGCCCATACATTATGCCCGCGGAGCCTTCTGGACGAGCGCAGCCTTATTGCTCATCATCTTCCACGTACCTTATATACATAGTGACGGAGCGCTGAGCCTTAACGGAATTTTCGAGGCAGCTTGCATCATAGCTGTATTCCCGCTGGTGGTATGGTACGCTGCATCCGGCAAAACCACCGACATAGCCTCAACGCGCATCTGCCGCTTCCTTGGCGACATTTCGTTTCCGCTATACATCGTCCACTATCCTCTGATGTACGCATTCTATATGTGGCTCATCAAGACACGCCAATACACGCTGTATGAGACTTGGCCAGCAGCATTGGCTGTGGTGACCGCCAGTATCATCCTGGCATGGCTGTGCCTCAAGCTGTACGATATGCCGGTAAGAAAATGGTTGAGAAACCTATAAATAACGAAACGCCTCCCATATACATAATAAGGTGGAACATTATTGTTCTTACTTTTCTTCGTTCTTGTCTCCTCCCATCAACCTTTTCTGTTCACGCTCAAAGTTCTCCAAGAAGTGAATCTCTACAGGCGAGAGGTCGTTCTTGGTACGCTCCTTGAATTTGTCGTATTCTTGGTCGGCTTTCTCTTTGAAATCTCCAATACCTTGCAATAGAACACCTTCTCACTGGAGCGGATGTCACGTATTCTTGCAAGCAGTTCGTCAAAGTAGTTGCCCCTCCAGCTCTCTTCAATAGGTCATCGTTCATGGCGAAGCCTTTTACTATATACTTCTTCAATAGCTCCATGCTTAGTGGTTATTGCAAAAAATGCAACAACCTCTTTTTCGTCAAGTTCGCCATCCTCCAACACATTCTTTATATGTCGTGAGATAGTGGACTTATTACGCTGAAACAACTCTGCCATCTGGTCAAGTGATAGCCAGACAGTATCGTTCTGCAACTTCACTTCTATCTGTGAATCACCGTCAGGAGTTTGATATAATAAAAATTGCCCTTTATCCATAATGTTATAATCATTTCAAATACAAATATATACTTTTCATTTTAATCCTACTGCGTTTTTCAAGTTAAATAACAAAAAACGCCTCCCATAACCCTTGCGGACTATGGGAGGCGTCATATTATGTAAATCTTCTAAGAAAGAAGAAGATTACTTCTTGTTGAGTGCGAGGTCGATAGCCACGGCGATAGCTACAGAAGCACCTACCATCGGGTTGTTACCCATACCGAGGAAGCCCATCATCTCTACGTGAGCAGGAACTGAAGAAGAACCTGCGAACTGAGCGTCAGAGTGCATACGGCCGAGAGTATCTGTCATACCGTAAGAAGCAGGACCTGCAGCCATGTTGTCCGGGTGGAGTGTACGGCCTGTACCGCCACCAGAAGCTACTGAGAAGTAAGGCTTGCCGGCGAGGATACGCTCCTTCTTGTATGTACCAGCTACCGGGTGCTGGAAGCGTGTCGGGTTGGTAGAGTTACCAGTGATTGATACGTCTACGTCCTCGCTCCAGTTGATTGCTACACCCTCGCGAACGTCGTTGGCACCGTAGCAGTTAACCTTAGCACGGGGACCGTCTGAGTAAGCGATGCGGTCAACAACCTTCAGCTCACCTGTATAGTAGTCGAACTCTGTCTTTACGTATGTGAAACCGTTGATACGGCTGATGATCTGAGCAGCGTCCTTGCCAAGACCGTTGAGGATAACGCGGAGCGGGTTCTTACGAACCTTGTTAGCCATCTCAGCAATCTTGATAGCACCCTCAGCAGCTGCGAACGACTCGTGACCTGCCAAGAAAGCGAAGCACTGTGTCTCCTCGCGGAGCAGACGGGCAGCCAAGTTACCATGACCGAGACCTACCTTACGGTCATCGGCAACAGAACCAGGGATGCAGAAAGCCTGCAGACCGATACCGATAGCCTCAGCAGCGTCGGCAGCTGTCTTGACACCTTTCTTGATAGCGATAGCAGCACCGGCTACATACGCCCACTTAGCGTTCTCGAAGCAGATACGCTGAGTGTCTTCACACATCTGATAAGGATCAACACCTGCGTCCTCGCAGATTTGATTAGCCTCTTCCAAGCTCTTGATACCGTTAGCATTAAGAGCAGCAAGAACCTGCTTCTCGCGACGTTCCTGACTTTCGTAACTTACTTTTCTAATCATATCTGTATCTCCTTATTATTCTTTACGTGGATCAATTGCTTTAACAACACCCTGCTCAGCAGTTGTACGACCGTAGCTACCTGTGAACTTCTTGACAGCCTCGTTAGCGTCCATACCGTTCTTGATAGCTTCCATCATCTTGCCGAGGTGAACATACTCGTAACCACAAACCTGGCTGTCCTTGTCGAGGAACTGCTTTGTGATGTAACCCTCTGTCAACTCGAGGTAACGTGTACCCTTAGCTACAGTACCATAGAGAGTACCAGTCTGTGAACGAAGACCCTTACCCAAGTCCTCAAGACCTGCACCGATAACGAGACCGCCCTCAGAGAAAGCGCTCTGGCTACGACCGTAAACAATCTGGAGGAAGAGCTCGCGCATAGCTGTATTGATAGCATCGCAAACGAGGTCAGTGTTCAAAGCCTCAAGAATAGTCTTGCCTGGGAGAATCTCAGAAGCCATAGCAGCTGAGTGAGTCATACCAGTACAACCGATAGTCTCAACAAGAGCCTCCTGAATAACGCCTTCCTTGATGTTCAAAGAGAGCTTGCAAGCACCCTGCTGAGGAGCACACCAACCCACACCGTGAGTATAACCAGAAATATCCTTAATCTCCTTGGCGTAGATCCATTTTCCTTCTTCAGGAATTGGAGCCGGTCCGTGGTTAGGACCCTTTGCGACAACGCACATGTTGTCTACTTCTTTTGAATAAATCATAATCGGTATAATAAATAAATTATTAATGTAAAAGTCTTATCCATACGCGAGCGACGCTATATCCTATCGTATATCGTATATATAATAAGGTATAGGCGCCACGCTCATTTACGTTTACAAAATTACAAAAAAAGACTTAGACAATACCTATTTCAAGGTACTTTTTTGTTTGTATTTCAGTATTTTCACTTCTCAACAGCAAAAAGCAGTAACAGCCTGTTAAAAAAACATGCTGTTACTGCTTCTCTTAATTTGTCATTATTACCTTACAGCAATCTTCTCTGCCTTACCGTTTCTCACGCGGATGTAGATGCCGGCTGCTTTTGGCTTCTGTTTCAAGGCACAACCATCGTAGGTATACCATTTTTCATCAGCCTCACTGCTTTCCACTTCCACGATACTTGTCGTAATCGAGCGTTCATCGAAAGCAATTTCGAAAGGATTTTTCCTATTGCCTACCACAGCGTCGTCAGAATACTCCAGCGTATTGTCGGAAATCAGGATGTCTGCTCCATACTTTATTCTGAAAGTCAGTTTCTCGACAGACTCACCAGGAATTGTCAGGAAGACGATGCCGTCACTGTCAGTCGTTCCAGTGGTACGACACTCGCTACCGGCAAACACTCCCGTCTCGCATTCAGCAAGCGGTTTTCCGCAATAAACGACGCGGGCAACGACGGTCATATTGCCAGGATACTTACTGTCATCCACCGGATTGAATACTGTCATCGTAACTGGCAGGTACTCCATTGCGGCGGCCTTCGCCTTTGCCATGCTCTTCGGATATGAGAAAGAGCGGTCGGCATCAGCCTTGCTAAGATACATATAACCTTGCGACGGAACAAGAGCCTGCAGGGTGCCTGCCCATTCGTAACCATCGAAGATAGCGAAGCCTGACTTACCCTTTACGAGGTCACCGTCTACGGGATTGAGCGAAGCGAATGCATCACCAAGGCTTATGGCTGCCGTACCGTTGTATGCCAGCCAGTTCCAGCCATTCCTTACGGTAATCGTACGCTCTGAGTCTGTCGGAGACAAACCGATGACTGAAAGTTCCTCGGCATTGTTCATAAGCACCTTATACATCTCCCGGTTGTTCATCAGGATGTCCCCACCGTCCCAGACGTTCTCGTATCTCATGATGGAGCGCTTCTTGCTCTTCACCACATCAACGCTGCCGAATATCGGCGACATCAAAGAAGTGGCATTCATATCGTTGGCCAATACAGAGAGAGACATCCAGTTCCATCCCTCACCCAGGGTCATCGTCTGTTCTATCATTTCAAGAGCGTCAAGGACCACAGGCTCCTGGAATGAGCCAAACACTCCACTGACATTGAAGTCTATGTCACGGCTTGTTTTCACCATAGGCCATACGGTTCCCGTAGAAGCATCATACACTCTGAACGTCACGTTCTTGTTCTTGTCGTCAGCATTGCCTGCAATGTCGAGCATGACGAAATAGTCATCGTAGCGCTTGTTGTAAACAGGATGAGCCACGCCTCTGCACTCGCCGTCTACGAATGCCGCAACTATGTCATCAGGGTCGTTTGACGGAATGCCCTGTATAGACAGACTTCCTACAAGATTCATCGAACTTGAATACTTGCCGTTATCAACTGTCCATGTGGGAACACTTCCCCTGACGTTCAGTTCGAGAGTCAGCGGTACGGCAATGTCGTCAGAGTTGACGAGATAGACTGTCTCCGAATATCTGCCGACCGGACAACTCTTGGCAACGGTGAAACATACAGTCTGCTGCGACAGCGGCGACAGCATACCTGATGTAGCGTCAGCCTTGAGCCATTGCGGCAGGTTGCTGATGGTCCATTCCTGCTGAGTTCCGCCCTTGTTCACAATGACAGCTCTGAAGGTTGACTGCTGACCTACCTCCTGTTCCATAGCAACATTGTCCTCCATCCATGAAAGAGCGTTGCGGTGTACATAAGCCGACCAGCACACTGGCTCGCAGTAGTTGCCGTTGACATCCTTGACGCGCTTAACCCTGAAGTTAAGAGTACATCCCTCAATCCGAGCCGGAGCCTCGTCAATGTTGATCACAATCTTTTCGTTGCTTGCAGTAAACGAGAACGGCACATTGGTCTCCACCGGTTTCTCCTTAAGAGCAGGAGCCACATCTGAGAACATAAGTCCTGATGAAGATCCGACCATCCTTCTCGTCATATTCATGGCGACGATACATGTATCGACAGGAACGGTCTGCAGCTGATTGCCGCTATCAAGGATTTTTGTTTCAAATGGGAAGTAAGCCACGAGTCCGGTCTCCTTTCCGGTGAGTCTCAGCTTGCGGTTGTCCGCCAGGGTGGAAGCATCCAGAGTGGCGTTCCATACCCTCACCTCGTCAATGCCACCTTTCAGACGGCGGTCGTAGCCAAAAGTCAGATCCGGATTGATACGTCTGCGCACTCCTACAAAGATGGAGTCAGAGTTAAGCGAACCGACATTTCGTGACGACAATGACAATGCACGCTGTCCGTCAACATAAAGGGATGTGTTTCCGGAGCGAAGCACATTCAGCGCGATATGATGCCACTGGTTATCGGCAACATTAATCGTTGAAGTCTGCTGCACGTTGTCAGAAGCCGTCAGTCTGATCTGTCCGTTCTTGTCTGTCCACACGTCAATGTCGCCCATCTGCAGAATCTGAGCCTCAGCCTGCTGTTTTCCTGCCTTTACCCACAGCTCCACAGCTCTGTTGTCCTCTGTTCCGACAGCCAGGTCGCCAGCGAAGAAAGCAAGATGAGTGTTACCGTCAAGACTGACAGCTTTGTTCACGTTGTTCAGATACCATGTATCGCCGGTTGCCACGAGATGACGGTTACGCGCATAGTCGTTAATCAGCGTGCCGTCGCCCTCGTCCATTTTCCAGTAACCTATGAGATGAGCCGTAGAAGGCATCTTGGTTAGCTGGCGCTGGCGCTGAGCCTCTGTGTTGTCGTGTGCGACGTCCCACAAAGTCAGTTCATGAATAGCGCCTTTCAGATTCTCACCTACCGACAGAGTGCCTGCTCCGTTGTAAGCCTCCGTAACGCAATCTCTGAACAGGTCCTTGGTCTGAGCCGTAGCCTCATCAGCCACGGTGGCGTTAAGCAGACCGCCGTTGCCGTCACGCTTATAGCTCACCGTGAGATAGCACCATGAGTCCTGCGGCACTGTCTCCGAGGAAGTGAAGGTGTCGTTGCCGACAGACAGCACGAGATGCATGCCACGGTCGAGAGCAATCTTGAATTTCTCCGTTCCGTTGCCATGAGACAGTACCGTACCATCGCCCGTAGCCTTCAGCCACATATCCGTAGAGAAGTCCTTTTCGGCAAGCGAGAACGAAGCCTCAGTGGCAGCAGCCAACTCCTTGCCCTGCATGGCAAACGCCGTATTGTGGGCAATTTCCGATCCGTTGAGCACACCGGTTATCTCGAAGTTGCCGTCGTTGCTCAATGCTCCCTTCACGATTTCCTCATTAAAGGTCACGCTTATATCGTCAGCGATGTCCAGGATGCCGTTGGAAGGTTGTGGCAATCCGAGCGGTTTCGGTTTCACCATATCCTTTGCAATCAGTATCTCGTTGCTGGAGCGTGCCACTTCGTCTCCGCCGTATGAGCTGACGGAAAGCACTCTGAAGCGATAGTTGCCGTCGGCAAGACCGTGCATATTATAATTATACACGACATGCGGCACGTTAGGCAGCAGCTCATTATTGACGGTGAGGTTTTTCGGGTCGACAACATACTCCTTCAGCGTTAGCCAGTCGGACGCTCCCGGTGCGTAAGTCTGAATGCGGAAAGCCTTCAGTCCCGGATAAGTTCTGTCAAACTGGTTGAAGGTTATTCCGAGCGTGTCACTTGTTATAGTGTTCACTACGTTCTTGTCGAGAGCCATATTGACAGCAGACGACGAAGGCATGAAGTCGGCTGATATATAAACCGTGTCGGCTATCACGTCCCACGTGCCGGAACTGTCATACTGATACTGCGACGCAAGCACAATGGCGATGCTGTCAAACTGGAGTTGTCCCTGGTTGGTCTGCTCCAGCTGCAACTGCTTGACGACAGTCTCCGTAGCCGGCACTTTTATCAGTCTGCCCTCGGTAAGCACCTTGCCGTCGATGGATACCTTGGCACCGTTGGCATTGTTCTCGTCATTTGAGATAAGACGGAAATACACATCATCCTGGGTTTCGGAGTTGTTGCGCAGCTGCAGCGTGAAGTTGGCAGCACCGCCGGTAGGCACATTGCTCACCTTCGACCACTTCATGTTGTCAACCATAATCTCCGGCACCTCTATCTGTTGTGTGGCCTCCATAATGACCTTCTCTCCGGGCTTGTAGTAAGACGTACGCACTTCGCCCTCGTAAGGTGCGGAGGTCTGTCCTGCCATGGTTCGGAATATCGGTCCCCAGTTGTCATACTGATAGACGTCCACCGACAAGGCATCACCATCACCATCCTCAGCGAGTGTGTAGGTAAAGTTAGACGACTGCGTGGTCGACTCTTCGTCATACTTGTGTGTTCCGCCTCCGGAATTGTTCTCAAGGATGGCCTCAAAACCGAAACCGTTTACGATCATACCCGTGCTCAGAACCAAATGAACAAGACCCATCGTGGTCTGTTCGCTGCTCTTTGTGTAAGTGGAGTCCACCGTCTGGCTCATCGTAAGCGACGAACCTGAATCGAACGAGAAGTTGTTGGTGCGATACTTTGAAGCCTGTTCGTTGGCAAGCACCTTCTGCTGCTCGTTGGTCTTGAGATGCAGATACCAGTTCTTGATGGCGTTGTTCATGTCGCTCACCTCGTCAACGAACTTCTTGGTGGGATCCACGCCTTGAGGCATTACCATCCTGTATGACGGTCCTACGGAAGAAGGGCGTGGGCAGAGGCCCTCTTCTTCCGACCATACATCGGCATCGTCATTGTCTGAGCCGAACCTTTCGTCTGTCGGTTCCAAAGCCGTGACATACACCGGTTTGTCGGTAGTGTTGACGTAACTGTCAACTGATTCTGCCGGCAGGGTGATTAGCAGGCTGTTTCTCACTTTCTCAAGGTTGGGCAGCAGAGTGTTCTCTATATAGTTGGCAGAATACATAAACTCCGTGTCATAATCCAGTCCTGTAATGGTTATGGTATGACAGTCGAGCTTGGCCTTGTCCTGTCCTGTACCGTCACGCAGCAGTGTCACCTCATTGGCGTCTCCGAAGACCAGATTGGTGGACGAACCTACGAACACGTCATCCTGCGCACCGACGTATGCCGGATCGGAAGATGTGGATATCGTACGTTCTGTCGTAATGGAGCGAGTCCAGCTCGTTGCGTTCTCGCCCTCGGTGGTAACAATCATACCTGCCTCCTCGTCGTGCTTCGTTTCGGAGCGTGCCTCCGTCATCCAGCCCACGGCACCAGTAGCAATGGTAATACACCATCCGAGTTTTGCCACGGCAGTGGTGTTTGTCTGTGAAGAATACACACTGCCTCGTGTCTTGATATGGTTCACCGTGGTACCCTTTGTCCATGACGCACTTGACGCAGATCCGGGCGGGTCTCTCAGAATCATCTCCAAGACATTAGGTCCTCTGGTGACGAAGTTGTTGCCGGTAGGCTTTGAACCGAGGATAACAGCCTCCAGACCGTTCTCCCTCCACTTTTTCGAGACGCCGTCCACTTCATAATAGAATTGTATTGCCTTTGTGAACGGGCTGGTGATATTGGGGCTTCCTGCCTTCCATGTATAGGTGAACGTACCCTTGTCGTCGAGTTGTATCTGGCTGGTCTTCACTCCTTCTTCATCTTCATCCTCACTGTTGTCATAGACCGCCTGGTCTGCCGACAGAGCATTGCTGATAAGCACCTTGGTACTGTCAAGCGGAACTTTCTCGTAGACATACTTGCCGTCGTCGTCCTTCTTGTCGTAGTTGGTATACTCCTCATACGCCTCAAGCTTGAAAGTATACTTGTCAAGGGCGTTGAACAGCGGATAGCCGTAATTATATTTCGCAGTTCTTATGTTGGTCTGCGGATCCATAGTTTCTTCATACACCGTAGCGTCGAAGTTGCCCTGTGCATCATACACATTATATGTTCTGATGCCGAACGCACCGATATTGTTGTCGGTCTGCGTCACGTTGAACACCGGCTCCGTATGCCAGGCATAGTTGAATACCTTGTTATATCTGTACACCTTCAGTTCTCCGTCCACAGACACCGTGTCGGTCTCTACGTGCAGCGGGTCGGAGAGGTCAATGGAATAGTTCTGCTTTATGAGGTTTTCGCCATTAAACGGATTGTCCGTGTTGTTCCCGGCAAACTTCACCTCCTGAAGTGCATACCTCAGCGGCGGAAGCATCGCCGAAAACTCTCCTGTCTTCGGGTCAGTCTTGATATAGGCGAAACTGCTGTAGTTGGCTGCTCCACGGTACGACTCGCTGCTTATCAATGGGGTCTGGGAAGTAACGTCCAGGCGGTTCTTGTTTTCCTCCACCTTATAGATGCCGTTATCCTTCACGGTCACGGCATTGAAGATGGCCTGTCCGTTATTCGTATCCAGACACTCGAGCGTGATGAGGGTCTGTCCGATATTGTTGTTGCTCAGACCGAAGCCCACGTTCTTTTTCATTTCATGCAGGCCACCGGCTATACGTCCCGTGAAGTTAACGAGCGTAGAATCGTTGAATTGCAGGTTGCTTATCGGCTGTTCGCAGAGGAACGTGGTGCCGATGCCCTCGGGATCTTCCGGATAGCGTCCGTTGCCCACGAACACGTGGCCTTCCTTACTCAGCTCTATATAGTGTCTGCCGATAGGCACGCTTACGCTGAACGTTCCGTCGCTTGAGGTCTGTGCCAGTTTGCCGTTGTTGCTTGCCGCCTTGCCGTCTACGTATACGGTGCAGCCCTCAACGGGGATTGTGGTATTGGCATAATAAACCTTTCCGCTGACGGGGAAGGACGACTGGTCGCTGAAGTCCACACCGCTATAGACAAGCGACGAGGCACTTACATAACGGCTGGAATATATCGGCGAGAAGGAATGGGTGCCCAGCTGCGGCGTGATGGTGTATGTCGTTCCCGAGCCGTTGAACGGCACTCCTCTCAGAGTGTAGTTTCCCTGCGAGTCGGTCACGGCAAAGAGGCTGAGCATGTTTGCCGGCGGCAATGTGCCAGACACCTTACACAGCTTGATATTGCCGTGATGAGCGTTAGCCACGCCGTTGGTCTTCGAGTAGTCGTAAGCCGTAAGCTGGTCTTCGATGCCTTCGTCTACGGGCCAGTAGATAAAGAGGCCGTCCTCCACTCCGCTGAGCGGGTGGTTATAGTTTTCTTTTATCTCTTCTTCCGTAAGGGCTTTGCCGCTGAAAAGGCGCATCTCGTCGATGTAGCCTGCGAAACAGCTCTTCTGGTCGTTCTCCGATGCCGTACCGCCAAAGCTGACAACATCCACGGACGCAGCAAGGTTGCCGGCAGCATTGGTGTAAGTGCGGATGCTGTCGTTATCGTCTATGAGAGTCACTCTGAATCCGGACAGCGAGTCGCAGGAAAGGGTTACTGACGTGAAGCAGCTCTCCTTCAGCCACAGACCGGTGTTTGCCGATGTGCTGCCGGTTTCGAGGAAGAGCGGATAACGGTTGCCTGTCTTTGTGCCGAGCGAAAGTCTGTGTCGGTCACCAAGACTGAATATCACGGCGTTGCCGTCGGTCATGTCTATCTGGGATGCCGGACTGACGAGCAGCTGTGCCGTGTAGGCACGCGCAAACTTTCCCTTCTCCTCATCGCTGAAAGTCTGTCTCACTCCGGAGCCGGCTCCGCTTGTCTGTAGCGTATAGAACTGTTCCGTGTCTTTCTGTCCGTCACTCTTGGTGAGCACCACCTTTACGCCTGCCACAGCCGTTCCCTGATCGTAGCTGATACGTCCGGAGAGGGTTCCGGTGCTGCGGCAGAAGCCGTCGCAAAGCTCCTCACCTGAAGTGAACTGGTCGTTGTCACACTGCACGTAAGAGCGCACGCGATACTGATAGTAGTTGCCGGCAAGGGCGGTGTTGTCTTCGTAATAGTAGCTCTGGCTTGTGCCGTCAACCGCATAAACCTGGCTCCACTGCGTACCGCCGATTATTCGGCGCGAAAGTACGTATTTGGTGGAAGTGGTGCCTTTCTGCTCGGCTTTCCACGAGAGTTTCACCACTCCCGTATAGTCACCCTTGGAAGCCTCCAATGAAGTGACGCTCGACTTGCCTTTTATTCTGTATGACTTGAGCTGCTTCTCTCCACTGTCGAAGGTCTTGTCATTCCATGCTTCCACCACGAGTTCCACCTTATAGAAATACTGCGTGCACGACTTAAGGTTTTTGGTGTCTTTAAACGAATATTCGGTCTGCTTGTAGTTTGACACGTCTATCTTGCCCACTTCCTCCCAGCTGTACGAGGGAGCACCCGTGGTGCCGTCGTTCTGAGAGTTGCCCTCGGCACGATACACCTTATACTGAAACTTGTTGTTGCCGCCAAGTTGCGGAGCGTTCCAGTATACAGTGAGGTCGTTCTCGCCTTCGTCAATCTTGGTTATCGTTATCGGCACATCTCTTACAAGACGGGCCTCCACGGTGGACGTCAGAATCTTCGTCGCAGTGGTGTCTTCTGTCATGCCGGTGGGTATGAAGCTTACTTCATATTTATAATCCGTATCGTATTGGAGAGAATTGTCGTCTACAACCGACAGATTCCCGTTTCCCGTAAAATCCACGGTGGCTACGGGCGTCCTTACAACGGCACTGTTTTTCTTTTCCACACGCGTGACGGCCCATTTACCATAAGACTTTCTATAAAAAGACTGATAAAAAAAGCAAAAAATAGCAGATTTGAGCTTTTGTT
>ERZ1023617.183-NODE-183-length-29257-cov-42.526642_pt1 | contig 29257 bp, 21 predicted proteins | sample MGYA00380328_ERZ1023617 | MGnify/ENA primary metagenome ERZ1023617 (study PRJEB33179, sample SAMN07448977) | human gut metagenome | biome: Human-gut; feature: Human associated habitat; material: Faeces | host: Homo sapiens | place: India: Bhopal | collected...
ATTACAAATGGAATGTGTTAAGACGAAAAAAGCCACCTAAGTAGGTGGCTTGCAATCAGTTATAAAAATGTTCGTTTTAGAGCTGTCCAGGGGGTTACTTTCCGATGCAGAAGTGCTTGAAGATATTGTTTAGTGTTTCCTGACTACTGATCTGTCCACCAGTGATTTCTCCAAGTTCCTCCAATACGATTTTCAGGTCTTCTGCAATGATGTCGCCACTCATGCCCATATCCATCGATTCCAATACACGGGAGAGAGATTCGTTGGCACGGATGAGGGCTTCGTAGTGGCGGGCGCTGGTCACGATGACATCGTTTTCTGATATTTCAGGAATGTCGGCTGCTTCTACCAAAGCTTTCTCCAAGAGGGGGATGTTCTCGCCTGTACGGGCGCTGATGCTCAGGATGCTAATGCTTGCTGGCGAAGACGAGGGTGAAGAGTCAAGGCTGTTCTTATCTGCTGACTGGGCAGAATAGTGGAAAGGAAGTGAGGTCGGGTCGAACGAGAGAGCATCGATCTTGTTGAATACCATCAGCAGTTTTTTGCCTTGGTTCTTTTTCTCCATCTCATCAATTTCTGATTCTGCAGGCAGTTCATCGAGGAGCCAGATGATGATGCGGGCCTCTTCCATCTTCTGGAAGGTGCGCTCGATGCCGATGTTCTCCACCACATCGTTGGTCTTGCGGATTCCGGCAGTGTCGATGAAGCGGAAGGTGATGCCGTCGATGATGGTGGTGTCTTCTATCACGTCACGCGTGGTGCCGTGGATGTCGCTCACGATGGCTTTTTCCTCGTGGAGCAGTCGGTTGAGCAAGGTGCTCTTGCCCACATTGGTCTTGCCCACGATGGCTACAGGGACGCCCTGCTTGATGGCATTTCCCGTCTCGAAAGAGTGGGCAAGGGTATTGATGCGGCGCTCTATCTCTTCTGCAAGAGCTCTCAGTTCGCTGCGGTCGGCAAACTCCAGTTCCTCGTGGTCGCTGAAGTCGAGTTCCAGTTCAAGCAGCGAAGTCATCTTCAGCAGTTTTTCGCGTAGTCGTGTCAGCTCGTTGCTGAAATGTCCCTTCAACTGGCTCATTGCCATGTGGTGGGTGGCCTTGTTGGTTGAGGCTATCAGGTCGGCCACGGCTTCAGCTTGCGACAGGTCCATCTTGCCGTTCATATAGGCACGACGGGTGTATTCGCCTGGCTCTGCCTGTCGACAGCCCACTTCTGTGAGCCGTAGTAAAACCTGTTGAAGAATGTATCTGCTGCCGTGACAGGAAATCTCCGTGGAGTCTTCTCCCGTGTAACTGTGTGGTGCCCTGAATACGCTAACGAGCACGTCGTCGATGGTTTTTCCGTCCTTATCTTTGATTTCGCCATAATGTAGGGTATTGGCTTTCGCCTCGGTCAGAGGTTTGCCGCTGGCTGATGTGAAAATCTGGTCGGTGATGGTAATGGCGTTGTTACCGCTGAGTCGGATGATTCCGATGGCACCGCCGGCTGGGGTTGCCAGGGCACAGATACATTCTTCTTGATTCATTTTTTATTGTTTATTTTAAAGCTTTTGCCCTTACAGGGCGATAGGGGTGCTTGCTTTTTAACCCAGGGTGTTACCCTGGGCTAGGAGCTTCTGCCCTTTCAGGGCGTGTTGCTGCAATGAGATTCTTGCCTTTTAGGGCGTATTGCTGCAATGAGATTTTTGCCTTTCAGGGCGTGTTGCTGCAATGAGATTTATATTCTATCGAGCACTACTTTGATGAGGTTGTCGATGGTACTCTTGTATCCAGTATTGGCACTGAGGGCACGTCGGTTGGCGATGACCATGCAGCAGGTGAGCGCCTTGTGTCCGAGGAGCAGCGACAGTCCGGCAAGAGCCGAACTTTCCATCTCGAAGTTGTTGACACGCAGACCGTTATATTCGAACGCCTCAATCTTCGCATTCAGCTCAGGATCGGCCAAAGGTGCACGCAGTTCTCTGCCCTGTGGACCATAGAATCCGCCACAGGCGATGGTGATTCCTCGCACCATGTCATCGGCGGCAATGCGGTCGAGGAGTTCCGGATTGTTGTCCACGCAGTAGGGATTGCCTATCTGGTCGTTCCATTTCACCTGTCGTTTGAATTCCTTCTCGGTGTCAAGGTCGCAGATTTCATTGCGGCGTGCATAGAAGTTGATGAGTCCGTCGAAGCCGATACTTTTCTGTGAGGCAACGAAGGTTCCGGCAGGGCAGTTGAGTTGCAAGCCTCCACAGGTGCCTATGCGCACGAGGGTGAGTGTGGTGTGTTCAGGCTTCTCAGTACGTGTCTTGAAGTCGATGTTTTTCAGAGCGTCGAGCTCGTTCACCACGATGTCAATATTGTCGCATCCTATTCCAGTGCTCTGAACGGTGATGCGTTTGCCCTTATAGGTGCCGGTAATGGCATGGAATTCACGGCTTTCCACCTCGCACTCTTTCTCTTCGAAGTGGGATGCCACGAGGCTTACACGGCCAGGGTCGCCAACGAGAATCACCTTGTCGGCGAGTTGTTCAGGACGCAGATGGAGGTGGAAACAACTTCCGTCCTCATTGATAATCAATTCAGATTCTGCAAAATACTTACTCATAATCTACATGTTTTTTGTCGTTAATAACGTTGGATTGTTCTCGGTTACTCTGCTTTCTGCTATTTAACCCCCAGGCAATACATAAAGCTTTTGCCCTTACAGGGCGTTTGGTTGATTGCCATTATACCCAGGGCGTTGCCCTGGGCTATGAGCTTCTGCCCTTTCAGGGCGTGCTGCTTGTTTACTTTGCAAACCTAAGTCAAGTTTACTTGAATATTTTGCTGAGGTGCAGTTTATCTTATGCAAAGATAGATAAAATCTTTTTTAATTCAAAAGCCTTTGTGCTTTTTTATATTGAAAGTTTCTTAAATAAAGGAAATAAGTGCCATTTTTAATATTATTTAGAGTGTGATATTCGTTTTTTTCTCCCTAAATGTTTACTTTTGCGTTCGATTTTGCGCGGCAAGGGCTTTCTGCAGTACCTGCTGGCGCAAGGAAACAGGTAAACCGACTAATGGAATATACAACAAAAACAGAATAGTATTATGGCAGAATCTATTGACATCCGCGAGCTCAACATCCGGATAGAACAACAAAGCCAGTTTGTCACCAATTTGGTGATGGGCATGAACAAAGTTATTGTAGGACAGAAACATCTTGTAGACTGTCTCCTAATAGGTCTTCTGAGCGATGGCCACATCCTGCTCGAAGGCGTACCTGGTCTGGCAAAGACCTTGGCCATCAAGACCCTCTCTCAGCTTATCAGCGCTGACTTCAGCCGCATTCAGTTTACTCCCGACCTGTTGCCTGCCGACGTGGTGGGTACACAGATTTATTCTCAGAAGGACGAGACCTTCCATGTGAAGAAGGGTCCTGTGTTTGCCAACTTCGTATTGGCAGATGAGATCAACCGTGCTCCTGCCAAGGTGCAGAGTGCGCTGCTCGAGGCGATGCAGGAGCATCAGGTCACCATCGGCGACGAGACCTTCCGACTGCCCAGTCCGTTCCTTGTAATGGCTACGCAGAACCCAATAGAGCAGGAGGGAACCTATCAGTTGCCTGAGGCACAGGTGGACCGTTTTCTGCTCAAGGTCATCATCGACTATCCTACCCTTGAGGAAGAGAAACTCATCATCCGTGAGAACATCGCCGGAGGTCTGCCCGAGGTACATCCCGTCACCACAGCCGACGAGATACTGAAGGCTCGCAAGATAGTGGGCGAGGTTTACATCGACGAGAAGATAGAGCAGTACATTGCCGACATCGTCTTCGCCACCCGTTATCCCGAGCGTTACGGTCTGTCCGACATCAAGGATATGATTACCTTTGGCGGCAGTCCACGTGCCAGCATCTCTCTTGCCAAGGCAGCCAGGGCTTATGCCTTCATCAAGCACCGCGGCTATGTGATTCCAGAGGATGTGCGTGCCGTGGCTCACGACGTGCTCCGCCATCGTGTGGGACTCTCCTACGAGGCAGAGGCTTCCAATGTGACCAGCGAGGAAATCGTGAGCCGCATAATTAATAAGGTGGAAGTACCTTGATTTTGAGGAATAAGTAATAAATGGACACACAAGATATCTTAAAGAAAGTACGCAAGATCGAGATCAAGACTCGCGGTCTCAGCCAGAATGTCTTTGCAGGCCAGTATCATTCGGCCTTCAAGGGCAGGGGTATGGCCTTCGCCGAGGTGAGGGAGTACCAGTATGGCGACGACGTGAGAGACATCGACTGGAATGTGACCGCCCGTTTCCATCGTCCCTTTGTCAAGGTGTTCGAGGAGGAGCGCGAGCTTACCGTGATGCTGTTGGTCGACGTAAGTGGCTCGCTCGACTTCGGTACCACCCGGCAGATGAAGCGCGACATGGCTACCGAGATTGCAGCCACCCTGGCCTTCAGTGCCATTCAGAACAACGATAAGATAGGTGTCATCTTCTTCTCCGACCGAATAGAGAAATACATCCCGCCCAAGAAGGGTCGCAAGCACATTCTCTACATCATCCGCGAGATGCTCGATTTTCATCCTCAGAGCCAGCGCACCGACATCGGTGTGGCTTTGGAGTACTTCACACGGGTGATGAAGCGCCATTGCACAGCCTTCGTCATCAGCGACTTCTTCGATGACAAGGACTTTCAGCATCCCCTTCAGATTGCCAATCAAAAGCACGATGTGGCTGCCATTCAGGTGTACGATCCACGTGCCAAGGCGTTGCCCGACATCGGACTCCTCAAGGTGTGCGATGCAGAGACTGGTCACGAGATGTATATTGACACCAGTTCCAAGAAACTGCGTCAGGCGCATACACGCCACTGGCTGATGCGCGAGCAGCTGTTACGCGAAACCTTTGCCAAGAGCAAGGTCGACTGGACGGCTGTCGCCACCAACGAAGACTTCTCACGAGCTCTGCTCAACCTGTTCATGCAGCGGGGCTGAAAAGCGGAGAAGTAAACCAATAGGGAAAAGAAAAATGACTAAACAGAAGAATATTATCATCATGCTGCTTGCCTTCCTGATGCTGTTGCCATTAGGGTCGGCAGCCCAGGAGGTGGTGCAGAAGCTCGACTCTCTGCAGATCCTGATAGGCGAGCAGACGAAGCTTCATCTCAAGGTCACCGCTGCCAAGGGTGCCAAGGTGGTGCTGCCTTCGTTCAAGCCGTCACAGATGCTCACTCCGGGCATCGAGGTGGTGGAACAGAGCGATGCCGACACCGCCGAGCTCGACGGCGGCAGGCTACAGATAAGCCGCGACTATACGCTCACCTCTTTCGATGAGAAGGTCTACGCTGTACCGGCCCTTCAGGTCAAGGTCAACGGCAAGACCTGTCAGGGCAACCCGTTGGCGCTCAAGGTGCTCACGGTGCCTGTGGATACGGTTCATCCCAACCAGTTCTATCCCCCCAAGGACGTACAGGACAATCCCTTCCTATGGAGTGAGTGGAGTCCTCTGTTCTGGCTCAGCATTCTGGTACTCTTACTCTTCGGTGTCATGCTGTGGCTCTGGCAGCGCCTCCGTCAGAACAAACCTATCGTGATTCGTATGCGCATCGTGAAGCGTGTGCCAGCCCACGAGAAGGCGCTCAGCGAGATCAATGTCATCAAGCAGCAGCACACCGAGTCGCAGGAGACCCAGAAGGAATACTACACCCGCCTCACCACCACGCTGCGCGAGTACATAGAGCAGCGCTTTGGCTTCCGTGCCATGGAGATGACCAGCGGCGAGATTATAGAGCATCTGCAGTCGGCTGGCGACCAGAAGATGATAGACGAGTTGAAACAGCTCTTCCGTACAGCCGACCTCGTGAAGTTTGCCAAGTACGAGACCTTCCTTGGCGAGAATGACGCCAATCTTGTCAACGCCATCAACTTCATTGACCAGACGAAGACCAACGAGCAGACCGTCGAGGAGAAGGTAGCTCCCGAGCTTACCGACCAGGATCGCAAGACGCGCAGTCAGCGCAAGCTCATCAAGGCTTTGCTCTGGGGTGGAGCGATTGCCATGGCAGCCATCACCGCCTACGTGATCTATGGCGCCTGCATGCTGCTGATGTAGGAGTATAGAATATAAAAGAATAATATTATAAAAACATGGAATTTGCAAGTAAAGCATATTTTCTGTTGCTCCTGTTGCTGATACCTTATATATTATGGTATTTCCTGTACAGGAAGAAGAACGAGCCTACCATGAGGCTGAGCGACACCCGGCAGTTTGCCTATGCTCCCAAGAGCCTGCGCCAGCGCCTTGTCCATCTGCCCATGATGCTCAGATGTCTGTGCTTCGTGCTCATCGTCTGTGCGATGGCTCGTCCGCAGACCCACAACTCCTGGGACAACAAGACGGTGGAGGGCATCGACATCATGATGGCGATGGACGTCTCTACCTCTATGTTGGCAGAAGACTTGAAACCCAATCGTATGGAGGCAGCCAAGGATGTGGCTCACGAGTTTATCTCGGGCCGTCCCAACGACAACATCGGTCTTACCATCTTTGCTGGTGAGGCCTTCACCCAGTGTCCTATGACCACCGACCACGCCAGTCTGTTGCGCCTGTTGCAGGACACCCGTACCGACATTACTGCCCGTGGACTCATCGACGACGGAACGGCGGTGGGTATGGGTCTCGCCAATGCTGTCAGCCGACTGAAGGACTCCAAGTCCAAGAGCAAGGTGGTCATCCTCCTGACCGACGGCAGCAACAACACCGGTGACATTTCGCCTATGACGGCCGCCGAGATAGCCAAGAGCTTTGGCATCAGAGTCTACACCATCGGTGTGGGAACCAACAAGGTGGCTCCTTACCCTATGCCCACAGCGGCTGGCGTTCAGTACGTCAACATGCCTGTGGAGATTGACACCGAGACACTCAGGGACATAGCCCGTACCACTGATGGCAACTTCTATCGCGCCACCAACAATGCCGAGCTGAAGCGCATCTACCACGACATCGACAAGTTGGAGAAGACGAAGATGAATGTCACCCATTTCGCCAAGCGCTACGAGGCTTATCAGCCTTTTGCCCTTGCAGCCCTGTTGGTACTGCTCGCAGAGATATTGCTTCGCATCACCTGGCTCAGAAGAATCCCATAGGGAAGGGACGAGCCGAAGTTCAATTAATATCAAATGAATATGCTAAGATTTGAAGATCCAATATATTTGTGGCTGCTGTGGATGTTGCCGGTACTCGTACTGGTGAGGTTCATAGGATGGCGAAGGAGAAAGGCCAAGCTCCGAAAGTTTGGCGACCCTGAGCTGTTGAAAGCCCTTATGCCCAATGTGTCATCTTATCGCCCCACGGTGAAGTTCGGTTTGCTGCTTGCAGCCTTGGCCCTGCTCATCCTCATGGTGGCGCGTCCACAGATGGGCAGCAAGATTTCTCACGACAAGCGTCAGGGCATTGAGACCATCATCTGTCTCGACATCTCCAACTCGATGTTGGCAGAGGATGTGGCTCCTTCGCGACTCGACAAGAGCAAGATGCTGGTGGAGAACCTGGTCGACAAGTTCACCAACGACAAGATAGGTCTCATCGTCTTTGCCGGCGATGCCTTCGTGCAGTTGCCTATCACCAGCGACTACGTGTCTGCCAAGATGTTCCTGCAGAACACCACACCAGCCCTCATCCAGACCCAGGGCACCAACTTTGCTGCAGCCATCGACCTGGCCACCAAGAGTTTCACCCAGCAAGACCATGTGGGACGCGCCATCATCGTCATTACCGATGGCGAGAACCATGAGCCGGGAGCCGAGGATGCTGTCAAGGCAGCCAAGAATAAAGGCATCAATGTCTTCATTTTGGGAATAGGAAGCACCAAGGGAGCCCCCATTCCTATGGGCGACGGCTCTTATCTCAAAGACCGTACGGGCAACACCGTGATGACTGCCCTCAACGAGCAGATGTGCCGACAGTTGGCTCAGGCTGGCAGTGGACAGTATATTCACGTCGACAACACCAGCGATGCGGAGCAGGCACTCAACGACGACCTCTCCAAGTTGCAGAAGGGCGAGACCGACACCGTCATCTATAGCGAGTACGACGAGCAGTTCCAGGCTGTAGGCATCCTGGTCATCCTCCTGCTCATCCTCGACATCTGTATGCTCGAGGTGAAGAATCCGCTTCTCCGCAACGTGAAGTTCTTTACACATTAAATATTAATCGAAATGTATCTAACTTATCATATCATACCGACCCTGCGGTTGCGCAGGCTGTGCTTGCTGTTGGGGCTGCTCCTCGTCAGTACAGTTGCAGCACTGGCACAGAACGACCGCACCTTTATCCGTCAGGGCAACCGCCAGTACAGGGCACGCAAATGGACTGCTGCCGAGGTGCAGTATCGCAAGGCGATAGCCCGCAATGCCAACAATCCACAGGCGGTCTACAACCTGGGCTGTGCGCTCATGATGCAGCAGAAAGACTCGCTCGCCATGCAGCAGTTTGCCAAGTCTGCCGACTTGCAGACCACCAACAAGATACGCCGCGCTAAGAGTTTCCACAACATGGGCGTCATCATGCAGAACCATCAGGAGTTTGCCAAGGCAATAGAATGTTACAAGATGGCGCTGCGCAACAATCCTCAGGACAACGAGACCCGCTACAACCTGGCGCTCTGCCAGCATCAGCTGAAGAATCAGAAGAACCGGCAGAACCAAAACAAGAACAAGAGCGGCAACGACAAGAACAACAAGGACAAGCAGAACAAGAAGAACAAGGATCAGAACAAAAACAAGGATCAGAACAAGGATCAAGACAAGCAGAAAAATAATCAAAACAAAGATAAGAACAACCAGTCACAGAAGCCCGAGCAGGACAAGATGAGCCGTGACAATGCCGAGCAGTTGCTCAATGCAGCCGTGCAGCAGGAGAAGGCCACCAAGCAGAAGATGCAGAAGGCGATGAGTCAGCCACGACGCAGGCAGTACGACAAGAACTGGTAAAACAATAAGCAAACATCATTTCATTATGAAGCAAATAGAATGGTACACATTGATGATATTCGTGATGCTGGGCCTGGCGGAGGAAGCCAAGGCGCAGCGTGTGGCGGTATCTGCACCAACACATGTTGCTGCTGGCGAGAACTTCAGAGTAGCCTATACGGTCAACGCCCGTGAAGTGGAGGAGTTCCGTATGGGCAATGTGCCCGATGGACTGGAGGTGATAGCCGGACCCTATACCTCTTCGCAGTCGAGCTATCAGGTGGTCAACGGCCACACCAGCTCTTCTTCCTCTTTCACCATCACCTACACGCTCTATGCAGGCAAGGCTGGAACTTACACCATCGGTACCTCGCATGCACTGGTTTATGGCAAGAAGCTCGCAGCCCATCCTGTCAAGATCACCGTCTCGGGCCATGCTCACAACTCTGGCGGAGCACCCAGGATGCACAACGATGATGCCGATGAGCCTCGCATGCGTCAGGCGGGTTCTGCCATCTCGGGCAAAGACCTCTTCATCAAGGTCACTGCCAACAAGAAGCGTGTGCACGAACAGGAGCCTGTGCTCCTTACCTATAAGGTCTATACACAGGTCGACCTTACCCAGCTCGACGGCAAGATGCCCGATCTGAAGGGCTTCCACTCTCAGGAGGTGCCACAGCCACAGCAGAAAGTGCTTCACAACGAGGTCATCAACGGCCGTCCTTACCGTTGTGTTACCTGGAGTCAGTACGTCATGTATCCTCAGATGACGGGCAAGCTCGAGATTCCTTCCATCACCTTCAAGGGTATCGTGGTTCAGCAGAACCGCAATGTCGACCCCATCGAGGCTTTCTTCAATGGCGGCTCGGGTTATGTGGAGGTGCATAAGGCTATCAAGGCGCCTGGCATTACCATTCAGGTGGACCCGCTGCCTGCACGTCCTGCCAACTTCTCGGGTGGAGTAGGCCGCTTCAATATCTCTGCCACGCTCGACAAGAACGACGTGAAGGCTGGCGATCCCATCAACATCCGTGTGGTAGTGGGAGGCATCGGAAACCTGAAACTCCTCAAGCAGCCTGTGCTCAACCTGCCGAAAGACTTCGACCAGTATGACGCCAAGATTACCGACAAGACCAAGCTCACCCAGAACGGTGTGGAGGGCAACATGGTTTACGACTTCCTCGCAGTTCCGCGCAACCCGGGCAAGTACACCATTCCATCGGTAGAGTTCACCTACTACGATACCAAGACCAATGCCTACCGCACCATCAAGACCCAGCCCTTCACCCTCACCGTGGAGCAGGGCGACGGCTCAGACGGTTCGTCGTCGGCCAACTACAGCAATGCCGACAAGGACATTCATGCCCTGAAGTTGGGCAAGAGCAAGCTTTGCGACATCGACGATATGTTCTATGGCAGCTTTGGTTATTGGACGAGTCTGATGGTGCCTCTCATCGCCTTCATCGGTCTGCTCATCGCCTTCCGCCGCCGTGCCATCGAGAATGCCGACATCGTGAAGATGCGATCCAACAAGGCCAACAAGATAGCCACCAAGCGACTCAAGAAGGCACGCACCCTGATGATGGCCCGCAAGCAGGGCGAGTTCTACGACGAGGTGCTCAGAGCCTTGTGGGGCTACGTCAGCTATAAGCTCAATATGCCTGTCGAACAGCTCTCGCGCGAGAATATTCAGGATAAGCTGTTGGCTCACTCCGTTGATGCCGACACCATAGAGAAGTTTACCCAGGCTCTCGACGAGTGTGAGTTTGAGCGCTATGCTCCTGGCGACCCTGCCGGCAATATGAACAAGACTTTCGATTCAGCCATGACTGCTATTATGGAAATAGAGAATGCCATCAAGGCTGCCCGCAAGCAGGGCAAGAAGACTTCTGCCCGTCAGGGCGACTATACCTTCGGTGTGGTGCTGCTGCTCATCTTCATGGGCTTCAGCCTCTCTGCCTCTGCTGTCACCAAGCAGAACGCCGACACCGAGTACACCAAGGGCAACTATCAGCAGGCCATCAAGGACTATGAGGACCTGCTCAAGAACGGTGTTTCGCCCGAGGTCTACTACAACCTCGGCAATGCCTATTATCGCACCGACAACATCACCAAGGCTGTCCTTGCTTACGAACGTGCTCATCTGCTGTCGCCCGGCGACGAGGACATCAACTTCAACCTGCAGTTTGCTCGCAGCAAGACCATCGACAAGATCACTCCTGTCAGCGAGATGTTCTTCGTCACCTGGTACAAGGCGCTGGTCAACTTCACCAGTGTCGACAACTGGGCCAAGACGGGCATCCTGTCCATCATCCTTGCCTTGGTATTGGTGCTGGTCTATCTCTTCGCACCCCAGTTGCTGTTGCGCAAGGTCGGCTTCTTCGGCGGCATCCTCTTCTTTGTCGTCTTCCTCTTGAGTTCGCTCTTTGCCTATCAGCAGAAACAGATACTCGTCAACCGCACGGGTGCCATCATCGTGGCTCCTACGGTCAATGTCAAGAAGACTCCTTCCCGACAGAGCGCCGACCAGTTCGTCATTCATGAGGGAACGCGTGTCGACATCACCGACCGCTCTATGGATGGCTGGCGTGGCATCCACCTGGCAGATGGAAGAGATGGATGGATAGAAACCAAACAACTGGAGGAAATATGATGTTTGTCTCATGTCTTCTCACCGATCTCGAGGTGCTCCACTTCTTCAATGGAAGCGACAATCTGTTCGTCGACCAGTTAGCGCTCGTCCTTACGTCGGGGCTCACCTGGATACCGCTTTATCTCACCCTCTTCTACATCATTGTGCGCAACAATGAGACGATGGCGCAGATTGGTCTGGCGGTAATGGGAGCACTCGTCTGTGTGGCTCTTTCCGAGGGTATCACCGATGGCGTGGTAAAACCCTTGGTGGAACGATGGCGCCCCAACAACGACCCCATCCTGAAATACACCATTCAGGTGGTGGGCAACCTTCGTGGCAGTGGCTACAGCTTCTTCTCGGCTCATGCTGCCAACACCATGTCGATAGCGATGTTCTTCTCGCTCCTCATGAGGGGCAAGCGCCTCGCCATCGCCCTCTTCTCGTGGTCGCTGCTCAACTGCTGGACACGCCTGTATCTCGGCATGCACTATCCCTCCGACATTCTCTGCGGACTCCTCGTGGGTGCTGTCATCGGTTTCGTGTGCTACATAGGTTATCTGAAACTGTATTACAAGGTGTCACCCCACATCACATATATCTCCGACCAGTACACCCCCACGGGTTACGACCACGACGATATCGACAAGATACTCTGCATCCTGGCTTTCACCCTGGTCTATGCCTTCTTGCGGGCGATAGTCATGGCTGGAGGAGTGTAACATTAAAATTCAATCATAATGGATACAAAACATATAAAAATTACCGATTACAATTACCCCCTTCCTGATGAGCGCATTGCCAAGTTCCCCTTGGCGCAGCGCGACCATTCCAAACTCCTTCTCTACCGTCATGGTGAGGTAGGCGAGGATGTGTTCTACCGTTTGCCTGAATACCTGCCCAAGGGCGGACTGATGGTTTACAACAATACCAAGGTGATTCAGGCGCGTCTGCATTTCCGCAAGGAGACGGGTGCTCTGATAGAGGTCTTCCTCATGGAGCCTGCCGATCCTACCGACTATGAGCTCATGTTCCAGACGACTGGACATTGTTCATGGCTCTGCATGATAGGCAACCTGAAGAAGTGGAAGGAGGGCAGTCTGAAGCGCGACTTCGAGATCAAGGGGCATCAGCTTACACTCTCTGCCACCATGCGCCGTGGCGAAGCCTTAGGCTCGGAGGCTGCCTCTATGGTGGCGAAGGGTGGTGGAACCAACTATTGGGTCGACTTCGACTGGGACAACACGCAGGTCTCCTTTGCCGAGATCCTCGAGACCGTGGGCGAGTTGCCTATTCCGCCTTATCTCAACCGTGCCACCGAGGAGATCGACAAGACTACCTATCAGACGGTTTACTCGAAGATAAAAGGCAGTGTGGCTGCTCCTACTGCCGGACTTCATTTCACCGATGCCGTGTTGCAGGATATCGACCGCCATTGCATTGAGCGTGAGGAGGTTACCCTTCATGTGGGTGCTGGTACCTTCAAGCCGGTGAAGAGTCTTGAGATAGAGGGTCACCGCATGCACACCGAGTATATCGTGGTGCACCGTCATACGTTGGAGAAGCTCCTGCAGCACCATTGCGAGGTGATTGCTGTGGGTACTACGAGTGTACGAACCATCGAGAGCCTGTACTATATGGGCGTTTATCTGCTCTCTCATCCCGAGGCGACAGAAGACGATCTGCACGTCAACCAGTGGGATCCTTACGAGTTGTCGGCAGATGGCGGTTTGGTGAATGCCATTCAGCCTTCTCAGGCGATACAGGCCATCATCGACTATCTCGACCGCAATGGTCTGGAGGCTTTGCACACCAGCACGCAGATCATCATTGCCCCCGGCTATCAGTACAAGATAGTGAAGATGCTTATCACCAATTTCCATCAGCCTCAGAGCACTCTTCTCCTCCTCGTCAGTGCCTTCCTCCATGGCGACTGGAAGAAAGTGTACGACTATGCTCTGGCTCACGATTTCCGTTTCCTGAGCTATGGTGATTCTTCGTTGTTGATTCCGTAATTCATTGCGTGGTTAATGACTGAAGTTGATTAAAGGAGATTTCTCTGTCCGAAACAGGGGATCGTGGGAGCGAATGTGACGATTGCCACATTCGCTCCCATGTTTTTTGCATTCGCTCCCACGAACGTCAGATTCGCTCTGGCAGAATCGTCTGTAATCCTTTAGCAGAGTGGGCTCTCTGCTTCTTCTCTTAACTCCTTAACTTCCTTAACTCCTTTAACTTCCTGATATGCGAAAGTTCAGTTGTTTAGATTTCGATTGCAAAGTTCGGCATTTTTTTTTGAATACTCGGTGCACCTCTATGACGTGCACTATTGTTAAATCCGTTAAGAAAATAAAAGGTTTTTATACAGATTGGGAGGTATTTTGCCATTCTGCCGTTTTGCCACCCAATTGGAACATTCCTTATAAATGTGGACAAAAATGCGGGCAAAACCCATCCGTTCCCCCTTATTATCAATACTTTATCTCACTTTTCTCGCGTTGTTTATATATAAATGTTGAAATGAATCGGCACGGCAGCTGTTTTGGTAGTAATAACTGTTCAAAAAGGGTAGTAATTTCTGTTTTTTTGCATTTTTGTAAAAGATGGGTTTTAGCCTAAAAAGGTGGGGTGCCCATTTTTGCCCACCCCCGATTTGGGCCGCTAAAAAAGCCTGTTTTTTGCCTCCGTTCCAAGTTTTTGGGCATGTTGCCCACATGTTTTTTCGTTTTCTTTTACATCGATTTTGTGTTTTTCTTCATGATTTTTGCATATTTTCCCATTTATTTGTCAAATTTTCTGCTTGCGCAAACGCAAATTGGCAGATTTCGGGAGTAATTTGCTGTGTTTCTGATGATCATCCCATGCAAATTTCGCAGAAAAAAGAGAGAAAATGATGGCAATTTGAGAAAATAATCGTAAATTTGCAATTGTAAACCAAAGATCCTGGAAGATGGTAGAGATAAACGATAGAAGATTGCCTGTAGGCATCCAGTCTTTTGAGAAAATCAGAGAGTGTGGATACCTGTACGTTGACAAGACAGATATTATCTGGCAGCTTGCCAACAGAGAGAAAACGTATAATTACCTGAGCCGCCCACGCCGCTTTGGTAAATCTGTCCTCGTTGATACACTCGAAGCTTATTTCTTAGGCAAGAAGGAACTCTTCGAGGGACTGAAGATCATGCAGATGGAGACGGAATGGGTGAAGCGTCCTGTCATCCGGCTGGATATGAGTCGTGCAGGAGCTGCACCGGAAAGTGTGCGGAGCTATCTGGACAATGCCTTCCATCAACTTGAGTCGGAGTATGATATTGCTGTACGACAGGACAGTTCTCTTGCCGACCGTTTTGATGCTATCATCCAGACTGCATACAATAAAACTGGGCTTCAGGTGGCGATTCTCATCGACGAATACGACTCGCCCTTGCAGCATTCCTGGAAAACTCCGCAGCATGAAGCATGTACTGCTGTTTATCGTGAGGTGTTTGCCATCCTCAAGGCAGATGACAAATACGAGAAGTTTGTCTTCATCACAGGTATCACCAAGTTTACGCAAATCTCTCTCTTCTCTGTACTCAACAATCTGAGCAACATCAGTTTTGAGCCAAACTATGCCGCCATTTGCGGTATTACCAAGGAAGAAGTCTTACGTGATTTCAAGCCGGAAATCAATAAATTGGCAGAATACGAAGGTTGGACTTTCGACGAAGCTGTGGCACAACTGACAGCCTACTATGATGGCTATCATTTCAGTCGCCGCAACATGGTGGATGTATTCAATCCCTTCAGTCTTATCAATGCCCTGTCAGATTCTGACCTGAAGAACTACTGGGCTTCATCGGGTGCAACCTCCATGTTGCCTAAGTTTGTGGATAATATGGAACTCAAACTACGTAATTTTGATCCTTGTACCATTCTTCGCCAAACCATCGAGACCTCTGATGTGACAGGTGGTGGAGCAGAACTGTTTCTCTATCAGTCCGGTTACCTTACGATAAAGGGTTACCAGATGGGAGTTTATATTCTGGGATTCCCTAACAGTGAGGTAAGACAAGCGCTTTATGAGACTGTGTTGCCTGCCCTGACTCTGCGAGGCAACTCTGATATCCAATCAATTCAATCAGATTTGTTGCTTGCCATTCAGCTTGGCAATCTTCCCGAAGCCATGAAATGCCTGAAAGCCCTCATTGCGGATGTGCCCTACAGCAACAAGAAGCTCGCCAGTATGGACATGGAGGAGCGTTATCGCCTGATTATGAGCACCATATTCAATGCCATCGGTTGCAGGGTGGAAGTGGAAAAGATGATTGCTACGGGCAGGATAGACATGGTGGTGGAAACCACCCAATATATTTACGTCCTGGAGTTGAAGTTGAGCGACAATGGTGGTGTGGATGCTGCAGCAGAGCAAATCAGAGCCAAGCAGTATGCCGAGCCTTTCAAGGCCGACAAGCGCAAGGTCATCGCCCTCGCCATAGAGTTGGATGATAGGGGAAAGGGTTTGGTAGATTGGAAGGAAGTTTTTTAAGGTAACTGAATTAAAAGGAAGGGACAGATAAGCTCTCACGCAGATTCCTCAGATTTTTGAAGCAACTTTCTTAGATAAATCCTTGTTGGTTTCAAAATAAAAACGTAATTTTGCATAAGATATCCTGCATTGGGCAATCTGAAAGATAGCTTTCATTGCGCTCGATAGTGCTATCTTTGCATAAGATTTTAGAAAACAAACGATAATGGAACAGGTAGAAGAAAGATATATTAGTTTGCTAACCGACTTTGGTTTCAAGCGAATTTTTGGATCGGCTCCCAATAAGGATTTGCTGATTTGTTTTCTCAACAGCTTGTTTAATGGTAAACAGGTTGTGAAGGATGTGTCGTATCTTAACCCGGAGCATGTGGGCGATGTCTACACCGACCGCAGAGCCATCTTTGATGTATATTGTGAGGGCGAAAACGGAGAGAAGTTCATTGTTGAGATGCAGAACGCTTATCAGACGTATTTCAAGGACCGCTCCCTGTTCTATTCCACATTTCCTATTCGAGAACAGGCACCCAAGGGGGATGACTGGGATTTCAAACTGAATCATGTCTATACCGTTGCGCTGCTCAATTTCAGCATGAACGACGATGCCTTCGAAAAGGAAAAAATCCGCCATCATGTGCAGTTGTGCGACACTGCTACTCATAAGGTCTTTTATGACAAGCTTGAGTTCATTTATGTCGAGATTGCGAAGTTCGATAAGAAGCTGGATGAGTTGCAGACGCTTTACGAAAAGTGGCTCTATGCACTGAAGAACCTCTATAAGCTTAGTCAACGACCTAAAGAACTGTGCGACAAGGTTTTCGATCGTCTCTTCGAGGAAGCAGAGATAGCCAAGTTTTCTCCGCTGGAAATGCGGGAGTATGAAGCCAGTAAAAAGGCTTATCGTGACATTAAGAATTCCGTGGATACAGCCAAGCGCGAAGGAATCGCTGAAGGCATGGAGAAGGGCATGAAGCAAGGCATGGAGAAGGGCATGAAGCAAGGCATGAAGCAAGGTCTTGAGCAGCGAAGCCTTGAGATTGCCAGAAAGATGCTGGCAAAGGGAATGGATGCAGCGTCGGTGATGGAAATTACTGGTCTGTCGGCGGAGCAAATGCAGCAGCTGAAAGCGGAATTTTAGATGATAAATATAGTCAATATAAACGGGCCTATATGCACAAATTATAGTGGCATATAGGCCCGTTTAATGACTAACAGAGATTTCTCGGTAAGTCATTGAGACATCTCTGTGACTTGCCGAGATGTACTAACTTCCTTACATGCGAACCTTTTGACATGAATGCCAGTGTAATCGTTTGCACAGATTTTTGCGCAAAAAATACCTTGTAATCGTACTTTGACTTTTACATTTTTTATATATTTGCAGCGAAAAAGAAAAGTGAACCAATAAAATCGCCTACGGGCGTTGCAGGAAAGGACTGCAATTCATTAAACTGAAATATTGAGCAAAGGAAAATTGTTGTTTCTAACTAACTTATTATTCTTTCAATTAAGAACAATGTAGTTATCCATTCAGATGGAATTCCTTGGTTTTGGAAAACAAGGAAAGTAAAACCTACAGGAAATGACGAGTTAACTAAAAGCTAAACATAAAGTTTAAAACTATAAAAATATGAAGAAAAGATTTACACTAATGATGATGGTGTTATGCTTCTTAATGAGCATACCACTGAAAATGATGGCTGAAACTGTCACCGTTCACTACATTAATGACAAAGGATGGGCTAAAGTGTGTGCTTATGTCTATAAACAATTTGGTGATCAAATTGGAGAAGGTTGGCCTGGAAAGGTGTGTAAAACCTTTGAGACGACTGCCAGTGGTAAAAACGTGGCTACGTGGGAACTCGATTTGGGTGACGTTGCAGCAACTGATGCCCGCATTATCTTTAATTGTGGTAGTAATGTGGAACAAACCGATGCAAAGGGTTTTCCTGTAATAAACAATCAATATTACAATTTTGATGGAGTGACCACTGATCCTTCAGAAGGTGGTGTAACTCCTCCAACTCCTCCAACTCCTTCTGATGAAAATCCTATTGATAATCGTAAATACAGCAAGGGTTATTATCTTGTAGGTAACTTCTTCAACTTTGATGGTGAAACAATCAACTATCATGATGCTGTGTTTAAATTCCGGCAGCAACAAGATGATGCAAAAGGTAATGACGTTTATATGGTGCAAATTCCTGCAACTCTTACTGCAAAAGCTCAGGTAATGAGTGTGGACGCAACAGGAACTGCTGTTGCTGTTTATGGCCCTGGTACGAATTCCAAAACTATTGATAATACTAATCCTGTAATGGGTGAGGAGGATCATACAGCAACTCTCGTCTTTGATAATTTGGTAAAAAGTGAGGATATTTCAGAAGATGGTGGAAACTACTGGAATATGAAAAGCCGTAGAACAGAAGTTAACGAAGGTGGTCAAGATGGTTCTTATACTATTTATCTTACAATTGACAAGCTTAAGAAAGAGCCAAGTTCGTTGAAAATCAAATATGATGATATGAAGCGTGTTGCTTATTATCTGAGTACAGATGAGGAGGCTACAGCTATGACTTTAACTTCTGACAGAAAAAATTATGATGTACAATCCGATCAAGGTACTTTCTGGGCTGGAAGATATCAGGGTACTTTGTATGCACAAGATGGTTCTGAGTTCTATGCAATTTCTAATGCAATGAGGCAGATTGAGAACGAGGATTATATTTTTGCTGAGTATAGAGGTCAAGTAGTGAATACGAAAAATGTTCTTTCTACTTATCCAAAGTTGTTCTTGTGGGGTAATGGTGGCAAGCCTCTAAATGAAACAAGTAACCATATTAATGCTAAAAATGGAACATTTAAATTAAGTAATGGTGTTATAGGTATTTCATCATGGGAATTTAATAGTAATAATGGTGATAATGATAAGAATTCCTTATGGGGAAATACTGGTGGACAGGTTCGCCAACAAAATGTTCATAAAACTATTACTTCTCTCTCAATGGTAGGTACAGCTATTCCTGGTACTACTGCCGATGGTGAATGGATTTGGGGTTCTGATGCTGCTGATATGGAATTTGACGTTTCTGAGAACTGCTATAAAGCAACCATAGTTACTACTGGTGACAATACAAATAAGCCATTCCGCTTTGTGGCTAATCGTACACAGGAAATCAACTGGTTTGAAAATAGTAATGATGATCAGAAAGAGAAGGCTGCTAATTATAATAATGACGGTACATATGGTATCGGTCATAAAGCTTCACCTTCTGATCCTAATGAAATCTCTTATACAGAGAGTGGTTTGACCGTAAATTCAGGAGAAGATTACCATATCAATTGGAACCGTCCTGCCGGTACTTGGACTGTAAGATTCTACATCTATACTTATACTGATAATGTTGGTAATCCATCTTACAGATATTTCTACACTATCCACAAGAATAGAGATTTGGAACTTCGTGATTTTGGTGATGTAGTTTATAAGTCTGAAACAAATGTTCGTAATATTCCGAATAAAGGTGATTATCGATATTTCAGAACATGGAGTGATAATACGGCTTGGAAGCGTCCTAAGAATGTGGATGTCTTTGTTGTATCAAAAACTCCTGCAGAAACTAGTAATGGAGGCTTTGAATTGACGAACATTAATAGCTTTAATCCTTCTGAAGAAGTTATTCCTGCAAATACGGGTGTAATCTTGGCTTTGAAGAAAGATCTTGAAGTTCCTGGTGCTGTGTTCCATAAGAGAAAGTCTTTGACTACTTATAATACTTTGGTTATTCCACTGGAAGAGGCAACTAATAAGGATTTGGTTTATACCGGAGAAAACAATCGCTTGATACCTCTTATCGAAGCTCAGGTAGTTCCAACTTATAATAAGGATAAGGGTGAGTATAATTATCTCTTTGGCTTCTATCGTGCCAATAAGGTCTCGGATAATTCAGACTATAAAGATAATGATTTCCTTTTGGGCTTCTGGATCTCTAATGGAAAAGGCGCTTTCTATAATAATAGTGCTTATCTACCAATCGATGTGGCTACTGCCAATAAGATGAATTTGGGAGTAAGTTATAATGACTTTGATCCTACTACACAAGCCAAGAAGGTTCCTGGAGTCATATTCGACTTTGCTAATGTTGGCGGTACAACAGGTATCAACGAGGTGGTAAATCAGAGCACTAAATTGAATGACGGCAAATACTACACCTTGAGTGGTCAGCAGGTAGAGAAGCCTACAGCAGGTGGTATTTATATCCACAACGGCAGAAAGTTCGTGGTTAAGTAAATATAAATATTGTAGAACAAGTAAGCAAAGAGTAAAATGAAAAAGAAATATATACAACCGAATGTTTCAGTAAGTTTTGTAGTTGTGGAGTCACTACTGGTGGATGGATCTGACGGTATAAATAGAGATCAAGGTGATGATTGGGGTGGAGGTGCCAAGAAGCACGAGTTCACCGACGACAGTTTTGACACAGCTTGGCCTAAGGGTAAATCACCCTGGGAAGATTGATGATTAGGCTTCATTACATTTTCAGTAAATTGTAAGAATAGGTTGAGAAAAGTGTAAAATTAATTAAAGGGTTAGTTTAATTAGTTTAATTAATCGCTATTATCATTAAAGAGGGCTGCAGAGATGCAGTCCTCTTTTGTTTTGCAGAGTGTAGAATGTTAAGATATTTATGCAATCGATTGCATATTAATATTCGCAATTTTTAGCATTTATTTTACCACCTTATATATATAATAAGTAATTTTGTGGCAGTAAGCTAACAGATGAATCGAAAGTGGTTTAAGTATGGGCCGAAGGTCCAAAAGCTCCAATGAGCAGCACGCCCTGAAAGGGCAGAAGCTCTTAGCCCAGGGCAGCGCCCTGGGTATAAAGGCAATGAGCAATGCGCCCTGTAAGGGCAACAGCTTTATATATTGCCAGGAGTTTTAAAGCTTTTGCCCTTACAGGGCGACAGGTTCCCGCCCAAAACAACCCAGGGCGCTGCCCTGGGCTATGAGCTTCTGCCCCTTCAGGGCGTGTAGGGGACAGGGTTATCTCTTCCGCATACCATAAACGAAGAGCATCTGCCCCTTTAGGTCGTATAGGGGACAGGGGTATCTCTGAAAATCGCTTGTCGAAGGATATGTAAAGGTCAACAACTCCTATAAGCAGCACGCCCTGGAAAGGTAAAGCTCCTATATGCAGCACGCCCTGTAAGGGCAGAAGCTCTTAGCCCAGGGCATCGCCCTGGGTATAAAGGTAATGAGCAATGCGCCCTGTAAGGGCAACAGCTTCATATATTACCAGGAGTTTTAAAGTGAAGGAATTAACAATCAAATAACTAACATAGATATTCATCACTAACTAAAAATTAAATAACCAGTCTATCAAATGAGGAAATTTACATTTAGGCTATGGGCAGTCCTTATGCTCATGTTGGTCTCCTTGCAGACGATGGCAACGGATACGTTTACCAGCAATCGTACTGACTTCCGAGACGAAAGTATTTATTTCATGATGACCACTCGTTTCTACGATGGTGATACAGGAAACAATGTGCTCTGCTGGGACAACCAGTCGGAGCAGATCAAAACAAAAGACCCTTGCTGGCGAGGCGACTTCCAGGGTGTCATCGACAAGCTCGACTACATCAAGGCATTGGGTTTTACAGCTATCTGGATTACACCAGTAGTGCAGAACGCATCCGGTTACGACTACCACGGTTATCATGCCATGGATTTCCAGCATGTTGACTGCCGTTATCAGAGCAGCGATGGTAGCAAGGACGGTGACGCCATGTTCCAGGAACTCATCGACAAGGCTCACGAAAAGGGTATCAAGATTATCCTCGACATCGTGCTCAACCATACCGGTAACTTCGGTGAGCAGACACTCTGCAAGGAGTTTGACCGTAATACCGACTTGGCTACTCAGGCACTCATCAATGCTTGTATGATTCCTAATGAGGAGAAGTTGGGTTCCGACTACCTTACAAGTGTCCCTTATGAGCAGTATCAGCGTCGTCTTGGCTTGTTGAAGAACGTCCGTGGTAAGAACGAGGATGTTCACAACTACTGGCACCATTTTGGTGACTTCAACTGGGACTTTCCTAACCGCTGGTGGGCTCAGATTGCAGGCGACTGCGTGGATCTGAACACCGAGAACGACTACGTAGCAGATTATCTCGTAAAGTGCTATGGCAGCTTTATCAAGATGGGTGTGGATGGTTTCCGTATCGATACATCCGGTCATATCTCACGTTTGACATTCTGCAAGCAGTTTATTCCTCAGTTTACAGCCCTCGGTAAGCAGTATGAGGACAAGCGATTGAACAAGGCTCCATTCTTCATGTATGGTGAGGTTTGCGCCCGTTACAGTGATGTCACATACCGTGGTCAGGATAACCTCTCTTGCTATTATTACACATGGCAGGCTCCACAGGACTTGCTCGACAAATGGGATGGCAGCCAGAAATACTGGGATACACAGGTACTCTTTGATAAAGCCAATGGCGGTACAGGTGTAGATGACCATCAGATGGCTCTCTGTGAGTCAGACAATGCCCCAACACCAACAAGCGATAATACCTTTATGGTGAATGGTAAGTGGCATGAGCCAGACTATTCTCAGGCAAGTGGTTTCCATGTGATCGACTTCCCATTGCACTACAACTTCGGTAATGCTGCCGCCGCATACGGTTTGGCAAAGTCAGGTGACAATAGATATAATGATGCTACCTATAATGTGGTATATGTTGATAGCCATGACTACGGTCCTCAGCAAACCAACGACCAATTCCGTTTCTCTGGTGATGATGCTCAGTGGGCAGAGAATCTCTCTCTGATGTTTACCTTCCGTGGTATTCCATGTCTCTATTATGGTTCTGAGGTTGGTTTCCGTCGCGGTGCTCCGATTGACAGAGGTCCTCACGGTCCTCTTTCAGAAACTGGTCGTGCTTACTTCGGTGGTTACCTCACTGGTGATGTAACAGCCAAGGATTTCGGTGACTACACGGCTACAGGCAATGTGGCTGCAACATTGAATCATGATGTCGCTCAGCACCTCATCCGTCTGAACAAGATTCGTCAGGCTGTTCCTGCTTTGCGTAAGGGTCAGTGGACCGACGATGGTTGTACTCCTGCTGATGGCGGTATCGCCTTCAAGCGTGCTTATAAGAATGACAGCTATGCACTCGTAGCCATCAATGGTGGTGCAACATTTACAGATTGCCCTGATGGTACTTATACCGACGTGGTAACAGGCAAGACTTACACTGGTACTACTATCACCGTTGATGCTCCTGCTACTCAGGGTCAGCTCCGTGTTCTCGTGAAGGACTGGAAGGGCGGTCAGATAGGTGAGGATGGTCCTTTCATCTATAATGAGACTCCTAAGTCTAAGTCAGAGGCTGATCAGGCTTATGATGGTCATGAGGAAGATGGTACAACATGGGTTGAGCCACAGACTAATGAGTTTGGTTTGAAGTTCTCTCAGAATGGTGGTACTTTCCGCACCAATACTGTTACTGTAGAGGTAAGCCTTAGCGGTAAGGCAACTTCTGGTTGGTTCCAGGTAGAAGGTCAGGACAAGGTTGAGTTGACTCCAGGCGAAACCAAGACATTCACTATCGGTGAAGACATGAACTTCAAGCAGACCAAGACTGTAACATGGTATGCTAAGAACGACAAGAGTGAGAAGAAGGGTTCTGTATCCTTCACCAAGGTGGATCCTAACGCATCTATCACCGTATATGTAAAGGCAGACAATGCTCCAACTATCTATGCTTGGGTTCCTGGTACTCCAGCTAAGGAGTTGACAGGTGCATGGCACGGTCAGACCATGGATGGTCCTGAAGAGATTGGTGGTGTCAACTACTGGTACAAGACTTTCGATGGAGTAGAGAGCTTCAATGTGATTCTGAATAATGGTAATGACAAGCAGTCAAGTGACATCACTGGTATCACAGGCGATATCTACTTGGAGTATGACGGTGGTTCAAATGTCAAGACGCTCGATGCTCCTGTCAACACAACAGCCAAGGTTACTTTGAGTCCTAACGGTGGTGACTTCCAGAAGAGTGTTACCGTAACAGCTACATTGAGCGACAATGCCAAGAGCGGTTGGTATAAGATTGGCGATGGCAAGCAGGTGTCTCTTACTCCTGGTAAGCCAGTTACTTTCACCCTCGGTGCTGACATGATGGAAGGCGAGAGCAAGACTGTAACTTGGAGCGCAACTAATGCTGATAATGTAACCAAGACAGGTTCTGCTACCTTCAACAAGATAAAAGAGGTAGTTATTCCTACTCCAACAGGTATCTTCGCTTACTTCCTCGCTCCTTCAGGCTGGAGTAAGGTAGACTGCTGGGCTTGGAATGATTCAGAAAACTTTACCGGTGGTAACTGGCCAGGTGTAGAATGTACCAAGATCGGTGTGAAGAAGAATGGTTTGGATGTCTGGATGTGGAAGTATGATGGCGATTTGACAACTGCTCCTACTATGATCATCTTCAACAACGGCGGTGGTCAGCAGACAAAGGATTTGGAATTCGAAAACGGTGCAGTTTATAACCTTGCCGGTAAGACCAATGAGAGTGTCTCAACAGGTATCAACCAGACTGTAGCAGCTCAGAAGGCAGGCGCAGTGAAGATTTACACCCTCTCAGGTGTGAAGGTTGCCGAGGTAAGCAACGCTCAGGATGCTGAGTACATCTTGGCTCCAGGTGCATATATCTGCAACGGTAAGAAGTTTGTGATTAAGTAACTTTTGATGATTGCAAATTGTCAATATAAATATACGTTTAGTTAATTAGGTTTTATTAAGTGCTATTAAAAGGGGATTGCAGTGATGCAGTCCTCTTTTTTTGTTTTTCTGTCTGCTGTTTGTCAAGATTTGAGTGTAATCGTTTGCACACGTTTATTCATTCTTTTTTGCATCATATTTCCCCATCATATATATATAATGTGTAAATTTGCATGAGTAAGCTAACTAAAGGACCATTCCTATAAGCAGCACGCCCTGAAAGGGCAGAAAGGCCAAAGCTCCTATAAGCAGCACGCCCTGAAAGGGCAGAAGCTCTTAGCCCAGGGCAGCGCCCTGGGTATAATGGCAATGAGCAATGCGCCCTGTAAGGGCAAAAGCTTTATATTTTGCCAAGAGTTTTAAAGTGAAGGAATTAACAATCACATAACTAACATAGATATTCATCACTAACTAAAAATTAATAACCAGTCAATCTTATGAAGAGATTTACAACAAGGCTATGGGCAGTCCTTATGCTCATGTTGGTCTCCTTGCAGACGATGGCAACGGAAACGTTTAACAACGATCGTACTGACTTCCGAGACGAAAGTATCTATTTCATGATCACCACCCGTTTCTACGATGGAGATCCAAGTAACAATGTGCTCTGCTGGGATAACCAGGAAGCACAGATGAGTACCAAGGACCCTTGTTGGCGCGGTGACTTCCAGGGTGTCATCGACAAGCTCGACTACATCAAGGCGTTAGGTTTCACTGCCATCTGGATTACTCCTGTCGTACAGAACGCATCCGGTTATGACTACCACGGCTATCATGCTTCGGATTTCTCCAAGGTAGATTGCCGTTATCAGAGCGGTGACGGCAAAAAGAGCGGTGACGTGATGTTCCAGGAACTCATCGACAAGGCTCACAAAAAGGGTATCAAGATTATCCTCGATATCGTGCTCAACCACACCGGTAACTTCGGTGAGGAGCATTTTTGCAAGGAGTTCGACCGTGATACCCGTCTTCGTAATCAGGCAGACATCAATGCTTGTATGATTCCTAATTCCGAAACATTGGGTAGTGACTATCCAAGTCTTTTGCCTGCGGCACAGTATCAGCGTCGTCTTGCCCTGATGAAGAATACCGATGGACAGAATCATGATTCACACAACTATTGGCACCATTTGGGTAGCTTCAACTGGGACTTCCCTAATCGTTGGTGGGCTCAGATTGCAGGCGACTGTGTGGACCTCAATACTGAGAATAATACAGTGGCTGAATATCTTGTCAAATGCTATGGCAATTTCATCAAGATGGGTGTCGATGGTTTCCGTATTGATACATCCGGTCACATCTCACGTCTTACCTTCTGCAAGCAGTTCATTCCTCAGTTTGCTGCCCTCGGTAAGCAGTACGAGGACAAGCGATTGAACAAGGCTCCATTCTTCATGTATGGTGAGGTTTGTTCCCGTTACAGTGGTGTGCAGTACCGTGGTCAGGACAACCTTTCACCTTTTTATTATACATGGAAGGCTCCACAGAACTTGATGGATCAGTTTGATGGCAGCCAGTCATACTGGGACACTCAGGAAATTTATGACACAGGTTCTGGTTATGATGATAAGCTGATGCCTCTCTGCGAGAAAGATAATGCGAATTCTCCAGAAAGCAACAATACCTTTATGCTGAATGGCGCATGGCATGAGCCAGACTATTCTCAGTCAAGCGGTTTCAATGTGATCGACTTCCCATTGCACTACAACTTCGGTAATGCTGCCACCGCATACGGTTTGGCAAAGTCTGGTGATATGAAATATAATGACGCTACCTATAATGTGGTATATGTAGACAGTCACGACTATGGTCCTGGGTCAGGGTCTCGTTTTGGCGGCTCAGACGCTCAGTGGGCAGAGAATCTCTCTCTGATGTTCACCTTCCGTGGTATCCCATGTCTCTATTATGGTTCTGAGGTAGGTTTCCGTCGTGATGTTGTGATTGACAGAGGTCCTAATGGTCCTCTTTCTAAAACTGGTCGTGCTTACTTCGGTGGTTATATCACAGGTGATGTAGAAGCATCAGACTTCGGTGAATATAAGGCTTCTGGTAATGTGGCTGCCTCTTTGAATCATGATGTGGCTCAGCACCTCATCCGTCTGAACAAGATTCGTCAGGCTGTTCCTGCTCTCCGTAAGGGTCAGTGGACTAGCGATGGTTGTACTCCTGCCAATGGTGGTATCGCCTTCAAGCGTGCTTATAAGGACAGTTATGCACTCGTAGCCCTCAATGGTGGTGCTACTTTCACAGATTGCCCAGCTGGTACTTATACAGACTTGGTAACAGGCAAGACTTACACAGGTTCTACTATCACTGTTGATGCTCCTAATAATCAGGGTCAGGTTCGCGTTCTCGTGAAAGACTGGAAGGGTGGCAAGCTCATTGATGATGGTGCTTTCATCTACGATACAACAGCCAAGTCTCTGGACGGTCAGTCCTATGATGGCAATCAGGAAGCTGGTACAACTTGGGTTGACGATGCTCCTCTTATGCCTGTAAGCGTTTCTCTTTCTCCAGCTGGCGGAAATTTCCGTACCAATACGGTAACTGTTACCGCTGAGGTATCAGAAGATGCTACGTCTGCTTGGTATCAGATAGAGGGACAGGACAAGGTTGATTTGACCCCTGGTAAGCCTGTTACCTTCACTATCGGTGAAGACATGAACTTCAATGACACCAAGACAGTGACTTGGAGTGCAACAAGCTCTGAAGGCAAGGAGAAGACGGGTAAGGTTACTTATACCAAGGTAGATCCTAACGCAGCTATCACCGTATATGTAAAGGCAGACAAGGCTCCTTACATCCATGCTTGGACAACAGGTGTTGACGGTAAGAATTTGACAGGTTCATGGCCTGGTAAGGTAATGAAAGGTCCTGAGGAGATTGATGGTGCTAAATACTGGTCTTACTCTTTCGATGGCGTAGAGAACTTCAATGTCATCTTGAATAATGGTAGCGGTGATCAGTCTGGTAATATCACTGGTATCACAAGCGATATCTACTTGGAGTATGATGGTGGTAAAAGTGCCAAGAAGATTGACGCTCCTGTCAATGCTGCAGCCAAGGTTACTTTGAGTCCTAATGGTGGTGACTTCGAGAAGACTATCAAGGTTACTGCGACCCTTAGCGACAATGCCAAGAGCGGTTGGTATAAGATTGGTAATGGTGAGCAGGTAGCTCTTACTCCTGGTAAGTCTGAAACCTTCACTCTCGGTGCTGACATGATGGAAGGCGAGAGCAAGACTGTAACTTGGAGTGCAACTAATGCTGACAATGTAACCAAGACAGGCTCTGCTACCTTCAACAAGATAAAAGAGGTAGTTATTCCTACTCCAACAGGTATCTTCGCTTACTTCCTCGCTCCTTCAGGCTGGAGTAAGGTAGACTGCTGGGCTTGGAATGATTCAGAAAACTTTACCGGTGGTAACTGGCCAGGTGTAGAATGTACCAAGATCGGTGTGAAGAAGAATGGTTTGGATGTCTGGATGTGGAAGTATGATGGCGATTTGACAACTGCTCCTACTATGATCATCTTCAACAACGGCGGTGGTCAGCAGACAAAGGATTTGAAATTCGAAAACGGTGCAGTTTATAACCTTGCCGGTAAGACCAATGAATCTGTCTCAACAGGTATCAACCAGACTGTAGCGGCTCAGAAGGCTGGCGCAGTGAAGATTTACACCCTTTCAGGTGTGAAGGTTGCCGAGGTAAGCAACGCTCAGGATGCTGAGTACATCTTGGCTCCAGGTGCATATATCTGCAACGGTAAGAAGTTTGTGATTAAGTAACTTTTGATGATTGCAAATTGTCAATATAAATATACGTTTAGTTAATTAGGTTTTATTAAGTGCTATTAAAAGGGGATTGCAGTGATGCAGTCCTCTTTTTTTGTTTTTCTGTCTGCTGTTTGTCAAGATTTGCGTGTAAACGTTTGCACATAATTATTCATTCTTTTTTGCATAATATTTCCCCAGATATATATATAATGTGTAATTTTGCATTAGTAAGCTAACAAAACTTAGATAATGACATTTTCATCACTAACTAAAAATTAAAAACCAGTCAATCTTATGAAGAGATTTACCACAAGGCTATGGGCAGTCCTTATGCTCATGTTGGTCTCCTTGCAGACGATGGCTACCGATGTGTTTACATCGAATCGTACTGACTTCCGAGACGAAAGTATCTATTTCATGATGACCACTCGTTTCTACGATGGTGATCCATCTAATAACGTGCTCTGCTGGGACAACCAGGAAGCACAGAAGAGTACCAAGGACCCTTGTTGGCGAGGTGACTTCCAGGGTGTTATCGACAAGCTCGACTACATCAAGGCGTTAGGTTTCACTGCCATCTGGATTACTC
>ERZ1023617.189-NODE-189-length-28921-cov-27.884397_pt1 | contig 28921 bp, 24 predicted proteins | sample MGYA00380328_ERZ1023617 | MGnify/ENA primary metagenome ERZ1023617 (study PRJEB33179, sample SAMN07448977) | human gut metagenome | biome: Human-gut; feature: Human associated habitat; material: Faeces | host: Homo sapiens | place: India: Bhopal | collected...
TTCAGACTTACAAAGCTATATGCTTAATCCCCCCTGGTTTATCGGGTGAGCCAAACAAATAATTAGAATTACAAACAAGCAAGCATAAAAATGCCGCTATTCCAACAATGTTGATTTGGAATAGCGGCATTTTAATTTTATACAAGCCTTACTTAAGTAAGCCATACCCTATCATTACTCATCCTTAAACGAGAGATTCTCAAGGCGACTCTTAAGCAATGGAGCCTGCGATTTTCTTATACTGAGTTGTATTTCACACGTATTATCATAAGTTTGGTTGACTATTCGAGGCGACATATCCTTAATAATCTTCATCACGTCATTCATCATAACGTAAGGAAAATCGTACGTCACCACTTCCTCGTCATACAGCTTTATGACCTCTGCGTTTGCGATTGCTTCAGCCGCTGCCGTGCGATAGGCAACAATAAGCCCACTCGTTCCAAGGTTAACACCACCATAATAACGCACGACGATTATCAATATGTCGGTCAGCTCATTCTTGTTTATCTGTCCGAGGATTGGTTTTCCAGCTGTGCTGCTGGGTTCGCCGTCATCATTGGCACGAAACTCTGTACGTTGAGCGCCAAGCATATAAGCCCAACACACATGTCGGGCATCATAATACTTCTTTCGATATTCTGAAACAATCTCCTTTATCTCTTCTTCGGTAGTTACATGAAAGGCAAAAGCGAGAAACTTGCTACGTTTCTCGCTATAGAAGCCTTCCGAGATATTATCCTTTATTGTGAAATACTCGTCAGTAATGTTCATTTTAAAATTATTATCAAGACAATTTGTGGATTACCAATCCTGATCTGAGCTTCGGCTCGAACCATGTAGCCTTAGGAGGCATAATCTTACCGCTGTCAGCAATGTCGATTATCTGCTTCATCGAAACAGGATACAACGCCAATGCTACACGCATCTCACCGCTGTCAACGCGACGCTTGAGTTCCTCGAGACCTCTAAGACCACCGACAAAGTCGATGCGCTTGTCAGAACGGAGGTCTGTGATGTTCAGAACCTTATCAAGGATAAGACGGCTTGAGATGTCAACGTCAAGAACACCGATAGGATCAGAATCGTCAAATGTGCCGGGCTTAGCATTCAATGCATACCAATGCTTGTCAAGGTAGAGCGAGAACTCGTGCAGACGCTGCGGCTTATAGATAGCCTCACCCTTGTCTGTAACCTCGAAGTTCTCACGCAATGCGTCGAGGAACTGCTCAGAAGTAAGACCGTTAAGGTCCTTCACTACGCGGTTATAGTCGAGCACGGTAAGCTGTGAAGCCTGGAAGCAAACAGCCATGAAGTAGTTATACTCCTCGTCACCCTTATGGTTAGGATTGTTCTTAGCCTTCTCTGCACCTACCAAAGCAGCTGCAGCACTACGGTGATGGCCGTCAGCGATGTAGAGAGCTGGCATCTTAGCGAATTCCTCTGTGATGGTCTTTATGTCAGCATCGTCGGTAATAACCCAGAACTTATGACCGAATCCGTCAATCGGAGAAACAAAGTCGTACTCTGGCTTACCAGCGGCATAGCGCATAATCAGCTCATTGAGCACAGCATTGTCAGGATATGCGAAGAACACCGGCTCGATGTTAGCGTCATTAACACGAACATGCTTCATGCGGTCTTCCTCCTTGTCGCGGCGTGTCAGCTCATGCTTCTTGATGGTGCCGTTCATATAGTCGTTAACGAAAGCACCAACCACAAGACCATACTGTGTCTTGCCGTTCATGGTCTGAGCGTAGATATAGTAAGACTCCTTCTCATCCTGACGAAGCCATCCCTTATCCTGGAACTTCTGGAAGTTCTTAGCAGCCTGCTCGTACACTCTGGGGTCGTACTCGCTTGTGCCCGGCTCAAAGTCGATTTCCGGCTTTATAATGTGGTAAAGGCTCTTTTCGTTATCGCCAGCCTCAGCTCTTGCCTCTTCGCTGTCGAGAACATCATAAGGACGTGAGGTGATTTCCTCAACCATATCTTTCGGAGGGCGTACACCTTTGAAAGGTTTAATTGTTGCCATACTCGTATGTCGTTTTTAAGAAATTGTGTAAGAATAGATTATTTGTTCACCTGGAATTTTGTGCATCCGTCTGCGAAGAAAGCATTAATCTGCTTAGCTGCAGCGATACCAGCATTGATGTTAGCCTCAGCAGTCTGAGCACCCATCTTCTTCGGTGTTGCGAAGTAGCGACCCTCGAACTTGCAGAATTCCTCGTGTGCGTCAGGCATGATGTCTGAAACATACTTCAGGTCTGTACGCTCCTCAAGCAACTTGAGAAGTTCCGGCTCATTGATAACTTCCTTACGGGCTGTGTTAACGAGGATACCACCCTTCTTCATCTTGCCAACGAGAGCAGCATTGATGCTCTGCTTGGTCTCAGGAGTAGCAGGAATATGGAGCGAAACAACGTCGCAATTCTCGAACAGAGCGTCCTGTGAGTCAACAGCCTTAACGCCAGCAGCCTCAATAGCCTCCTTCGGGCAGAATGCGTCGTAAGCATAAACGTCCATACCGAAGCCCTTAGCGATGCGAGCTACGTTACGACCTACATTACCGAATGCGAGGATACCAAGCTTCTTGCCCAAAAGCTCCGAACCAGACTTGCCGTTATAGAAGTTGCGTACAGCGTATACCAACAGACCGAATACCAATTCTGCCACAGCGTTAGAGTTCTGTCCGGGAGTGTTCTCCACTACGACGTTCTTCTCTTTTGCGTATGCGATGTCAACATTGTCGAAACCAGCACCTGCACGAACGACAATCTTAAGAGCCTTTGCTGCGTCAAGCACCTCAGCCGTAACCTTGTCTGAGCGTACAATCATAGCCTCAACGTCTGCTACGGCGTCAAGAAGCTGCTGCTTCTCTGTATATTTCTCCAACAGAACCAGCTGATGTCCAGCACCTTCAACTTCTGCCTTAATGCCATTAACGGCTGCTGCTGCGAACGGTTTCTCTGTTGCTACTAATACTTTCATAATTTCTTTTGATTTAAGGAGTTAAACATTTTGGCGACGTTCATCATGGTCAATCAGATTATTATCAAGTCTTAAAACTGTATTTCGACTTCTTTCAGTCGCCATTAAGGTTATTTAATTGCAGGAAGGAAATACACATTATATTATATACTATGTATTTCCTTCCTTTAGAGTGTTATTTTATTAATGCTGCTGCTCGAATTCCTTCATGCATGCTACCAATGCCTCAACACCCTCGATGGTCTGAGCATTATATGTACTTGCGCGGAAACCGCCAACTGAACGGTGGCCCTTGATGCCGACCATACCCTTAGAAGTAGCGAAGTCGAAGAACGGCTTCTCCAGCTCCTTGTACTCGTCGTTCATCACGAAGCAGATGTTCATGAGCGAGCGTGAATCCTCAGCTACTGTGCCACGGAACAACTTGTTGCGGTCGATTTCGTCGTAAACGATGCGAGCGCGCTCGATAGCTCTGCGGTCCATCTCCTGAACACCACCGTTAGCCTTGATCCAACGGAGAGTCTCAAGAGCGCAGTAGATAGGCACTACTGGAGGAGTATTGAACATTGAGTCCTTCTCTACGTGTGTACGATAGTCGAGCATTGTAGGAATCTGACGCTCAGCCTTGCCAAGAGCATCATCCTTAACGATTACGAGAGTAACACCTGCCATAGCGAGGTTCTTCTGAGCACCGGCGTAGATGCAGTCATACTTAGCAACGTCGATAGGACGGCTGAAGATATCAGAAGACATATCACCGATAAGTCTTACTGGAACCTCAGGCTCCTTGCGAATCTCTGTACCGTAGATAGTATTGTTGGTTGTTATATGCAGATAGTCAAGATCTGTCGGGCATGTCCAATCCTTCGGATAGAATGAATAGTTGGCGTCAGCAGATGAAGCCACCTCAACAACCTCGCCGAAGAGCTTAGCTTCCTTCATAGCCTTCTTAGCCCAAACACCACTGTTCAGGTAACCAGCCTTCTTGATAAGGAAGTTATAAGGAATCATGCAGAACTCGAGTGAAGCGCCGCCACCCAGGAAGAGAACTGAATATCCCTCAGGAACCTCGAGGAGCTCCTTAATCAAGGCTACTGCCTCATCAACAACAGGCTGGAAATCCTTTGCTCTGTGGCTGATTTCAGCCAAAGAGAGTCCCGAACCGTTGAAATCCAAAATCTGACGAGCTGTGTTCTCTATCACTTCGCGCGGAAGGATAGACGGACCTGCATTAAAATTGTACTTCTTCATAAGAATGTCTATTAAGTTAATAATTTGTTCTTTGTTTGTTATTAGTTGTTGTTTCGCAAGCGAAATTACTACTTATTTTTGAAAAGTCCAAATAAAAAGCAAAAATTAATACATCTAATTTGATTTCGACTTTATAATGCTTACTCCATCTTACATTTTGTCAGCATTAAAAGCCTATATTCTTCCTCTAAAATCCCCCTTAAACAAGAAAATGCAAGTCGCAGCCACGTCAAGCGTCCGACCTGTCTGCAACCTACATTTATTATATAGAGGCTACGTTACGCCTCCTTTTATTTATCAGTTTCCTTGTTGGGGAGATGGAACTCGTACGACTTGTCGAACACCTGTCTTACCTTATTAATCTCAAGGAAGGTAGTTCCGCCAGAGTTGCCGAGTCCGAAGCGACCGCTCAGATAGGCAATCTTGTCGTCAAGAGTGATATATCCCTTCTGTCTCAGCATGCGGAGAGCAGCCGTGAACATATAATTTGGCGATATCTTGTCCTTCTGGTGGATGGCGATGACACCGAAGCTCAGGTTCAGCCAACGCTGCGTCTTCTCATTATAGCAGATTGCAAGAATCGGGTTCGGTCCACGGAAGGCAGCAAGATGACGTACCGTCTCGCCCGTCAAACTGTCGGTGATGATACCGGCAACACCGAGCTTGCGTGTAGCGTCGATGGCAGCGTGAGCCAAGAACTCCCTTTGCGAGCAGTTCTCGTTCATCGGCACCTCGTACTCTCCCATAGCGTTGCGGTCCTTCTCTGCCTGTTCGGCAATGGCGGCCATAGTCTTCACAGCCTCAAGCGGATACTTTCCGCTTGCCGTCTCGCCCGAGAGCATAAGAGCGTCCGTGTATGAATAGATGGCGTTCGCGATGTCAGTAACCTCGGCACGTGTAGGTCTCGGATTCTTTATCATCGTGTGGAGCATCTGAGTGGCTACGATGACAGGCTTCTTATTCATCACACACTTTCTGATAATCTGACGCTGTATGCCGGGAATTCTTTCGATTGGCACCTCAATGCCGAGGTCGCCACGCGCAATCATCACGCCATAAGAAGCATCGATGATTTCGTCGATGTTGTCCACACCCTCCTGATTCTCTATCTTTGATATTATCTTGATGTCGCTATTATGCTCGTCCAAAATCTTCTGAATGGCAAGGACATCGTCTGCAGAGCGCACAAAAGAGTGAGCAATAAAGTCGATGTCTTCCTCTATTGCCAACAGAATGTTCCGATAGTCCTTCTCGGTCAAAGCAGGCAAAGCGATGTGTTCTCCCGGAACGTTCACACTCTTGTGCGCTCCAAGCACGCCGTCGTTCTGCACCTGAGCCACAATGGTCGGACCTTCTATGTCCATGACCTTCATGTCCAGCTCGCCGTCGTCGAAGAGAATGTCGTCACCTACCTTCACGTCCTTTGCTATGTCAGGATAGCTAAGGTTCACGATGTCATGACTGGAGTCCATGTCCGGGCGTCCGAAAATCTTCACCACGTCACCGGTCTTATATTCTATAGGCTGATCCACACCCGTCGTGCGGACCTCCGGACCTTTCGTATCTATCATCAAAGCAATGTGCGGCGACACCGTTCTCACATTTCTTATTATAGTACGTATCCCGTCCGGAGTGGCATGGGCAGTATTCATGCGGACCACATTCATTCCAGCGAAAAACAACTGGCGAATGAAGTCGACGTCACACCTGCGGTCACTGATTGAAGCAACAATCTTTGTCTGTTTCATCTTACATTATCTTTATATGTGTTTTCTACTACAAAATTACGCATATTTATTGATATACACAACAGTAGCCCACCATTTTCGTACATCACTTTCTCCTTACCATAGGTCAGCCACACGGTCATGTGGGACGAATTCCAGTTCGGTGGGTATTTTCACCCACTTCCTGTCCACAACTATCTTCAGTCGGCTGCCTCCTGTTTGTTTCAGAGTGTACGTACCCGCCTTGGCGTTATAGGTAAGGACAGCGGTCAGATCTTCCGAACCATAGTCGTTCACGATGTCCAGCTTCACGCTGTTCTTGCCCGAATGTTTAAAGGATGTTATAAGCCACTTGCGGGAGTCACGCACGGCACCGAAATATCCTGGCACCACACCGAAGACGTCCTGTCCAGGCACACTCACTCCTTCACCGTCCAGACACAAGTCCAGATAGACCTGATATTCCTCGTTATATACATACGTATTAAACGCTGATTCGGCCTTGTCTGACTGCGCCATGATTCCTAAAGCCATGACAGCAAACACCAGCAATAACAATAATCTTTTCATAACTATACGTGATTTAAATCAATATTTTTCCAAACTGCGCAATTATTATATATAAATGCGTTTTTGCTTTATTTCTCTGCAAATGTAACAATTTACATCAAGAATAGTTAGAAAAAAACAAAAAAGGTATTGAAATAATTTGTCTTTCTCATTTAAAATACTATATTTGCAGTGAATATTTAACTTTTTTATGAAAAAAGAGAGATTATTTCCAGACTACATTTTTGAATCAAGTTGGGAAGTATGCAATAAAGTAGGCGGCATCTACGCCGTTTTGTCGACAAGAGCCAAGACTCTTAAGGAGAAACTTGGAGACCGTCTTATCTTCATTGGTCCTGACTGTTGGGGTGAAAAAACATGTCCTTACTTCGAGGAGGACAAGTCTTTGTTTTCGGAATGGCAAGTACAAGCTGCAAAAGAAGGCATTAACGTCAAGATAGGACGCTGGACCATACCTGGCAGTCCCGTCGCAATATTGGTGGACTTCAATGCCTTTTATCCGCAAAAAGACACCATATACACTCAGCTTTGGAACAAGTTCCATGTGGACAGCCTTCACGCCTATGGCGATTACGACGAGGCTTCCATGTTCGCTTATGCCGCCGCACGTGTCGTTGAGAGTTTCTACAACAACGTCATAGCCAAGCAGAAGCCGGCAGCCAAGGTCGTATACCACGGCAACGAATGGATGACCGGACTGGGTGTGCTCTACATACACGACCGCCTGCCGCAGGTGGCAACCATCTTCACCACTCACGCAACAAGCATCGGTCGTAGCATCGCAGGCAACAACAAGCCGCTCTACGACTATCTCGAGGCATACAACGGCGACCAGATGGCTGACGAGCTCAACATGCAGAGCAAGCAGTCCATCGAGAAGCAGACAGCCGCTTACGTCGACTGTTTCACCACCGTTAGCGACATCACAGCCCGCGAGTGTGCCGAACTGTTGGACAAGCCCGTCGACGTGGTGCTTCCCAATGGCTTCGAGGATGACTTTGTGCCGCAGGGCAAGGAGTTCGACCGTAAGCGCACGGCAGCACGCCGTCGTCTGCTCGACATAACACTCGCCCTTACCGGCGACACCGTATCAGACGACGCTGTGATTATCTCCACAAGCGGACGCTATGAGTGGCGCAACAAGGGCATCGATGTCTTCATCGAGGCTGTCAACCGCCTCCGCCTCTCTGCAGACCAACTTAATAAGGAAGTGGTGGCATTCATCGAAGTGCCGGCTTGGGTGAACTGCCCGCGCGAAGACCTTGCAGAGCGACTCACAAAGATGGCAGAAGGCGAGACCTTCGACACTCCGCTCGACACTCCCGTCATCACACATTGGCTCAACGAGCAGCAGAACGACCGTGCCCTTGGCATGATGAACTGGCTCGGTATGCACAACGCTAAGGGAGAGAAGGTGAAGCTCATATTCATTCCTTGCTATCTTACCGGCGACGACGGCATCGTAAACCTTTCATACTTCGATGTCATCCTCGGCAACGACCTTTGTGTCTATCCCTCATATTACGAGCCGTGGGGTTACACACCGCTTGAGGCAGTAGCCTTCAAGGTGCCGTGCATCACCACCGACCTTGCAGGATTCGGACTCTGGGCGCACAACGAGGCAGGCGGACACATCACTCTCGACAAGGGCGTGGAGGTCATCCATCGTACCGACTACAACTACAACGAGGTGGCTGACGACATCCGCGATACTGTCATCAAGTACGCCAATGCCACAAAGCAGAAGCAGGGCAGAATACGCAACAACGCCCGCGCCCTCTCGCAGAAGGCATTGTGGAGCCAGTTTATCGAGTACTATTACGAGGCTTACGACTTCGCCCTTAACAAGGCAGAGCAGAGAGCCGCAAAGACAAAGTAAAAAAGAAACAAAAGTTAAATTAAAACCATATCACAAATTTTATGAAAATCAAAGCAGACTATGCTAACGCTCCTCAGTGGAAGGAGGTTACAATCAAGTCAACACTTCCCGAAGAGCTGAAGTGTCTTGACGAGCTCGCACACAACATGTGGTGGGCATGGAACTACGAGGCACGTGAGTTGTGGAAGAGCCTTGACAAGGATCTCTACGAAGAGGTTGGTCACAACCCCGTAATGCTTCTCGACCGTCTCAGCTATGAGCGCAAAGAGGCCATCGTTAAGGACAAGACCATCATGGAGCGCGTCAAGTCAGTATACAAGCTGTTCCGCGACTATATGGACGTCGAGCCGGACGCAACTCGTCCCTCTGTTGCCTACTTCTGCATGGAGTACGGTATCAACCAGGTGGTTAAGATCTATTCTGGCGGTCTCGGTATGCTCGCCGGTGACTACATGAAGGAGGCTTCTGACTCTAACGTCAACATGTGTGGCGTTGGCTTCCTCTATCGTTACGGCTATTTCAAGCAGACTCTCTCTATGGACGGTCAGCAGATTGCTCAGTACGACGCACAGAACTTCAGCTCTCTTCCCGTAGAGCGCGTGCTCGACGAGAACGGCCAGCCGCTCGTAGTTGACGTTCCTTACATGAACTATCAGGTTCACGCTTATGTATGGGTGATGAACGTCGGCCGCATCAAGCTCTACCTCCTCGATACTGACAACGAGATGAACTCAGAGTTCGACAAGCCTATCACACACGCCCTCTACGGTGGCGACAACGAGAACCGTCTCAAGCAGGAGATTCTTCTCGGTATCGGTGGTATGCTCACTCTCAAGAAGCTCGGCATCAAGAAGGACGTTTATCATTGCAACGAGGGCCACGCAGCTCTCTGCAACCTCCAGCGTCTCATCGACTACATCAAGGAAGGTTTGTCATTCAACGAGGCTCTCGAGCTCGTTCGCGCTTCTTCTCTCTATACCGTACACACTCCCGTACCCGCAGGTCACGACTACTTCGACGAGTCGCTCTTCGGCAAGTACATGGGTGGCTATCCCAGCATGCTCGGCATCACATGGGACGAGTTCATCGGTATGGGCCGCACCAATCCTGATGACCACTCAGAGCGTTTCTGTATGTCAACATTCGCTTGCAACACCTGTCAGGAGGTTAACGGCGTAAGTAAGCTCCACGGTTGGGTAAGCCAGCGTATGTTCGCTCCCATCTGGAAGGGTTACTATCCTGAGGAAAGCCACGTAGGTTATGTTACCAACGGTGTTCACTTCCCCACATGGACAGCAACAGAATGGCGCAAGCTCTACGCTAAGTACTTCGACAAGAACTACATCTACGACCAGAGCAACGAAAGCCTCTGGCACGCTATATATAATGTACCCGACGCTGAGATCTGGGAGACACGTATGGCTCTCAAGAAGAAGCTCGTCGACTACATCCGCGAGAAGTTTGCTGCCACATGGCTCAAGAACCAGGGCGATCCTTCACGTGTGGTTACTCTCCTCGAGAGCATCACACCTAACGCCCTCTACATCGGCTTCTGCCGTCGCTTCGCCACATACAAGCGTGCTCACCTCCTCTTCACCGACCTGGAGCGTCTCTCTAAGATCGTGAACAACCCGGAGCGTCCGGTTAAGTTCATCTTCTCTGGTAAGGCTCACCCGGCTGACGGTGCAGGTCAGGGCCTCATCAAGCGCATCTTCGAGATCAGCCAGCGTCCTGAGTTCCTCGGCAAGATCATCTTCCTCGAGGACTACGACATGCAGCTCGCACGCCGCCTCGTTTCTGGTGTAGACATTTGGATGAACACTCCGACTCGTCCTCTCGAGGCTTCTGGTACATCAGGCGAGAAGGCTGAGATGAATGGTGTTGTCAACCTCTCCGTACTTGACGGATGGTGGGTTGAGGGCTACCGCGAGGGTGCCGGCTGGGCTCTCAAGCAGGAGCGCACATATCAGAACCAGGGCTATCAGGATCAGCTCGACGCAGCTACCATCTACTCGCTCCTCGAGAACGAGATTCTGCCGCTCTACTACAACCGCAACGCTCAGGGCTTCAGCGAGGGCTGGATCAAGACCATCAAGAACTCTATCGCCACTATCGCTCCTCATTACACAATGAAGCGTCAGCTCGACGATTACTATGACAAGTTCTACATCAAGGAGGCTGCCAACTTCAAGAAGCTCTCTGCTAACAACAACAAGCTCGCTAAGGAGCTGGCTGCTTGGAAGGAGACTGTCGCTCAGCGTTGGGACTCTATCCGCGTGGTAAGCAAGGACGACTCAGTTCTCTATGGTGCAGAGACCGGCAAGAAGTACACACTCCGCTACGTCATCGACGAGCAGGGTCTGAACGATGCAGTAGGTCTGGAGCTTATTTCCATTAAGACTGACAAAAACGGCGAGGAGCACATCTTCTCTAAGCGCGAGTTCACTATGGTTGGTCGCGAGGGCAACAACTACACATTCGAGGCTACATTCGAGCCTAACGTTGCCGGCGCATTCAAGAGCTGCGTACGTATGTATCCGAAGAACGAGAACCTCGTTTACCGCGAGGACTTCTGCTACGTTAAGTGGCTCGACTAATGTCTGACGTTCCTAACATAACATATAAATAGAAAGAAAATCCTAAAGACTCATGCTGTCGGCATGGGGCTTTGGGATTTTTTTGTTTAAACCATAACCTTAAAAAAGAAAAGCAATATGAAGTTTATCGGAATCATTCCCGCCAGATATGCGTCATCACGTTTCCCGGGAAAACCTCTTGCCGTACTTGGCGGCAAGTATGTCATACAGCGTGTGTATGAGACGGTCAGCAGCGTGCTCGACGAGGCTTACGTTGCCACTGACGACCAGCGCATCTTCGATGCTGTAATAGCTTTCGGCGGAAAAGCCGTTATGACAAGAACAGACCATAAGAGTGGTACGGACCGCATAGAGGAAGCAGCAGAAAAGCTTGCGACGGACGCCGACGTAATCGTAAACATACAGGGTGACGAGCCTTTCATCCAGCCCTCACAGATACAGACCATCTGCCATTGCTTCGACGATGCCTCCACACAGATAGCCACCATCGGCAAGCCTTTTGACACCATTGAGGCTGCGGAGAACCCCAACTCACCGAAGATAGTGCTCGACAACAATGGCTACGCCATGTATTTCTCGCGCTCTGTCATCCCCTTCGTAAGAGGCATCGAAAAGAAAGAGTGGCTGCAGCACTATCCCTTCCTCAAGCATCTCGGCATCTATGCCTATCGCCGCGAAGTGCTTAAGGAGATAACCCTCCTACCCCAGTCGTCGCTCGAGAAAGCTGAAAGCTTAGAGCAGCTCCGCTGGTTGCAGAACGGCTACAGAATAAAGGTTGGATATACCGACGTCGAGACTGTCGGAATAGACACTCCCGAAGACCTGCAAAGAGCTGAAAAATATCTGAAAGAGAATTAGGAGTTAGGAGTTAGGAGTTTTGAGTTTTGAGTTTTGAATTGTCGCCTACAGCGATTTTGAATTATTCAGTTAGGAATTTAATTCAAAAATGGATAATTCCTAATGCGCGTAGCGCACAATTCAAAACTCAAAACTCAAAATTCAAAACTCTCAACCATTTGGTTCTGCTGCCATTGCGCTCTCCTCTTCCGGCAGTTTATAGCGTTTGACGACGCTATGGTCTTCCAAGTAAATGCGGTTAAGGGTGAAAGCCAAGGCTTCCAGGGTCTTTTCTCTTACAGAAGGTTTCAGCTGGCATTCCCAAACCGTTATGCAATGCCAACCCATTTCTGCAAGCTTGCGCTGTTCCTCCAAGTCACGGTTACGATTGCGCTCTATCTTTGCTTTCCAGAAATCCACATTTGTCTTTGGAAGCACATAATACTTACAGCCTTCATGCCCATGCCAGAAACAACCGTTGACAAAGACTACCGAGCGATACTTGCGCAGCACAATATCGGGATGACCAGGAAGACGAGGATGGTTAAGCCGATAGCGAAAGCCCCGGCTGAAAAGATACTTTCTCACCATTATTTCAGGCTTCGTACCCTTCCCTCGTATTGACGCCATACAACGATGACGTTGTTCCTTAGTCAGTTTGTCCATATCTGGTTCATAACAGATTTATTTTTGAGGTAACCTCTCCCATTTTGGCTTTCAATTCTTATCATCGTCAAACGGTAAAGAAGAATTGAATTTATCAAAATCAGTCATGCAATACGGCATCACCTCCAGCTTCAAGAATAATGTCTATACGCTTTGCCCAATCTTCCATTGTCATTGGTATGTGGCGATTTGCCATACGTTCTGCCAAATCAAGCACAGAGTTGACAAGTTTTCCCATATCTTCAAGTTCCACTTGCTTTAGATAGTTCTTGGCGACACTCACATCTGGCTTGACAATCTTTCCATCAGGCGCATTCTCCCAAGTTGTCAGTCCCATATGCTCTTTCTCTGCATTAGCTCTTTCAACAATAAGTTCTGCCGCAGTATGCCCATGCACAGCATAATGCATCTTATTCTGAACTTTCTTATAGAACAGACGTGTGGTAGGCGCATCCTTATTGTAGTCAACAGCTGTAGCATATATATCCGTGAGCTTTTGGTAAAATCTTCGTTCACTTAACCTAATCTCACGTATTTCCGCCAACAAATGCTCAAAATAGTCCTCACCAATGAACGAGCCATTCTCCATGCGTTTTTTATCTATGATATAGCCCCGAAGAGAGAACTGTCTGATGACATAGGTACACCACTGGCGGAATTGAGTGGCACGGATAGAGTTGACACGATAGCCAACAGAAATGATTGCGTCAAGGTTGTAGAACTTTGTCATGTAGTTCTTACCATCTGCGGCAGTTGCCGAGTATTTCTCGGTAACTGAATCTTCCGCAAGTTCTCCGCTCTTAAATATGTTCTTCAGATGCAATCCGATATTGTCTGTTGAGCAGTCAAAAAGTTGTGCCATAGCCTTTTGCGTAGCCCACACCGTTTCATCTTTGTATAGCACATGAATGCCTTGCTCCTTACCTTCTGCCACGAAAGTCAGAAACTCCGCCGTACTGTTTCGTATTTCAAATTTCTTTGCCATAATTTATCATTTCGGATTGTCGTCCTTGCTGTTACTTACAGATGCTGCCTTATTGTCAATATTCTGAATATTCTTCCTCATATTGCTAAAAAAAATAAGCTTTACCTTTCCAAAGATACGAAGAATGTTTGAAATTAAACTGCATACATGCTGGAATTATGGCAAAGGGAATAAGATTTAACGTTAAGTTGGGTACTTAACGAAGTATTGTATATAATCTTTGTTATTGGTATGATTTAAATAAGAAAGAACTTCACTGTATGCGTTCAGATTTTAATATGAACGCATTTAATGAAGCAACTTTGTTTGGTGGCGATAGCATTATGATTACTGACGATAGAAAATACAAAATAAAAGATTTTGCTATTAAACCCCAATCGGTCATCAGAAAAAGCTTATTGTAGTTTTCTAAAGACCGATTGGGATAAATGTGCACCTTCGGGAGAATTTGTTCATACTTACATCATTTTAAGCATCCCTATCACTTCTTCATCCGCCGGCAACCACTTCACCATGCCGAACTCTTCCTTTGTAAGCCATCGTGCCGCCTCATGTTCCAACAGCGTAAGGCTTCCGTCCACCACTCGGCAAAGATAGCAATGCATAGTAAGATGAAACTTCGGGTAATCATACTCTACGGTCGTGAGAAACTCGCCAACCGAAATGTCTGTCGCCAATTCTTCACGAATCTCCCTACGAAGCGCCTCTTCTTGACTCTCTTCCGCTTCCATCTTACCGCCAGGGAACTCCCACCAGTCTTTCCACTCGCCATAACCTCTCTGAGTGGCAAAAAACTTGCAGCCATCGCATATGACAGCAGCAACAACTTCAATACGCTTTCTTATTCCCATTTTCTTACACTGCATTTAAGAAACGTGGCAGAATGGGCTGATGCATCTGCCAGTTGATTTTCATAGGTTTGTCACCCTTTGAACTAATATAGTCTACCAAGCCGAAACAAATGAATGGGCAAGTATTGCCGAAACCATCCTTTTTATTATCTCGGACAAAGAGCAGGAATTTCTTGCCATTCTCCTTTTGTCTGACAAATCGCTTGCCCTTACCCGTATGCGAGTCTGTATTCTGCGACTCCCAATGAAACTCGTATTCACTTACAACATAATCATTATACATCGTCTCAGCAGAGAAATCCTTGTCTGATTTATTCAGCGTCACAAAAAAGAGTTCGGTATTTAGTTCTTCTATATTGAACACACCAGCAACCGATCCCTGCATTTTCTTTTCAGCTGTCTGCCTACCAAAGATTGCAAAAACCTCTTCACGCGTATAACATCCATATTGCTCCAGAGCAACGGGCATACCCTCACCTACAGAATAAGTCTTTTTGTCAAGATTAGAAAGAATATATTCTGCCAGCTCAAGTATTTCAGACACAAAAACAGGATAATGCTCCAAACTCTTTAATGCTTCTTCAATGCTACTCACGCCTATCTTGCTAATCTTATCTCCGAAAAGACTGTAATAGAGCATCACAGCATACGTTTCTTCCTGTTTGCCGCAATATCTGATATTGCCTTTTGCCTTCATCACCTTACATATAAAGTTAAGATATGATAAGCTGTTTACATGCACCAAGTTGCCTATTCCTTTGGTAAAACGCTTGGTGTTTTCGTCCTCTGCATACATACACAGTCCAGCCTCTTTCTTAAAGCTTGACCAGCAATTAGCGCCTTTATATATAAGACGTATATCCTGTCCGTTGTTCGCTATAAACTCGCTGAGCATGGGCGTATACGTGTATGAGCGGAGTTCCTTGACGAGGCGCGACTTGTTGTAAATGGCAGACTTGATATTCTGCAACACATACTCCTGCGCCTTTTCTTCCATGTGTATAGTGCAACCATGCGGTAGAAGAGTGAATCCGTTCTTCACCTGCTCCACCACACTCTTGTCTGTTCTGGTCAGAAGACTTCTAAATCGGCTGGCGAAATCGTATTTCTGGTTTAGTTGGGCAACGAAATCAAAAACCGTCAACTGTTGCTTACCTGGATAAAGACGAAGACCACGACCAAGTTGCTGCAGGAATATGGTCAACGATTCCGTAGGACGCAAGAAGATAACTGTGTCTACTGCAGGAATGTCCACTCCCTCATTGAAGATATCCACAACAAAAAGATAATTGATTTCGCCCTTTGCCAACTGCCTGTTCAAAGTCAGGCGTTCCTCATCATTATCGGACGTCAGATATGCAGCCTTAAATCCTGCCTTGCAAAACTGCTCCGCCATATATTGCGCATGCTTCTTTGTGGCACAGAATCCTAAAGCCCTACACTTATGTTCGTCAGGCAGGTAATATTGCAAACGATTGATTATAAGCCCTACACGTTCAATATTACAGAGCTTTTCCGTTAATCTGGTGGCAACATAGCGGTCGCCTTGCATGAGTTCTTCGTCAGTAAGGTCAGTATCGTCGCTAATGCAAAGATACTGGAACGGCGTAAGCAAGCCTTCGTCAAGAGCTTTGGGCAGACGTATTTCTGCACTAATCTGATTATCAAAGTCAGGAAGCAGGCTAACACCGTCCATGCGCTCTGGTGTGGCTGTAAGACCGACGAGCAGTTTCGGAGCAAACTTATTAAGAACCTTTCGGTAACTGTCTGCCACAAGATGATGAGCCTCATCTATTACTATATAGTCGTAATAGTTGTCTGGCAAATTGCTGAAAATACTTTCAAACTTCGAATTGAAGGTCTGAACAGAAATAAACAGATGGTCGATTCCGTTCACCGGACAAGAATCTCCCACCCATACATCTCCGAAGTTGGCATCCTGTAGCACGCTGCGATATGTTCGGCGCGACTGCTTCAGAATCTCTTGTCTATGTGCCACGAACAACAGGCGATGCTTGCCATGCGTATGCTCCGTGAATACCTTATAGTCGAATGCCGAAATAACAGTCTTACCCGTACCTGTGGCAGCCACGATAAGATTGCGATTAATACCACCTTCACGTATCACAGACAACTTATCGAGGATTTGCTTCTGATGCGGCAATATTGTGTATTTGCTAAGCACGTCCGCAGCAATCTTCGGCTTTCTTATCTTTTCCAGTTCTTTATAGAGTTTGTCAACGCCTCCTATTCTGAAATCCTCAAAGTTGTGACTGTTCCAGTAAATATTGAACGTGGCAAGCGCCGCATCGATTATATGCGGATTCTCCACGTTTGTCACACGTATGTTCCATTCCAGTCCATCCGTCTGTGCTGACTTAGAGAGATTGCTCGAACCGATATAAGCAGTGCTGAAACCAGAGTTTCGTTCAAAGATATACGACTTGGCATGCAGACGTTCTATTTCCGTATTATACGAAATACGGATTTCAGTATTAGGAAGACTCGCCAGGCGTTCCACCGCCTTAGCGTCCGTCACACCGCAATAAGTAGTGGTGATAATGCGTAACTTATGCTGAGGATTGCTGCAGAATCGCTTCAGATGATCATATATCAGGTTGACACCAGACAGTTTAAGGAAAGACACAATCATGCAGATGCTGTCAGCACTCTCAATGTCGCGCTCTATCTCACTACTTAACGACACGCGGCTTTGTCCTCCCGTGAACAAATTGCTCGTATGAAAGCCTGTCAACGGGCGCACTAGAGTACGGTTTGTAGCCTTTAGCCTTACCTCTTCCTGTTTGGACAACACAGCAGAAAGCATCTGCTTTTCATCCGCCAACTTCTCCTTGTTATCCTCTCCAAGAAAGTCAATCAATCTATTGACGAAAGAGGCACGTTCCTCTGCCGTAAGATTCTCGTCCGACAGACGGTTGCGAATTATGCGGTTAAGATGTTCTGCCATCATGTTAGGCGACTCTGCGCCATCTATATCTTCCTTCTTACACACCAATCCCTCCCCAGACGCTTCAAGCATGTCCTGCTTAAGCCCGTCCGTTATCAGATTCTCGTATGTTCCTTCTGTTAGTTTCATCGCTATACTTATGCTATTTTGCTTCAAAGTTAAAAACATCCCTTAGCTTGTCTTTTGTTTCCACTGAAGACAATATTTGCATGGTTGAGGACATAAAATTATGTCCTCAGCAGGAGAAAGTTTTTCGGGGTTTATGCCACATTGTCAGAGTATTTGCTTAACACTTAGATTCGCTATCAAATGCGACCATTTTCGTGACGACACGAAAATGATCATATGTATTGACTTTCAGCGATTTGCATAATTTATCAGATATAGATATATGTTGGTTCATTTTCTGAATATTTATATATTTAGATTCATATTTCTTTCTCGAAATGCAAACCGTTATTAAACAAGCCATCTGCGTGAGCGTGCTGCAAATGTGGAAATAAGCAACGATAAGCAAACACGCACTCAACTACTGCAAAGGTAGTGCAAATGAGCGGAATATCAAAACAAATACAAAGTTTTGTTTTGTATTCCCGAGTGCAGCCTACCTTATTAAAAGGTAGTGTTTTTACTTGTAAATACCAAATGTGGTACCTCAAAAACTACAAATGAAATACAGCAAAATTTAAAAATAAAGTGCCACAAAAATTAGTTCCAAATTACCACAAAAGTTAGTAATAAAACAACGCAATTCATAGTATTAAACATCCACAAATATCAGTTTTTACTTGCATATATAACTGAATATCACTAACTTTGCATACATAATCAAATCACGGTTACAATATGAGTTATTCACATAGAATTGCAGACCTTCAACTGGCAGAGCGTCTTGAGGCTTTTGGGGCTGTACTAATAGAGGGCCCTAAGTGGTGCGGAAAGACAACAACTGCAGAGCAAATGAGTAAAAGTGTCATAAAGATGCAGGATACGGAGATGCAGGAAGAATACGCTGCAACTGCTGCCTCGAAACCATCATTGTTGTTGATGGGTGAAACTCCTCGCCTAATAGATGAATGGCAGGATGCTCCTGTGCTTTGGGATGCCGTGCGTACTATGGTGGACAAGCGTCAGGTTCCAGGACAATTCATTCTTACAGGATCTACTGTTGTAGACAGAAGTAAAATACATCATTCCGGTACGGGTAGGATTTCACGAATGAAAATGTTGCCAATGAGTCTATGGGAGTCAGGAGAGTCTAACGGAAAAATTTCACTTAAAGAATTGTTTGATAATAAAGACTTAGACATAGACGGCATCACTTCAGACATGAAGATTGAAGACTTGATTTATGCTGCTTGTCGTGGTGGATGGCCTGCATTTCTTAATATGAAGAGTGATAAGGCAAAGCTACTTATTGCACGCAACTATGTTGATGCCATTTGTCGTGACGATATCTCAAGAGTGGATGGCGTACAAAGGGATGAACGGACAACTCGTGCAATATTGCGTTCGTATGCCCGTAACATCTCAACATTGGCAAAGAATACCGCTCTGTTAGCTGATGTAACAACCTCTGGGGAAGTTTCACTTTCTATGAGTGCGTTTGAGGATTATGTAACCTCCCTCAACAAATTGTTCGTTATTGACAACATCGAAGCTTGGTGTCCTGCAGTCCGAAGCAAGACTGCAATTCGAAGTGGTATAAAACGAGCTTTCGTAGACCCATCCATTGCAATTGCATCATTAGGACTTTCCCCAGAAGCATTGATGACGCAGCTCAAAACCTTTGGTTTCATCTTTGAGCAGATGTGTGCGAGAGACCTTCGGGCTTATACTCCAGGTTTTGGCAATCATCTGTCATACTATCGCGACCGCTACGGACTGGAAGCCGACTTAGTGCTTCATCTTGACGATGGACGCTATGCTCTGATAGAGTGCAAGCTTGGCAGCCGTGAAATAGAAGAAGGAGCCAAACATCTTTTGGAAATTAAACGACTCATTCAAGTGCATAATGAGACAGAAAAGCAGGTGCCTCTGCGCGAACCCGACCTAATGATTGTCATGACAGGTGGCAGCATGGCTTACACACGCCCAGACGGAGTCAAAGTCATACCGCTTGCTTGTTTGAAAGATTAAAAAAGAGAACAATCAAGACTAAACAGCCCCGTACCACCAAGGGTTAGTTCCGGTCGGCTCCTTGGGGCTGACATGGCACGCGCCTCCTAATGAGACGAAGAATAATATTGTGTTTATGATTAATGCGATACCTCCATAGACAGAGGATACTTCAATATATGGCGAGATACAGCCGACAAGAACAGACACGATGATGCCTATTACAGACAATGCCATTACCCTACCCCAGAATTTACGACGTCTGTCATACTTCGAGGGCTTGTCATCACCGCTGGTCTCAATGGTAATTTTGGCGGTAATTATACATTTCGGATTGTCGTCCTTGCTGTTACTTATAGATGCTGCCTCATCGTCAATATCATGAATATTCTTCCTCATATTGCTAAAAAAATAAACTTTACCTTTCCAAAGATACGAAGAATGTTTGACAATTAAACTACTTACATTCAGGAATTATGGCAAAGGGAATAAATTTTAACGTTAAGCTAGCCGTTGTCGGCAAAGCCTTGTGTGTCAACAATAGATGACCGTCTGTTGATGGTGTAAAAGAAAAATCGCTCATATATTGCTTTTTCTGGGCAAAGATATGAGCGATGTGTTGGTGTGGAAAAGACAGCTATTTATATCAAGTGGGTTACTTTTATCTTCTTGTACATTTTTCCACCTAAGCCTAACATTGCCATTGTATTATCCTTGATAATAAGCTCGCCCTTCTGCAGTCCGGCAATTTCCGACTTGATTTCCTGGAACTCTCGACCAGTGACTCCGAACAGGTCTTTTATTATACTATCAGAAATGCTCTGCTGCTTCATTATCAACGGATACTGGGCGTTAGCCAAGAAATCGAAGTACTTACTCTTGAAGCTATCCATGTTTTGAGTGGCAAGAATAATACTCAATCCCTTGTTTCTGCCAACAGCAATAAGATTGCGCAACGGCTGATTGTCGAAGTCCAGCATATAATGGGCTTCGTCAATGATAGTGAAATGACGAATCTGAACATAGTCGTCATTCACTGCCTGTTTAGGCAACTGCTCATAGATGTTATTCAGTTTCGATATAACGAAATACACAATAGCCTTAGCGATAGGACCGTCTTTTGGGAAAGCATCCATCTTTATGATGAAACATTCTTCTGTAAGATTTACGCTGTCAGTATCAGCAAAAAGATGGTTGCGAACCAACTGCTTCAAAACAGATGTAACGCTATCATCCTTGTCTGGATTAGCCATTTTGCCCTGATAATGTTGCAATATCAGTCCAAACGTCACAGGTTTACCATTCGTTTTCTTATATGCATCAACTATAGCTTCACTCAGGCGGTTGCTCATGTTTGCGCTAATACTTGTTCTTTCAATAGCACAGAGCGCATTTGCCATTTCTGTAGAGTAGAGATTTATCTCGTTTATACTCCTACCGCTGAAGTCCTTGAATGGCGAAAATGGCAAAGGCTGTTGCACCGGATCAAGTATGCATGAACGGTCAACGTCAAACAGAGCCAACCAACTGTTGTTGGCAGGATCAGAGAACTCGCCTTTGTAGTCAAACAGAAGGAAATTCACTGGATATGGCGTATCTGTAGACAACGACCGCATCTGTTGTATAAGGACAGAAAGAAGATTGGTCTTGCCAGAACCAGTAGTACCTGCCACAAGCACTTGTGCATTGGCTACTGAGCGACCGTTAATATTAAGAGTCGCTTCCATGTCATCGCCATATTCACCTATAAGAAGTTCAAGTGGCGGTATGCTGTTAGATGAGCGACGGCGTCCATTCTGAACAAAAAGGAACGAGTTCAAATTGTCCTCATCCATAAGGTATTTCATGCCTCGGTACATTTCCTTTGCCACTATTCTACCTACAATAGAAGAATCCTGCCAATCTATGTCACAGTCTTTATAGCGCAGTTTCAGTAGTGCAGAGAAAAGCGACTTGTTGTTGTCCTTAGTGAAAAAGCTCGGCATTATACGCACACTCGTTTTTGACATTTGAATATCTTTCAAATCGTCAACGTTCCTTTTATCAGACAAGCTAAGACTTGCAATCAGACAAACTCGCATTACCTTGTTTAAGGTGAACACAAGCTGTTTACCACCGTTCACTTGTCGTGAAAGGTTGAAGCGATGTTCCATCAGCTCTTTCAAGGGCAGAATGTCTTCCGTGATTCTTTCTGCCTGTCGTATGTTTTCAAAAGCTACTTCCATATCATCAATCTTCTTTAATTGTTAAGTGGAGTACCGAAATACCCCTCTTCCACATGAGTACTCTGCAATTCAACATCACGCATAAGAGTGTATGTGCGCGACACGAAAGGCTCAAGCTTAGGGTAATCCTTATCTTTTCTTATCTCCGAGGTTGTGCAGAGCAGGATGGTCTGGTCAGCCAGTCCTGGGAAATACTCTTCCATCAAGACATCTCGACTTTCTTCATCAAGCACACCCATCACCGTGTCTATCATCACAGGAGGATTATAGTCGCCCAAATTACGCAGCACCTTCAGTAGCACCTGAATGAAAATCTGCTTTGACGCAGCGTTAAGCTGATTAAGCGAAATTTCATTTCCTGCTTTGTGAAACAAACGTATGGTGAAGTTCTCCATCTGGTCGCTCAGCTCCACCTTAGCAATACAGCCTTTGTATGAAATAAGCAGCTTGTTAAGCTGTTCTTTCATATCCTCCTCAATCTTCATCTTCTTGCGCTTAAGCAGAGAGTCTGCAATATCCTCAAAGAGAGGTTTCAGCTTTACGAGAGTATCAAACTTCACATCCGGCTCTTGTTGTATCTGCACATCATACTGATGTATGCGACGTTCCAGCTTCTCGATAGCCAGCTTCCTGCCATCTTGTTCCTTCTTCAAGGTTTCAAGCTGACGGCTATTATCCTCATAAGCCTTGATAATCTCTCCATTGCCACTTACGAGACTGCGACGGAGAATGTCAATCTGCTTCTGCTGATTGTCGTAGTTTTCGATTCTCTTCTCCAAGTCATAATGCAGATCATTCAGCTGCAAGAACTCATTTACAGAGTTAGCGTTCAAGAGATTCTTAAGAGCTTCAAACTCTGTATCATCAAGAAAGGCATATTCGTCTTTTCTATTGAGGCTTTCCTGCTGGTTAATCAGGAACGACACCACCGTTTCATTATCAACATTAGGTGCGCATAAAGCCTTAGCCTTAAGGAACGATATGATTTTAGCTGTAACATCGCGCATCTGCTCTAATGTCAGGATGCCTTGTCGTTCAAGTTTCAAAGCATCTTTCTGACGTATAATATCATTTATCTCATTGCTTATGCCCAGCGCCAGTTTAGGGAAGAACACATTTATCTCCAGTGTGTCAACCACCTGCTTAAGCTGTTCGTTGTACCGCTGCGCCATGTCGTGTGTCTGCTTGATGTCAGCCTCCAGTGCTTCAATCTTCCTGGTTATTTCAGCAGAACTCTTTGCCCCCTCTTTTGCAGCATCATACTCCTCTTGTATTGAAGTCAGGTATTTGTATATCTTATCCTGCTCCTCAATATTTCGGTTTTGTTCCTCAATCATGTTGTTGCGCTGCTCGCAAAGGCCATTATATTCCTCAGCCTCCTTTTGCGCTTCAAGTCGTCTTGATGCCCATTCCTGCTGCAAGTGTTCGGCAGCATTTTTCAACAGGATGTACTTGTTGAAGCCCATCACGTTCTGTATATTATCCTTGATGATCTGGGCGAACACGTTTTCCTTCAGCAACTCGCTCGACTGCATGGCATCAAACAAGAAATATTGCGACAACTCCTGAGGTAGGTTTGCCTTTATGATTTTGTTCACTTGCTGTTCAGCCATGGCACGCTGCTGCAAAGGCATGGCAGTACCATATACGAACGTGTTGCCATTCATATTCAGTGTTACGCTTTCCACAGGCTTGTCACTGGGGTTGAGAGCGTATGTGCGCCGAAGCATATATTTTTGAGTCTGCCCCAATACAACACCATCGAAAGCCAATTCCAACATTATTTGTGGAGTGACTTTGCCAACGGCACCATTGTTAAGCAGCTCCATGAAATGAGCTTTGTCCTTAATCTTCAATCCATAGAGTGCGCCACAAATAGCTTCAAACAATGTTGTCTTACCGCCACCGTTCATACCTCCTATGAGGATGATTGGCTGGTCCGGACGCACGGTGAGGTCAAGATCGAGTGACAGATAAGTCTTATAGTTGCTTATCTTGATACGACGTATAATCATCAGCTGTCCTCCTTTACTTTATCAGAGCAATAGCCTCTGCAATGATAGTTTGCGTGTCGGCATCGCTCATTTCTATTTTGTCCACTCGCGTAGCATGAAACTTGCGCAATATTTCTTCTTTCAACCACTCGAAGTCCACTTGATGCTTTTCGCACAAAGTGCTGATAAGCATCAAGTCGTCCTGTCGGATACCATAGTTGATAAACTTTCCATCAAGTCCCTTTCCCATAGTGTGCTGTTATTCTTTATAGTCGGAAGGATAGAAGCAGTCCCAATTTATTATGTCGGTAGTGTTTTCTATCTTCAGTGGTGAATATTTCCAGTTGCTGCCGTCAGCAATGATTACACCTCCTTCGAGGTGCTTGCTTTTATTTTCCTCGCTTGCCATATAGTCAATCAGGGCATTGTGCTTTGCTGGAGCATCTGCATCGCTGCCAATACTCTTTGTGTCGAAGAGGAATATCTGTCCGTTCTTCATACGGATAACAAAGTCAACATAGAACAACGCTTTCGCTCCTGTTCCATCCACATAGCTCACGGCATAATGTTGCTTTCCGCTGTCACCATTCTTATACCACCAATCAATATACTCAGTGTTAGCTTCAAGGTAAGCCTCGAACATACGTTCAGGAGACGAAGCATTGCGCAGCTGCACGAATGGCATAAGCGCATGGTTCTTCACATCGTCTACAACAACGTTGTTATCCTCTTTGTAGAGACGGTCAGCAGGCACCTCCCATTCATACTTCACAAACGACTTCTCTGACTTCTCTTTCTGTCGTTGTGTGAGAATGTTGAGATAACGATTAAGCGCACGTGAGATGATGTCTTCAAAGCGAGGGCGGTTTTTGTGATAAAGTATCACCTTCACCGCATCCGTCTCAAACAGGCCGAAGAGTTGTTCCATTGCTTCCTTTAGTGCCATGCCGAGTGTAGGAATACTCACTTTCTCAAACTGGGCACCAATTAATCGGGCACAGAACACATTGAAGGTAGCGTTAAGCTCCTGCATGGTACGTATATACTTAGCCTTGTTTGCAGCGAGAGTCTGTCCTATCTCCCCCGTAATGTTCAAGTCCTCAATAATCTCCACGCCGATACTCTGCACTTTAAACTCTATCTTATCCATCACCGCACGGCGATTTTTTGATATTTGGCTCTCGTGTTCAGAACCGTCCTCCTCAGGAAGAGGCTCGTCGCCATACAACTCCTCCTCGGTGAAGAGCGAAAGCTGTCTGTTTTTGATTTGCAACAGCTCCTCAAACACCTTAATGAGCAGAGGCAGGAAGTCGCTGCCAAGACGTTTACGACCTATGGCAGGGCGTTCACAGTATTCCGACTGCAACGAAACGTTGCATAGATTCTCTCTTCTTATAGTATGAATTGTAGAGAGATAATCCATATCGTCAGGTTCTATCTTTACAAGATTCTGGCTGATGTTGGTATATACATAGCCCTTATTCAGACGGTCGTCCTGATAGAACTTCTGTTCTGGCATACGCAGAATGCGACCAACGGTCTGAGCGCCGAAAGTGAAGCTTTCTATCTTGCGGAAGATAAGCAGCACAGCAGCACGAGGACAGTCCCAACCGAGCGCGATGGCTTGTTTGAAAAGCAGGGCTTCTGTCATATTGTCGTTTTGCTCCAGTCCGTCCACATTCACCTTTTCACTACTCAGCCATACCGCAAGACGATTGTTGGTAGTGTTAATGCCGTGAATCGTGTCGAGATACAGGGTCACTTCGTCCTTGATGCTTGTGTCCTCGGTGCTCATAGATTCAGAGCCGTCGTTAGGCAGCTGGATAAGCAACAAGGGATTGATGTTGACTCCCAGTCGCTTGTAGGCTTCCGCAAGTTCATTACGTTTCTTCAGCGCCAAGCTAACAAGATGCTGCGTGAGCGACATTTCGGGAGTCGAGAAGTCGAGTGCCGGATTGATGACCACGCCTTCCTTTATCATCTGCTCTTCGATAACATGTTGGCGATGCACCTTGACCTTTTCCTCCGGATGAGCCGTGATAGGTGTGGCAGAGATACGTATCTCCAGTTTCGGCTGAATGTTCTGCAACACCTTTTCAGACTTCTTAGCTTGTCGTCCGCCAAACATGTGCTCCTCGTCGATGATGACGATGAGCGGTATTTCATGTTCTATCTGCGTGCGGCGCGTGAGGTCGTAGAGCGATGCGCTTTGTTCGGTGTCGCGAATCATAAGCGCATTATCCTTGTTGATGCTCTCCCAGTTTACAAACAGAATTTCGCCAGGATGTATATAGCCATTGATTGAATGGTCTATATCGTCATAGATAACAGGATGAAGCTCGCGCGTTTCGGTGAAGAAGGTCTTCATCTTGAAGTAGCTCTGCTCGTGCAGCTTGTTTGGGGCTATCCACATGAACGCCACTTCAGAGCATGGTGCGTCGGCACGCTCTGTCAGTTCGGTGCATAGACGCATAAGCATCTCTGATGCCATGATTGTCTTGCCGGCACCAGTAGGTGCTTCAAACACGAGGGTGTGTCGCTGTCCGGCAAGTGACAGCAACTCGATTGACTTGTCTACTAATTCTTGTACAGCCTTTTGCTGATATTTCAGTACTTTCATGCTTCGCCTCCTTCCTCATTCATGTTGTCGTTTTCTCCAAAGTCGAGTGTCTGTTGTGCGTTTACTTCGGCTTCTGCCTGTGCTTTCATTTCCTGCAACGCTTCGTCAAGGAATTTTGGCTTACGCTTGGGCAGCACTCGCTTGTATGCTTCATAAATGGCAGATGGCAGGGCGCATAGCTTTACACGCTCGGCAATGTCTTGAAAATCGTCGGTGTAAGGGTCGGCGCCTGGCGAGAACACATATACCATAGTCTTGATGCCGTCGTCCTCGGTTTGTGCCATGAGCTGCACCAATAGCTGTATGGCACGCTCCTCGTAAATCACAAGCATACGGTTTCCTTGCCCGTTATCAAAATAGCGGGCAATATTCGGATTGATTTTCTTTCCGCAGAATTCTGCTTCTGTATAAACATCGTTCTTGATGCAAAGCATGTCGGTGGCGAGACGCACAAGCTGGCGCATGTTCTTTACGCTCTTGTCACGAGAGAGGAAGTTGGTGCGGTAGTAGCGAAGGTTGTTGTTGTGCAAGCCTTCCACTTCTTCGCCCTTGGGTGTGGTGTAACCTTGGATTACGCGTTTGTTGCGCTCATAGGTAACTTCCTCACAGATGTTGTTCTCGTTGTTGGTGACAAGGATACATTTGCGGTGTCCGCCGTCTTCGGCATTGAGCTGCATGGTGGCGTGGAGAGTGGTACCGGAGCCGGCGAAGAAGTCGAGGATGGTTACGGATTTTTCATTCCAAAATGGCATCTTTATTAAATATTGAATTAACGATGTTGGTTTAGCATAGTTGAATTCAATGCCTAAATTAGTCATTTCTTTTTGTGCATCTTCGTTAGTCCCAACACAAACTTCATCATTAATAATATTAGATGGTACTTTTGTCGATTTTTTAGACTTCTGAAAACGAGGTGAAAACTGTTTTGTTTTAATAAGGAAATAAGTACCCTCTTTTACTTCTCTATCTAAATTGGGCTGACTCCATTTGAAATTTCCTTCTGCTTTGAATTCATTTTCATTGACACCATTCTTAATAAAAACGTTATCTAACAAATTGATTTTATAAGAGGATTTTGCAGAATAACATCCATCAGGAACGCCAAATCTTACAGAACCTTTAGGAAAGGATAAAACACCGACCGGATTTCCTGAATTCAACAAAGGAGCATCACCTCCATCTACATAACCTTGAGAAAAAGTTCTTTGTGGAATATCAGATCTTTGATAACATAGAACAAACTCTAATTTTCTTCTTATTTTATATGACAATGCTGGTGGAGTACTGGTACGATTCCACAAATAAGTGCCTACAAAATTATTATTGCCAAAGATTTCATCGCACAACAACTTCAGCTGTGCTTGCTCATTATCATCTATAGAGATGAAAATTACCCCCCGAAGAAAGTAAAGACTTCGCAATCTGAAGTCTTTTATTCATAAACGACAGCCACTTAGAATGGCGATAGCCGTCTTCACGGTCTACATACGAATCGTTGTAGACAAAATCCTTATTGCCTGTATTATAAGGCGGATCGATATATATTACGTCAATCTTGCCCTCGTGAGTATAAGCGAGAGCAGTGAGCGCTTCGAGGTTGTCACCCTCGATAAGGATATGGTTGGGCGCATCGGGAGAGTCGCTCACGATGGCACGCTCCGGCACCTCCGTGAGAACCGGCAGTTCGTCCACAAGACGTGTTTCTATTTCTTCCGGCTTGTCTTCCCACACCAAGCCGTACTTCTTCTGAGAACGAAGAAGCTCAACAAGCGAAGCCTTCTCTTCGTTTGTCAAGCCATCGAGCTGCGTTATCTTTTTCGCAAGTTCATATTTATTCATGTTAAGCATTCTGTTTCGTTAGAATTTGAATTTATTTAATTATCAGTATCACTTTCATTAATGAGCAGCTTTCGCATTTCGTCCATATCAGGCAGAACATTTCTTAGTTCCTCACGATTGATTTCGCTCGCCATGGGCGAGCATTTTTGAAGAGAGAAACATTCTGTATCTATAGTGTCTTGATTTATAGATAGTCACCAATTTTGCAGCCCGGTACTGACTGTATAATATAGCGTCCTTTATGACCCTAACCGCTTGCTTATATTGTTGTACAGATTTTTCCATATTAAAAAGGCTATTAATGCGACCACGGCAAAAGTGCAACGCTGCGTTGCACTTTCTCATTATGTCCTGCGTAACGCTCATAGAGAATGCAAAGATAATTATAATACATCACAATTACGCATAAACGCAGTGAGATTTACGTTTGTTTTGCAACTTGACGAAGACAATATTTGCATTTCTAATGCTCAATACTATGAGCTCAGCGCACAACAAAATCTTTGGTGCGAAATTCTTGAGTTTTGAGCGTGCAGCGATAATGCGTTGATGTGTAGCTGGTTATACGGTTGTGGAAAGAAATGTGCAATGAATAGCGGAGCAAAACAAGCATCATTGGTTGCAATAGCGCCACTTTTACACTACAATAGTGCCACTTTTATCATGCAATAGCGCCACTTTTACACTCTAATAGTGGCACTATTGGACTGTAAAAGTGGTGCTATCGTAAGCGTATCCGCGATGCAGCCTGACTTTAACTGATTTTACTTTACACTTTTCTTGTTGTTTTACTAATTTACTTC